>Ga0180432_10010628_pt1 | contig 10975 bp, 12 predicted proteins | sample SS_ome_10_FD_132414 | JGI IMG/M metagenome (GOLD analysis project Ga0180432, IMG submission 132414) | Hypersaline lake sediment archaeal communities from the Salton Sea, California, USA - SS_1_MS_2 metaG | ecosystem: Environmental > Aquatic > Non-marine Saline and Alkaline > Hypersaline >... | reverse complement strand
GAGATCTTCGGGCTCTTCGACGAAGACCAAGTCGAAGAAGAGCTGGAACTGCTCAAGACCGACAGTGGCCAGAGCTGGTCGTGGGGTCGGCCCGCCGGTGCCGCCGTCGAGGTGGACGAGACCCAACTCCGCAACTTCCTCGACTCGCCCATCGGCGTGGAGATCGCCTCGCGGATCCAGCTTCAGCCGGACTATCACGGCCTGGTGGAAAGTGACGTGGTCCTGCTCAACTCGGCCGTGGGTGCGACCAGCGACGTGATGGACGAGGTGAACCGTCGGCTGGATCTGCTGCTGAGCCGCATCCGCGGTCACGTCCAGAACGACGGGCTGCTTTTCTGCTGCGATCCGCACGAGGCGCGAGATCCCCGTCGCGTCCGGCTGCTCGAGAAGCTCTGCCTGATGAACCACGCCTTGGCGTCATAAGGCCCATTCCAGACTGCTCCCTGACGGTCGCGGCTCGGATTGAGATCGAGCGCAGCGGTGCCCCTGTAGCGCTCCGCATCGCGCCGGGCGCGACTCCCTTCCCGAGACCCTTGCGTTCCGGTCCGAGGGACGCTAGGAAAGCGTGTCGGATCATCGGGGAGTGACGGACGGATCCATGAGGGTAGCGAAGCGACCAGCGACTGCGAGGAGTCAGATGGCGAAGACCAAACCGATTACAGTGGCGGTGGCGGGTCTGGGGCGGGCAGGCTGGGACATCCATGTAGCGGCCATGCGCGGACGCAGGGCGTTCCGCATCACCGCCGTGTGTGATCCCGAGGCCGATCGACGCGCCGAGGCGGCCGCCGAATTCAAGTGCGAGACCTTCGACGACTACAAGGATATGCTCAGAAAGGCCGACGCCGAGGTCATCTGCATCGCCACACACAGCAGGGACCACTGTCCGCACACGATCGCGGCGCTGCGGTCCGGGCGGCACGTCCTGGTCGAGAAGCCGATGGCGATGGACCTCCGCCAGGCCGACCGGATGATCGCGGCCGCCAAGGCGGCGCGCAAGAAGCTGTTCGTCCATCAGAACTACCGCTTCAACCAGGAATTCAAGCACCTCAAGGAGGTCATCGACAGCGGGGTCCTGGGCCGGCTGTTTCACGTCCGCGGGTACTGGCTGGGCTTCGCGAGGCGGAATGACTGGCAGACGCTCCGCAAGTACGGCGGCGGGGTGCTGAACAACACCTGCCCGCACATCATCGACATGGCATTGCAGTTCGTCGGCTGGCCGGCCAAGAAGGTCTTCGGCGACCTCCAGCACGTCAATGACGCCGGCGACGTCGAGGACCACGTCAAGATCGTCATGCGGGGCAAGAGCGGGTGCACGGCCGACCTGGAGGTCTCGACCGCGTGCGCGTTCCCGTCGGCCAAGTGGACGCTGCTCGGCGACTGCGGCACGCTGACGAGCGATGGCAAAACGAGCAAGATCAAGTACTTCGATCCCAAGAAGGCCAAGCCGCTGACCGTCATCGAGACGCCGCCCGTGGGCCGGAAGTACGGCAACACCGACGTGCTACCTTGGAAAGAGAAGGAGATGCCCGTCCGGTCGAAGGATAAGACCGTTTACTACGACAACGTCCTCGACGTGCTGCGCAACCGCAAGCCGATGGCCATCACCCCCCAGAGCGTTCGTGAGGTGATCCGCGTGATCGCCGAGACCCGCAAAGGCACGCGGTTCCCGGGCTAACGACGGCGGGGGAAACGTCGAAACGTCAAAACGTCGAAACGTCAAAACGTTGAAACCCGTTGCGCAGACGCTTGGGAAGTCGGGCAAGCTTCCCGGCGAACCCCTTGGCCCCGCCTTGGTCGAACACGCTTGGGGTTCAGTCCTGCCCGCGTTTGGAGAGGAACGGCCAGCGCCGGAACTCGTCGAGGAACTTCCCGACCTCGTCGACCACGACCTCGAGCAGCTTGGCGCCCTTCTCGGCCGTCGCCGTCTCGGGCTGACCCATCGCGCCGGTGCCGCCGGTCATCTGGTCCATGTTCAGCGCGGCGAGCGCACGCTGGGGACGATGATAGGCGACGTCGAAGTACTCGCTCGGGAACTCGGGCGGCCGGACGATGGCCCGATCGAGATGGACCAGGTCGTCGGCCAGGTGCAGCATCATCGACGTTTCGTACTCGCAGGCGTGCGTGATTCTCGGCGTGTCCATGCCGGCCTCTCGGGCCATGCGGTCGCCGGCGAGGATCCAATAGGTGCAGCCGGCCAGGTGGACGCGGGCGTCGCTGCCGATCCGCTGCCGCGTGCGGACGAGGGCGTCCTGCATCGGGATCGTGTTCCCGCCGTGCCCGTTCAGCATCACGATTCGCTTGAACCCCGCGTTGAGGGCGCTGTCGAGCAACGCCATCAGCAGCTCGATATACACACCGTTCGGCACGCTCATCGTTCCGGGAAAGGCCAGGTGGTGATCGCTCGCGCCGCACCATAGGGTCGGTGCAAGTGCGAGCCAGTCGTCCCGTCGAGCCTCGAGGGAGTCGGCGATCGCCTGCGTGATCCGGCTGTCCACCTGCAACGGGAGATGGTGCCCGTGCTGTTCGGTGGCCGCGATCGGCAGCAGGGCCACCATGTCGTCGCCGAGCCGCCCGATCTCGGGCCACGTCATCGTGTCGAGGATCATCCGTTCGTCTCCGCTCAGGTTGTGGTCCACATCGCACCGGTGGTACGCTACTCGCGGTTGGCGGTTGTACCGTCATGGGTATTCGGCTTCAACCCTTAATCGATGCCGGGATCGCTGCGACCCGTCCAGGACGTGACAGATGCCCGCCAGGGCTGTCAAACACTGGCTTGATGACGTGTACGCCCTGTATCACCGGCGCGAGTTGGTCCACCCGGACCCGCTGGAGTTCCTCTACGACTACGCGGACCCACGTGATCGGGAGATCGTGGCGCTAATCGCCAGCTCGCTGGCCTACGGTCGGGTGGCGCAGATTCTGCGGAGCGTGTCGGTCGTTCTCGATCGGATGGGACCGGCGCCGTCTCGATTTGTGGCGCGGTCCTCGCATGGATCGCTCCGGGGGGCGCTTGCGGACTTCAGGCATCGGTTCACAACGGGGGACGATCTGGCGGCCATGCTGTTCCGCGCCGGCCAAGCGGTCAAGAAGTATGGTTCGCTGGGCGAATGCTTCCTGGCCGGATTCAACCGGCACGACGACACGGCGGTGTCCGCGTTGTCGAGGTTCGCACACGAGCTGAGTCCCGCAGACCGCGCGGGGCACTTCAGCTTGCTGCCGTCCCCGGCCAGGGGCAGCGCGTGCAAACGACTCAACCTGTTCCTGCGATGGATGGTCCGGCAGGATGACGTGGACCCGGGTGGATGGCAGGGCATACCCGCGTGTTGCCTGATCGTTCCGTTGGACACGCACCTCCACCGGATCTGCCGCGCTCTGAAATTGACCCGGCGGAAGCAGGCGGACCTACGCACCGCGGTGGAGATAACGGGTGCATTCAGGACGATCGCGCCTGACGATCCGGTGCGGTACGATTTCTCGCTGACCCGTTTGGGGATCCGGGAAGACCTGGGCCGGCTCGGGCTTCTAAAGAAGGGGGATTACGCAGGGATTGGGTAGCGCAATGGACGCTGCTTGGACGATCATCCTCGAGTTCTGGAACGTTCTTGGCGAGATGGCGCCGTACCTGCTGTTCGGTTTCCTGTTCGCGGGGGTGTTGTCCGTGCTGATCTCGCCGTTGGCGGTCGAGCGGCATCTGGGCGGTCGGGGTCCCTGGCCGGTGATCAAGGCGGCCCTGTTTGGGATTCCCTTGCCGCTGTGTTCTTGCGGCGTGATCCCGGTGTCGGCCTCGTTGCGGCGGCACGGGGCCGGACGCGGCGCGACGACGTCATTCCTGCTGTCGACCCCTCAGACGGGTGTGGACAGTATTCTGGTGACGTACAGCCTGCTTGGGCCGGTGTTCGCGGTGTTTCGACCGTTCGCCGCGCTGGCGAGCGGGCTGATCGGCGGGGCCATTGTCGCGCTGTCGAGTCCTGATCGCAGCGCCGACGACGCCGGAGGCCGGACGTGCGAAGCCGAATGTTGCGCCGGTCAGCCAGGCCGCGGGGTCGTCTCGCGGATCATCACGTACGGGTTTGTGACGCTACCGCGAGACATCGGCAAGGCGTTGCTGATCGGGCTGGCCGTTGCGGGGGTGATATCGGCCCTGGTGCCGGACGACTACTTCGCAGGCTTGCTGGGAGCAGGGCTGGGCTCGATGTTGGTGATGATGCTGCTGGGGCTTCCCGTGTACGTTTGTGCGACCGCGTCGGTGCCGGTCGCGGCGGCGTTGGTGTCCAAGGGCGTCTCGCCGGGAGCGGCGTTGGTGTTTCTAATGACGGGTCCGGCCACGAATGCGGCGGCCATCACGACCGTTTGGCAGATGATGGGCCGTCGGACGGCCCTGGTATACCTGGGCACGGTAGCGGCGACGGCGTTGGGGTCCGGCCTGATACTGGACTACGTGTTCACCGTCGGCCAAGTGCCGGTCGGGGTGCATCCGCATGGGCTGTTACCCGGCTGGGTGAATACGGTGGCTGCCGTGGTGTTGCTCGTCGTCATGGGCGCGGCCGTGTTCGCGCCCGGCAAGTCAGGCTCGATAGCCGAATCGTCCGCCGAGACCGGCGAGCGAACGGCCACGCTCACCATCACGGGGATGACGTGTAGCCATTGCGCGGACCACGTCCGCCGGGCGCTCCTGTCCTCGGCGGGCGTGGTCCGGGCCGAGGTCGGTGTCAGGCGTGGCCGGGCAGTCGTCGGAGGCGGCGATCTCGACGTGGGGGCGTTGTGCGGCGCGGTTGAAGGGCTCGGCTATGGTGTTACGATTACAGTAGGTCCCACGGGAACCGATTCATCACAAGGAGGCGCTTCATGACATCGGACCGTTGTCCAAAAGACGATCCGCTTCGATCGATGGACCCGAACAACGTCTTCGAGGTGGCGTGCCCGAAGTGCGGGGAGGATGTCGAGTTCATAAGCCAAGAGAAGCAGCGGAAGTGCAGAGGGTGTGGCGAATGGGTTCCCAACCCGAACCTGGCCTCGGAGGACGCCGGATAAGCGGCGCGGTTGGAGGCGCGGTCATGTCCGATCAAGGTGAGGCGCAAGAAGGTGGCCGTCGTGCGAGCGGGCTGTCGCCGGCAACGGCCGATGAGCTGCTCGACCTGGTCGCCTACGCCGACGACGCGATCGTCAGCCGCGCCCTCGTGAGCAACGACGCCGGCAGCGTGACGCTGTTCGCGTTCGACGCGGGTCAGGCGTTAAGCGAGCACACCGTGCAGTTCGACGCGGTGGTTCAGATCCTGGACGGCCAGGCGGAGTTGACGATCGGCGGCGAGGTCGTCCCTGCCGGCAAAGGCCAAATCGTCCTGATGCCCGCCGACGTGCCGCACGCCGTCAAGGCGACGCAACGATTCAAGATGCTGCTGACGATGCTGCACGTGCAGGCCAGGCAATAACGTGGTGTAACCACAAGGGATCTCCGGGTCGCGTCCCGGATCAGTGCCAATCGACGTTACCAGATCAGATCGAGGGAGTCGGCGAATGCTCAAAGACGGTCAGAAGGGCTCGATATCTCAACGCGACAAGGTGACCTACGCGATCGCGCCGCACCTGCCCTGCGGGGTGGTCACGCCGGCGACGCTGCGGAAGCTGGCGGACGTGGCGGAGAAGTATAACTGCGCAGCGGTCAAGGTCACCAGCGCGGCGCGGATCGCGCTGGTGGGGCTGAAGGAAGAGGACATCGACGCGGCGTGGGACGAGTTGGGAATGGAGACCGGGGCGGCGGTGGGGCTGTGCGTTCGCAGCGTCAAGGCCTGCCCGGGCACGACGTTCTGCAAAGTCGGTCAGCAGGACAGCCTGGGCGTCGGCATGAAGCTGGACGCCAAGTACCACGGGATGGAACTGCCCGGCAAGCTCAAGATCGGCGTGAGCGGGTGCATGAATCAGTGCGCCGAGACGAGCATCAAGGACGTCGGGCTGGTGGGCAAGAAGAAGGGTTGGATCGTTCTGGTGGGCGGCACCGGCGGGGCCAAGCCGCGTCTGGCCGAGCAACTCGCCGAGGGCCTGACCACGGACCAGGCCCTGGAGGTCGTCGACAAGATCTTGGACTTCTACCGCCAGAACGCCAACAAGCGTGAGCGCTTGTGGAAGATGTTGGAGCGCGTCGGGATTGACGCGTTCCGCTCGGCCGTCTTGCCGGATTCACAGGGCGCCGCGCAGGGCGCAGATTGATCAAGCAAGGATCGGTATTTGTGTCCAAGACGGACAATCCCGTGATGTGGCGGTGTCTGAATCGCGGTGATGTTCGTGAGGGTCCTGGGGCGCCGGGGGGCTATTCGGTAGGTGCGCATCCCCAGGCCTACGTTAAGTCGTCGGGTGAGAACTGGTAGGGCAGGGCGATGCCGACCTGAGACTAGATGACTGGGCACGCAATAGTGGCCCAAACGGCCGCAGAAGGAGAACCCTATGACCACGAAGGAAATCCAAGAGAAGATCGTCTCGACCATGGAGAAATGGCGAAAGATCGAGGACGCGTCGGTCGCGTCGACGGGCCGCGTCATCGCCAAGACGAGCAACCCGCTCGTCCGGCTCGTGATGGAGATCATCCAAACCGACTCGCAGATGCACCATCGCGTCCAACAGATGATCGCCGACGGCATGTCGGTCAAGGCGATGTCGATCAGCCCGGACGAGCTGGAGGAGGTCTGGGACCTGATCGAGAACCACATCAAGATCGAGAAGCAGACGATCGAGCTGGCCGAGGGGTTGCTCGAGGTCGTCGAGGGCAAGAAGCTGGTTGTGGTAGAGTACCTGCTGAGCTACCTGGGCCAGGACGAGAAGAAGCACGATGCGCTGCTGGCGGCCCTGGAAGGCATCAAGAAGGGCATGTATCCCTACGGCTAGCGTCGTTCCTGGCCGGCCAGTGTTGTATCGGCCTCGGTGGTTTGCGCGGTCGAGGCCCACGCTCGCTGCGTGCCATTAGCAGCGTGCCGGCAGTAGCCGAACCGCTGGCGGACGAGCCCTCACGGGCACACGAGCTGGTTTTGGAGTTTGTCGGATCAAGGCGAGCTGAATCACGTCGCGATTCCATAGGCGCCGAGGCGCTGCGGGATCACTGAGCAAAGGAGAAATGTCGTGGAAACACCGTCTAGACGGGAGATGTTCAAGTGGGCGGGCGCGTCGGCGGCCGGGGCCGCCGTTCTTGGTCCGTCGGCGCAGGTCTCTAGGGCAGCCGCCGCGGGTCCTGCCCCCTACACGCTGCCGGATCTGCCCTACGCGTGTAACGCGCTGGCGCCCGTGATCGACGAGCGGACGCTGAGGATCCATCACGACCGACATCACGCCGGGTACGTGAGGGGCCTCAACGCGGCGCTGGGCAGGCTGAACGCTGCACGGGGATCGGGCGACATGGCCTCGATCCAGGCGCTATCGCAGGCGCTCGCCTTTCACGGGTCGGGCCACGTGCTCCACACGTTGTACTTTGCGAACCTGAGTCCCAGGGCGACCCAACCGACCGCGCCGCTGACCCGGGCCATCGTCGGTCAGTTCGGCAGCCTCAGATCGCTGACGACCCAGTTGGCTGCCGCAACCGCGACAGTGGCCGGCAGCGGTTGGGGCATGCTGGCCTTCGAGCCAATCGGACGCCGGCTGTTCGTCCTGCAGATCGAGAAGCACGAAAACCAGATGGTCTGCGGCGCCATCCCGCTGCTGGTCATTGACGTCTGGGAGCACGCGTATTACCTGCACTATCAAAACCGCCGCACGGACTACATCAAGGCGATCATGACCCGCATCCACTGGGCGGAGGTGGGTCGACGGTTCGGGGCCGCGTTGAGGCTCTGCGCTTGAGCACCGAAACCCGGACGCAACCGCATGGCTTGAACGAAACCCCTGGACGAGCCCATACAAGGAGATCGAACGATGGGTACTCGATATCAAGTTTACAAGTGTCAGGAGGGTGGGATGCTGGTCGAAGTCCTCGTCGACGGCGAGGGCGAACCGGCATGTCATGACCGGCCCATGAAGCTTCTGGTCGAGAACACCGTTGACGCGGCCAAAGAGAAGCACGTGCCGGTGATCGAGAAGCTCAACGGCGGGTTCAAGGTCACCGTCGGCAGCGTGCTCCATCCCATGGAACAAGACCACTGGATCGTCTGGATCGAGGTGATGGCAGACGGCAAGGTGTATCGTCAATTCCTCAACCCGGGCGATCCGCCGGAGGCGACGTTTCCCATCGAGGCCGAGCAGGTCACCGCCAGGGAGTTCTGCAACCTGCACGGCCTGTGGAAGGCGTAAGCCCTGATGCTCGCGGGTGGCACGCCGCCCGCCTGAACCGACGTGGCCTGTGTGTCGTTAGGAAAGGTTGCCAATGGACGCGGTACTCCTGTCCAGGATTCAATTCGGACTGACCGCGGGGTTCCACTTCATCTTTCCGCCGCTGACGATCGGGATGGCGTGGCTGATCCTGTGGATCATGACCCGGTACAAGAACACGGGCGACGCGTTCTACCGCAATATGGCGCGGTTCTGGATCAAGCTGTTCACGGTGAGCTTCGTGGTCGGTGTGGCCACTGGGATCACGATGGAGTTCCAGTTCGGTACGAATTGGTCGAACTACTCGCGGTACGTGGGTGACATCTTCGGCGCGCCGCTCGCGGCCGAGGGTATCCTGTCGTTCTTCCTCGAGTCAACGTTCCTGGGCGTGTTGATCTTCGGCTGGGGTCGCGTCTCGAGAAAGACGCTGTGGTTCGCCTCGCTGATGGTGGCCATCGGGGCCACGCTGTCGGCCTTTTGGATCATTGTGGCCAACTCGTGGCAGCAGACGCCGGCGGGCTACGTGATCCGGAACGGCCGGGCCGAGCTGACCGACTTCTGGGCGGCCGTCTTCAACCCCTCGACCGTCCCGCGATACCTGCACGTCGTCGACGGCTGCCTCATGACCGGGGCGTTTTTCGTGCTCGGCGTCAGCGCGTGGTACCTCCTCAAGCGTCGCCATATCGAATTCGCCCAATCGTCGCTCCGCCTGGCGCTGGTTCTCGCGTTCGTCTCGTCGGTGGTGCAGCTTCCCATCGGTCACTACAGCGGCCAGCAGGTCGCCCGGACGCAGCCCGAGAAGCTGGCCGCCATGGAAGGGATCTTCAAGACACAAAGGCGGGCGCCTTCGCTGGTCTTCGGTGTCCCGGACATGAAAAACGAGGTGGTCCGGGCGAAGATTGCCATTCCGGGGATGCTGAGTTGGATGGCCTTCGGCGACGTCGACGCCGAGGTCAAGGGCCTGGAGGCGTTCGACAAGGACATGCGCCCGCCGATGCCCTACACGTTCTACACGTTCCGGCTGATGGTCATGCTGGGATTCGGGTTGATCGCCCTGACGACATTGGGGTTGTTCCTGCTCTGGCGGAAGACGCTCTACGGGAACCGGCTGTTCCTGAGGCTGGCCCTGTGGTCGATCCCGCTGCCGTTCATCGCCAATGAATTCGGCTGGTTCTCGGCTGAGCTCGGCCGGCAGCCGTGGGCGGTCTATCACGAGCTCCTGACGAGCGACGCGGCCTCGCCCACCGTCCCGGCGGCGCAGATCCTGTTCTCGATCATCATGTTCTCGCTGATCTACAGCTTGCTGTTTGCGGTGTGGCTCTTCCTGATCAGACGCGAGATACAGCACGGTCCGGAAGAAGAGCAGGCGACGGGCGGCGAAGCCGTGGCCCGGGAGGTGCCCGCATGAGCGCGCTACAGGTCACCTGGTTCTTCCTGATCGGTGTCCTGCTCGTGGGATATGCCATCCTCGACGGGTTCGATCTGGGCGTTGGCATCTGGCACCTGTTCACAAAGACCGACAAGGATCGACGAACGCTCCTCAACGCGATCGGCCCGGTGTGGGACGGCAACGAGGTGTGGCTGCTGACCGCCGGGGGTGCGATCTTCGCCGCGTTCCCGCACGTCTACGCAACGGTCTTCAGCGGACTGTACCTCGCGCTGATGCTGGTGCTGTTCGCGCTGATCTTCCGGGCGGTGTCACTGGAGTTCCGCAGCAAGATGCCGTCGCCGGGTTGGCGCAAGACGTGGGACGTGGCCTTCGCGGTCGGCAGTATCCTGCCGGCGTTGCTGTTCGGCGTGGCGATGGGGAACATCCTCCGGGGGCTGCCGCTGAGCGAGAGCAAGGATTTCGCCGGGACGTTTTTCGGCCTGCTGAATCCATACGCGCTGCTGATCGGCCTGCTGGGGCTGGCCATGTTCGCCACGCACGGTGCGACCTACATCGTCCTCAAGACCGAGGGCGAGCTGGCCAAACGCGCTAGGGGCTGGGCCGGCAAGGCGTGGACGGCCTATCTGGCCCTGTTCATCGTCGCCGTCGTCGCCACGATGATCACCCAGCCGCAACTGCTGGCGAACTGCAAGGCCATGCCGTTCCTGTGGGTGGTCCCGGTGATCGCCTTGGTCGCCATCGTCGTAACGGGTGTCCTGACCAGGAAGGGCCAGGCGGGTCCGGCCTTCGTCTGGTCGGCCCTGTCCATCGCGGGGCTGATGGCCATGTGCGGAACCGGGATCTTCCCGAACGTCGTGCCGGCCCTGAACGATCCCGAGCTGAGCCTGACCATCATGAACGCCTCGTCCTCGCCGCTGACGCTGAAGGTCATGCTCATCGTCGCGCTGATCGGCATGCCGCTGGTCCTGATCTACACCGCCTGGGTCTATCGTGTGTTCAGCGGCAAGGTCCAACTGACCGCGGACAGTTACTAAATCCGAGCCGCGCCCGTTAGGAAGCGGTTGATCCGGGCCGCCTTTAGTGCGTGTGGACCGCTCCCTTACGGTCGCGGCTCGGATGGGGTGTCGTTGCACGGGGACCTGACGCCGGCGACGTCCGCCAAGGGGATCGATCGATGAGCGAGGTGTTCGAGGCGGCCAAGGTCACCGATCGCGTCTACTGGGTTGGCGCGATCGACTGGTCGCTCCGCGATTTCCACGGCTACGAGCCCCCGCGCGGCTCGACCTACAACGCCTACCT
>Ga0180432_10010627_pt1 | contig 10976 bp, 13 predicted proteins | sample SS_ome_10_FD_132414 | JGI IMG/M metagenome (GOLD analysis project Ga0180432, IMG submission 132414) | Hypersaline lake sediment archaeal communities from the Salton Sea, California, USA - SS_1_MS_2 metaG | ecosystem: Environmental > Aquatic > Non-marine Saline and Alkaline > Hypersaline >... | reverse complement strand
TGCGGGAAGACGAGGTCATTCCCGCCGGCGTGGATGTCGAGGTGGCCCTCGAGGTATGCGTACGACAGGACGACGCACTCGGTGTGCCATCCGGGGCGCCCGGCGCCCCAGGGAGAGGGCCAGCTCGGTTCGCCTGGCTTCGCCCCCTTCCACAGCGTGAAGTCGAGCGGGCTCTCCTTCCGATCGGAGGCCTCGACGCGAGCCCCGGCCTCTTGGTCGCCGAGCTTGCGTCCGGAGAGCTTCCCGTAGTCGGCGAGCCGTGCGACGCGGAAGTAGACATCTCCGTCCGCTTCGTAGGCGAATCCTTTCTCCACGAGATCCGCGACGAGCTCGATCATCCCGTCGATGTGGTCGGTTGCAAGCGGGCTGTGCGTCGGTTGAAGGACGTTCAGCCCATCCAGAAGGTCGAAGTACGCCTTCGTGTAGATTTTCGCGATCTCCTCGACCGACTCGCCGGTCTCGATCGACCGGGTGATCAGCTTGTCATCGACATCGGTCACGTTCTGGACGTGAATCACGTCCCAGCCTTTGAAACGCACCATGTATCGACGAAGCGTGTCGAAGACGATGATCGGGCGAACATTTCCGATGTGAACGTGATCGTAGACGGTGGGGCCACAGACGTAGATCCCCACAGTCCGGCCGTCGCGAGGGGCGAACGGCTCGCTCGTCTTCGTGAGCGTGTTGTAGAGGTTCATCTGACCCCACCTCCTTCGCGGTCGATTATAGGGTGCCCCGGATTGGGGTACCACGCGCTCGTTCCTCCCGCTACACTCTCAGGCTGTGACGCCGATTGACTATCTGGTGACTGTCGGACTCTCGGTGGCTCCGATCGCGGAGCTGCGCGGTGGGCTGCCGTACGCGATCGCGCGCGGTCTCCACCCGGCGGCCGCTTTTGCCCTCGCGGTCGGAGCGAACCTGATGGTTGCCCCCGTCCTCCTCGTGGGGTTTCGGCAAGGGGAGCGGCTCCTTCGCCGTTGGGGTCCCACGGAACGGATCGTCGAGGCGATCGTTTCGCGAACGCGGAGGAAAGGGCGCCTGGTCGAGCGGTTCGGGGCTCTCGGGTTGATCCTGCTCGTCGCGATCCCGCTTCCGGGGACAGGGGCGTGGACGGGCTCGATCGCCGCTGTCCTCCTGGGCCTTCCGTTCCGGCGAGCTTCGTGGCTCATTACGCTCGGTGTTCTGATCGCCGGGATTCTCGTCCTGCTGGCGAGTGTCGGGATGCTTACGCTCTTCGACGTCGGGTAGCGAAATCCTCTCGAAGAGCTACGTTCGCTGCGGACGCACAACGTAGCCGGCCAGGATCGGGAAGAGGACGACGGCCAGACCGAGGAGCGAGAGCGCGATCGCCCAGAATCTCACGACGGACATGTCGGACACGCCCGTTGCAAACCGCATCGCATCCGCCATGTAGGTGAGCGGAAGCCCCCGGCTGAGCGCGCGGAGGAAGGGGGGCATGAACTCGATCGGGAAGTAGATCCCGGAGAGGAACATCATGATCATTGCCAGGATGTTGGCGACGTTTCCGGCGCTCGACGGGCGTCGAACGACGAGCGCGATCACTGTGCCCAAGCCCATCATCCCGAGTGTCGAGCAGAGGACGAGAACGGTCAGCCGGAGCCAGTCGATCGAAAAGGTGAGATCGAAGACGGCAATGCTGATCAGAATGGTGAGGAGCGTCGAAACGTAGACGACGGCGAGCCGGACGACCGCGATGGCCGCGAGGAACGCGACCGGCTGCATCGGCGTAACGATCAGACGGTCGAGCGTCTTCCGTTGCTTCATCCCGGTCAGGTGCCCGGAGATGGCGAACAGGCCGGACGAGAGGATCGAGAAGGCGATGATCCCCGGAACCATCTGGTTGAGCCATCGCGTCGACGCCTCACTCCCGACGTGAACGGTTCGGATCGGGAGGATCGGGCTCAGCCCCTGCCGACGAAGGTTGAATGCGTCTGCGATTCCGAGTGCGAGCTGCTCGAAGGCGTGGTTCTCCTGGATGCGGTTCGGATGGTAGAGGAACTCGAGCGCTCTGCCGTTCCAGACGAGCCCGAAGTCGACCGATCTTCCGGCGACTGCATCCTCGAGTTCGCCTTCCGAGCCGAACGACCTGGTTCGGTTGACCCCACTCTCGTCGATCACCGAACGGAGGGAGGCTTCGTCGATCGTCACAGCGCCGTAGAGGCCGAGCGTCGCCGACGGCGAGTCGACGTCTCCCATCAAGAACCCGAAGATCAGAATGAAGATCAGCGGGAAGAGGAACGTGAAGAAGACAGCCATTTTGTCACGGACGAAGGTGGCCGTCTCCGAGCGGACCAGGGCGAGGAAGGCGTTCATCGTCCCACGTCCCAACGAAGGCGCCACGCCGTGACGGCCGACGAGAGGGCGATCCATGCGAGCGGGACGCCGATCACGAGGCTCATCGGGAAGACGCCGGCCTCGACGCCGACGCTTGCACGGAGGCCGTCGGCCAGGTAGCTGACCGGGTTGACATAGAAGAGAACCCTCAGAACGCCCGGAAGGCCCGTGACGGAGAAGAAGAGGCCGGAAAGAAACATCATCGGCATGTTGAGGATGTTGGCGACGGCCATCCCGGCGTTCCCCGTCTTCGCGAGGGAGGCGATGAGGAAGCCGAACGCCATGAACGTCACCGCGGCGAGGACGAGAAGGAGCGCCGGGCCGTACCCTCCGAATGTGACCGAGGCACCGAGCGCGAGCCGGCCGATCAGGTAGAGAAGCGCGAACTGGAACGCGCAGAGGGTGAGGTGACCGATCGACAGACCGGCGAGGTAGCGCGGGACCGACAGCGGCGTGACCCAGTAGCGTTGGAGGACTCGCTGCTCGCGCGAGAAGAGGATTGCGCCGGGGATCCCGAACAGACCGTTGGTGAAGAAGCCCATCAACACGATCCCCGGCAGGAGGAAGTCGACGTATCGAGGCTCGCCCTCCGGCGACCCGATCCGGGCCGTGACGTGCGGAACCGACTCGCTCGAATCGAACAGGCCGGCGCCGGTGAGGATCTCACGATCGACTCCGGCGAGGACCTGATCGATGACCTCGATCGCCATGTCCGACGACGCGTTTCCCTCGCTGGCGTAGAGGGCGAGTTCGACCTCCCCTTCCGCATCTTCGGAGGATGCGAAGAGCCGGCGTTCGATCGTTCTGCCGTAGCCCGCAGGGATTGCAACGACGGCCGCCCGGCGGCCGCGTCGCAATGCGACCAGCTCCGCGTCGAGGAATGCGTTCAGATCGTCGGCCGCGTCGGGCCGAATCAAGTTGAAAAGCGGGTCCCCTCCGGCCGTGTCCGGCTCGGCGAGGTTCTCGAAGACTCCGGCGATCACCCCGGCAAACGGGCCCTCGGAGCCTCGATCGAAATCGACGAGCGTCACGGTGAACGTGATCTCGCCTTCCTGACCGATCTGCCCGAAGATGAGCGAGAGGAGGACGAGCAGAAAGACCGGAAAGATCAGGAACCAGAAGAGCGTGACACGCTCGCGTAGGGCGGTGACGAGATGCGTTCGCGCGACCAGAAGAACGTCGATCACTCGCGCAGCCTCCGTCCGGTGAGTGCGAGGAAGACGTCCTCGAGGTTTGGCTGCCGGACAGCCATGTCGGAGAGCGCCGTCTTCTGCCGCTTCGACCAGGCGAGAAGAGACTCCATCGTCGCCACGAGATCCTCCGTCTCGACGGTGACCAAGTCCCCCTCCGCGCGGACGGCCTTGCAGCGGGTGTCAAGGGGGGCGAGATCCTCTTCGGTGGCCCCGTCGGCGTTGAACTCGATGATCGTCTCCTGACCGAGCGTCGCACTCAGCTCTCGCGGCGATCCTTCGGCGATGAGCTTCCCGTGGTCCATGATGCAGACGTGGTCCGAGAGGGCTTCGGCCTCCTCCATGTAGTGCGTCGTCATGACGATGGCAACGCCGGTCGATCGGAGGTCGGAGACGACCGACCAAACGTTCCGACGAGCCTGGGGATCGAGTCCCGTCGTCGGCTCGTCGAGGAAGACCAGTTCAGGATCATTGACGAGCGCGGCGCCGATCGCCAGTCGTTGCCTTTGGCCGCCCGAAAGGTTCTTGACGTAGGTGCCAGCCTTGTCGGCAAGGGCGATTCGATCAAGGATCTCGTCGACCGAGCGGGAGGACTCGAAGAACGACGCGAAGAGGCGGATCACTTCGCGTACCTTTAGGTACGGCTCGAAGTTCCCCTCTTGAAGCAGGACGCCCATTCGCTGTTTCGTCGCGCGGTCGACTCGGCGCAGGCGGCGGCCGAAGATCTCGATCTCGCCCGAGTCTGGATCGCGGATCCCTTCCAGGATCTCCAGCGTCGTCGTCTTTCCGGCGCCATTCGGGCCGAGCAGCGTGAAGACAGCTGCATCCGGTACGTCGAACGAGACCCCATCGACGGCCCGAACCTCACCGTAGTGCTTGACCAGCTCGGAGACGCGCATCAGGATAGACTCAGCCATCGGCTCTCACCTCTCCGGTTGCTCTGCAGACATCGCGTCGGGGTCGGGTGCGATCTTCGCCCTCCCCGAGGACCGGAGACGCCCAGCGGCGACAGCCTGCAGGCTGTCGGCGATCCACGTCATTGCGATCTCTGTGTCCGCCGCCTCGTCTCGCGTGGTGACTCCGGTCAGCACAAGAACGGTGTCGATTCCGACGGCGGCTGCGCCGGCGATGTCCGTCTCCAGTCGATCGCCGATCATCAGCGCGGAGCCTGCGGCCCCATCGAGCCGCTTCAATGCATACTGGAAAGCGATCGGAGACGGCTTGCCTACGACCACTTGCGGAGGATACCCCATTCCCCGGAGTGCGCCGACGATCGCCCCGGCTCCGGGGAGGTGCTCCTCACGACCGGGGAAGGTCGGATCCGTGTTCGTTGCCAACAGGCGAGCGCCCGCCTGGAGGGCTCGAAGTGCATCGGCGAGCTTCCCGTAGTCGATTGCCCAGTCGATTCCGGCGACGACCCACTCCGCCTCTTCGGGGCAGGCGCTCGGACGGTGTCCGGCGAGACGGAGCTCCTCGTCCAGTCCGCGCTCCCCGATCAGCCAATAGGGAACGGATCCGGTCGTCTCGGCCAGGTATTGCGCAGCGACGTAAGAGCTCGGTACGAGCTCTTCCGGGACCGCGTCGAATCCGAGGCCGGCCAGTCGATCGGCGAGCTGGGCGCGCGAACGGCTCGAGTTGTTCGACAGAAACAGGACGCGTCCCCGGCGGTGCAGGGCTCGAAGTCCCTCGACGGCGCCGGGGATCGGGGTCGCCTCGCGGACGAGAACGCCGTCGATGTCGAGAAGAAACGCGCGATATCGTGCCAGTGGATCGTGATCGGCCATGGGCGAACGGTACTCAAAAGGCGTCCGACCTGCACCTGCGCAATTCAAAGCGTCAGCTGAACTGAAGGAGAACGTAGACGACGAAGAAGCCGCCGAGAATGACGAGGGTCCCCTCCTCGATGCGGAAGATGGCCTGGGGGAGGCGGAACCGTCGACCGCGGAGGAGCCGGTGAAGGGTCAGACCGAGCGTGACCGCGGCGAACGCCTCGAGAAAGGCCGGCCACCGCCACGTGGCCGACAGCATAGACCGTGGGACGATGGCGATCGACAAGGGGAGGAAGAGGACGATCGCCCCTGCGAGCCAGGCATAAGCGGTGGTCGTCGACCAGTCTGAGCGGGTCGCACATCGTCCCGGGAGGATCGGCAGAAGCTTTGCGAACGAGACGGCAGTCCCGACGGAGATGAGGGCGACGACGGCGTGGAAGAACGTCGGATGGATTCCCGCCTCGAGGACCGCCTTGGCCGCGAACCCGGCGAACGGCGGCAGGCCCACGATTCCCAAGATCCCGACGAGGAGCGCGGCCCTCGTCGCGGTCGGGATCGAGCAGCGTGCATCGACGAGACGCCGGACGTCCGAACCCCCGACGACGCGTGCCGCCTCTCCGGCTGCGAGGAAGAGGAGAGCCTTGAATAGCCCGTGCGCGACCGCGTAGTCGAGAGCGCCGATTCGGGCGGCTTGGGTTCCGGCGGCGAAGCCGATCAGCAGGTATCCGATCTGGGACAGTGTAGAGAACGCGAGGAGCTTCTTCAGATCGTACGTCTGCACAGCGAAGAGGATGCCGAGAAGGGCGGTCGCGACGCCGAGCACGCCGAACGTCAGCTCGAGAGGGAAGACCTCGGAGAGGCGGAAGAGCTCGACGACGCCCATCTTGATGACCACACCGGAGAGAAGGGCCGAGACCGCGGGAAGCGCTCGTGCGTGGGCCGCCGGGAGCCAGAGCGAGAAGAGAAAGACGCCGGCCTTGACGGCGACGCCTCCGACGAGGAGGGCTCCTCCGAGACGGACCCACGGAGCGGAGGGGGAGGCGGCGACGCGGAGGGCCAGCTCGGCGATGTCGAGCGTCCCGGTGTGGACATAGACGACGGCGAGGCCGAGGAGAAAGAGGCTCATCCCGAGGGAGCAGAGGACGAGATAGCGCAGGCTCGCCCAGATCTGGCCCGGACGTCGCCCATATCCGACGAGGAGGAAGCTTGCGAGGGTCAGCAACTCGAGGATCACGTAGGCGTTGAACAGATCCTTGGTGAAGACCATCGCGAAGGCCGCGCCGATCAGCAGGTGCAAGAGCATGAAGAAGTACGGCCGGAGGTTCTGCCGCCACGTGTAGAAGACGATCGAGACGCCGAGGCCCCACACCAGCGAGGCGAAGGTGAGTCCGATCCGATCGCCGACGAACCCGATACCGAGACCGCGCGCCCATCCGCCGAGAACCATCTCCGTGGCCGTGCCGCCGGCCAGCGTGAGGGCGAGTCGAGAGAGGAGAGCGGCGTCGACGAGGAGGGCTGCGACAGCGAAGGTGCGCCGGGAGCGACCGGAGGCGATCGAGAGGGCGCCGAACGCGAATCGAAGGAGAGGAAGGAGGATCAGCTCCATAGCTCCTCCTGCTCCTCTTCTTCCGCGGTTTCGCGCTCGATTCGATGAGAGTCAGTGGTGTGATAGCGCTCCACGAGGAGCATGACGAAGACGAGGGCGAGGGCGAGGATGGCGAAGTTGATGACGATTGCCGAGAGAACGATCGCTTGCGGGAGAGGATCGACGATGTTTTGAACCGTGGAGATCCCCAGAAGCGGCGGAGCCCCGTCGGAGCGGGCTCCGAGCGAGACGAGGCAGAGGATCGTCGACGCGTTGACCAACCCGAGGGCGAGGAGCTTGATGACCAGGTCGCGACGGAGGACGAGCCCGAGAAGGCCGATCCCGAAGAGGACGATCGAGACGGTGACGCCGTTCAGCCAGGACATCAGATCTCGCCTCGATGGTCGACGAAGTGCCGGATGATCACCCAACTGCCGACGAAGACCTTCAGCCCGATCAACCCGTTGTACAAGAGGATGCTTCCTCCGCTTCCGACGCGGCCGGGGCTCCCGGCGGGCAGGAGATCGACCAGCGGCGTGCGAGCGAGTGCGGCGGGAACCAGCCCGACGATCAGGATGCCCAGGAGGGTGATCCATTCGAGGCGATCCAGGAGACGGCGTCCGAGTCGGGCAGTGACCGTCTTCGTCCCGAGCACGATCGCCGCGAGGAGGAGGCCGGTCCCGGCGATGACGCCGCCGCTGAACCCGCCTCCCGGCGACAGATGGCCATAGACGGTGACGTAGAGGCCGATGAGGAGGATCAGCGGAAGGAGGAGGTCGGCGGCGACGCGGACGACGCTCGACTCGGGGATCGATTCGACCGGCTCGGGGCGCCCGCGGGCGGTGAGGTAGAAGTGAACGCCGAGGACGGCGACGGAGAAGACGAGGACCTCGAGGATCGTGTCGAACAATCGAACGTTCAGGTAGATCGCCGAGACGATGTTCCGGGCCCCGGTCCCTTGTGCGACGTCGATCCACGTCGCGACCGAGAGGGCCGGCTCCGTGTCGGCGATCCCGGGACCTCGGAAGCCGAACCCCAAGAGGACGACGACGCAGAAGGCGGCCGTAAGGCCGACCGCGACGAGCACAAGGGAGACGGAGACATGCCTCATGGGAAGTGCCTCCGGATCATCGTCTCGAGGTCTCCCGAACTACGCAAGTCGGTGAGGAGGTTCGTCAGCCGGCGATGGATATCGGGCTGCGATGCGGAGACGAGGAACGTATACGAGAGCGCATCCTCGTCCTTCGCGACCCGGTAGGCGTCCAAGTTGTATCGGGAGACGGCGAGGAAGCGGGCGAGGTCCAGTTCGACGGCGAGGGGAGCCCCGCGTCTTGCGGTGTCGATCAGGTCGGAGAGATCGCCGCGGAACGGCGCGAGCCTGGACGATGCCTCCTCCGCCGGGCCCCAGACGCGGAATCGGGCGGTCGGCAGGTGCTCCGGTGTCTGCAGCAGGCGTTCATTCTCTTCGATTGGGATCAGTCCTCCGGCTCCGACGTCGGCCTCCCCACGAAGAAGGGAGGTCTTGACGTCCTCGAGCGGCTGGAATCGGACGATCAGATCGAGTCCGAGGCTCGCCGCGGCGCGGTCGAGGATCTCCCACTCGAGGCCCGAGATCTCCTCGCCGACGCGCTCGATGAGCCCGGGGACCTCGCTGGCGGCGACCGTCAATCTTCCGGTCTTCCGGATGGCGAGGACGTAGATGAACGTGGCCAAAGCGGCGCCGATCGCCGCTTCGGTGATGGCGACGTCAGGGGCATGTGAGAGGAAGAAGACCGAAGCGAGAAGGAGGCTGAAGAGCCCCATCCCGATGATGGCGTAGAGCCGACGTCGCTGGAGGAGGGCGATGCCGGCGACGAACGGCAGGAGGGCGAGGAGGACCCAGCGTGCGGTCATCGGCTCTCGCCTCCTTCGTGCCCGCGCGTGAACGCGCTCTTGGCAATGCTGTGGGTCGCGATCGGGTTCGTCAGAAGAAGCAGGAAGAGAAGGAACAGGAGCGTTGCGTCGTGCCAGGACCACCCGTTACGAACGATCAGAGCGATCAGGATCAGCGCCGCGCCAACGTTGTCGGAGACACCGCTCGCCTGAAGGCGGGAGTAAAGGTCGTCGAATCGAAGGATTCCGAGGGTCCCGATCAGGACGAAGGCCGCGCCGAGCCCGGCGAGGATCAAGGACGTCATCGGTTCCCCCCTCCCCGTTCCATGAATCGCGCCAGGATCACCACGCCGAGGAAGCTGAGCGCGACGTAGACGACGGTGATGTCGAGGAGAGTGGAGCGGCCCGCGCCGACGGCTGCGATCGCGAGGACGAGGACGACGCGGTTGGAGGCGGAGTTGTATGCGAGGAGCCGGTCCCACGGCGTCGGCCCACGGACCATTCGAGCGAGTACGCCGACGAGAGAGAGGAGGAGAAGTCCCTCAACGATCTGCATCGTCCGTCCTCGCGAAGATCGCCAGTATGCGCGTCTCGATCGCCTCCTTGGCGCTCCTCCAATCGGCACTACGGGTCCGATCCTGCAGTTGGTGAATGTAGACCGTGTCCCCCTGCGCGAGGAGCGAGATCGTCGAGGGGGTCAACGTGATCGAGTTGAGAAGAACGAATCGACCGAGGGGATCGCCGACGCGGAGCGGAAGAGCCATGATGCGTCCCTCTCCCCGACCTGACAGGATCAGCCACGAGGTGTATACGGTCGAGACGGCGAGGCGCCAGAGGAGGGCCGCCGCATACGCAAGGAGACGGTGAGGGCGGCGGATGAGGGAACCGATGACCGGAGCGACGCCCGGGAAGAGGAGACGCTGAACCAGCACGACGAGGACGGCCGCTCCGACGCCTGCGAGCCCGGACTGGACGTCGAGGCTTCTCGAGAGCGCAACCCAGAGTAGGCTCAAACCGACGACCGCGTAGATCATCCGCCCTCCTCGATTCGCCCTGCCGCCCTGCGGGTCCGAATCAAGGATACCTCACTCGGCGACGCTCATCTGGATATCGTCGAAGTAGGCGATGCAGGCCTCCGTCGCGCTCTCCTCGCCGAGAAGGATGAACCAATCGCCTCCGTCGGCGAAATCGATCGAGATCGGACCGCTCTGAAGCAGAGTTCCGTCGACGAACAGCTCGTACGCATCCTCGGTGTAGACGAACGCGTAGGTGTGCCATCGGTAGATGCTCGGCTTGAATGCCACCGGATGAGCGACGCCGGGCCCGTACGAGGTCGGCTCCCGGACGTACGAACCGCCGCCGTCGCTGGTGAACTCGAAGTACGGAAGCGATCCGGTCGAGCTTGAGATGTCGCGTCGGCCGGGCGCGATGATGAAGGTGTGGCTTCGCTGGTTCTGGAGCGTCATCGCGCGACAGGTGAAGACCAAACGTTGGCCGAGGCGGAGCGGAGGGAGCGCGACGGCGGCGTAGCGGCGATGCCAGTTGTCGTTCCCGCTGTGGACGAAGAGGCAGTACCCGGGGCCGCCGGAGATGTGCTCGATCCCGCTCTCGTTCGCGTTCGCCCACGTCGAGTCGAGGGGCCACCGCCCCAAGGCCGTCGGTCCGGCGGAGAAATCCTCGCTGAACAACTTCGTTCCCGCCCGAAGATAGACGACGATCTCTTCCGTCGTCTTGTCCGTTCGCCCTTCCGCATCCGTCACGACGAGCTCGACCGTGTAGTGCCCGGGAAGGCTGTAGGTCGCGGTGACTTGGCGTCCCGAAGCCGTCTCGCCGTTGCCGAGATCCCATGAGTACTCGACGATCGTGGCGGCGCCGACCGAAGCGGCGGCGTCGAGGAGGGTCGGCTCGCCCGCGTAGAGCACGGGAGAACCGACATCGAGCCGAGCGACCGGACCGGGCGTCAACAGCGCACAGCCGGCGATCGCCGCCGCCAGCCCGAGGAGGAGAGCGCCGCGGAGGATTCGCTTCATCCTAGCCCACCTCGATCAGGCGATCCTTCGGGAAGGCGGTGATCACTTCACAGGACTCCTTCTCGATGACGACGTCGTCCTCGATGCGTACGCCACCGAACCCCGGGACATAGATCCCCGGTTCGATCGTCGCCACCATCCCGACCTCGAGAGTATCCTCGCTCTGCGGGGAGAG
>Ga0180432_10010624_pt1 | contig 10980 bp, 9 predicted proteins | sample SS_ome_10_FD_132414 | JGI IMG/M metagenome (GOLD analysis project Ga0180432, IMG submission 132414) | Hypersaline lake sediment archaeal communities from the Salton Sea, California, USA - SS_1_MS_2 metaG | ecosystem: Environmental > Aquatic > Non-marine Saline and Alkaline > Hypersaline >... | reverse complement strand
TACTCCTTGCACTCTTTACACACGCCAAGCGGAAAATATCTGGTCATCTCCTCGTCGACGAATCTGAGGGCGTCGACCGGCGACATTCCCCATCGGTTGGGGCAGGGAGAGAGGACCTCGATGAGGGTGAATCCTTTGCCGTCGAGCTGGGCTTGGAACGCCTTGCGGATGGCGCTCTTGGTTTTCCTGACAGCGGCGGGGGAAGTCACGGTCGTCCTTTCCAGGTAGTATGCGCCGTCCAGGGTGGCCAGCAGCTCGCATACCCGCAGGGGATAGCCGTCAAGCCTGGTATCTCTGCCGCAAGGGGTGGTGGCTGTCTTCTGTCCGGGGAGCGTGGTCGGAGCCATCTGGCCCATGGTCATCCCATATATGGCGTTATTGATGAAGATGAAGGAGACGTTCTCTCCCCGGTTTGCCGCGTGAACTATCTCCGCCGTGCCGATGGAGGCCAGGTCGCCGTCTCCCTGGTAGGAGAAGACGAACTTGTCGGAGTCGGCGCGCTTTATGCCGGTGGCCACGGCCGGAGCGCGACCGTGCGCGGCTTCGCTGATGTCGCAATTAAGGTAGTCATAGGCCAAGACGGCGCAGCCTACGGGGGCGACGCCGACGGTTTTCTCCCGAAGGCTCAGCTCGTCGAGCAGCTCCGCGATTATCCTATGGACTATCCCGTGGCCGCAGCCTGCGCAGTAATGCATGGCGGTGGGCTTGAGCGATGCCGGCCTGGCGTAGAGCGTTCTAGTCACTGATCGTCCTTTCTGGGACAGGCTTGCCTTCGGCCATTGCCCGGGAAAGCCCGAGGATGCGGGAGACTAGGGGGAGATTCCCTCCCGCCCTGCCGTAGAAGTAGACGGGCGGTCCACCGTTAACAGACAGCTTTACATCCTCGAACATTTGGCCGTGGCTGAGTTCAACGGCAAGCACGCCTTTGCAGCCTTGGGCAGCTTTCTTGAGAGCCTCCTCCGGGAAGGGCCAAAGGGTTATGGGGCGTAGCAGGCCCAGTTTGAGACCTTGCCTGCGCCCGAGCTTCACCGCCTCCTTGCACAATCTGGCGGCGGTTCCGTAGGCGACCGTGAGCACTTCGGCATCGGCCGTTTCCGTCTCTTCCCACCGTTTCTCCGTCGAGCAGATTGCCTGGTATTTCGCGTTCAGCCGGAGGTTCAGGTCTTCCATCACGTCCGGGTCAAGGAGAAGGGAGCGGATCATGTTGGGGTCTCTGCCGCAACATCCGGTCAAGGCCCAGGGCTTTTCCTGATCGGGCTCTTGTGAGAACGGAGGGAGTTCGGCGAGTTCGAGCATCTGCGCCAGTTGGCCGTCGAGCAGATAGATGACCGGCATGCGGTACTTGTCGGCCAGGTCGAAGGCCGGCGCAACGAGGTCCAGCCCCTCCTGGAGGGTGTGAGGGGCGATGACGATGGTTCTATAGTCGCCGTGCCCGCCGCCGCGGGTTGCCTGGAAGTAGTCAGCCTGTCCGGGGGCGACGTTCCCAAGCCCGGGGCCGCCTCGCTGAACGTTAACGATGAGGGCGGGGAGTTCACAGGCTGCCAGGTAAGAGATTCCCTCCTGCATAAGGCTGATGCCGGGTGAAGATGAGGAGGTCATTGCGCGTTTGCCGGCCGCGGCGGTACCGAACACCATGTTGATTGCGGCAAGCTCACTTTCGGACTGGATGAAGACTCCACCGACCTCGCGCATGCGTTTGGCCATGTATCCGATCATGTCGTTCTGAGGCGTGATTGGGTAGCCGTAGTAATGCCTGCACCCGGCCCTGATCGCGGCCTCGGCCAGCGCTTCGTTGGCGTTCATCAGTGTGCGCTCACCCATCGTCGTTCACCTCGTATATTTCGATGGCGGCTTCGGGGCACATGGCGGCGCAATTGCGGCAGCCGGTACATTCGGCACCTTGTTTGAATTGGACCGGATGGATGCCAAGGGGGTTAAGTTCCTTTGAGAGACCCAGAGAGCCCTTGGGGCATGCCCATACGCATAGGCCGCACCCCTTACAGTACTCAGCCGTTATCTTCACTAATCTCACGGGCAGTTTTCCCCCAGTGCAGCTTGGTATAGAGCGAATGGTAGTAGTTATAGCCTTTCGGTTCGAGAAGTGTGAATACCTCCCTGGCGCGCCGGATCAGCAGCTTGTCGCCCACATCGAAGCGCCAGTCGGTCTGGCCATCGATAATTGCGGCGATGGCGCTTTCCTCTTCCAGCGTGAACTGCAGCTCCACACTCGACGGGGTGACGATGGGACGTATGGTGAGCGCGTGGACGCTTAGAGGGGTGACGAGAAACGCCTCCATCTCCGGATAGAGGATAGGGCCGCCGGCGGAAAGGGAGTAAGCAGTCGAGCCGCCGGGGGTGGCAACTATGAGGCCGTCGCCCCAGTAGGATGCGACCTTCTCCCCTGCTATCTCGAGCCTGATTGACGTCATGGGGGAGAGGGTTTTGCGAGCGACGACGACTTCGTTGACGACCAGGGAAGTGAGAGGCTGTTTGTCTTGCCTTTGGAGCTCGCATTCGAGCATAAGACGCCGAGAAGTCTGGCTCTTCCCGGCGAGAATGCGGTCGAGCGCCGCTCTGGCCTGCTCTGGGGCTATTTCAGCCAGGAACCCTAGCCTCCCGTAATTCACGCCGAGGAGAGGCATCTGGTTGGTTCCCATACGGCAGACCGTGTGGAGAACCGCGCCGTCTCCGCCCAGAACGATCACGGCGTCGGCCTCGAGCGCGCTAAGGTCCAGCTTGCCGTCGAGGTCGACCGCTAGAAGCGTTGCTCTCTGCTCCAGCCAGGGGATGAGATCTTCAGCAGCGGCAGTGACCCCTTTTTTTCGTGAATCCCCGAGTAGGATGAGTTTCATCTGTTTCGTCTATCTGTCGCGGCTGACGATGAAATCCGCCAGCTCTCTGAGGAACCGCCCTTCGTATCCGAGTGAAGCCAGGTGCTCTCTGGCCTTATCGGCGTAGTCACGGGCAGCCTGCTTCGATTTATCGATGCCGACTGCTGCCGGATAGGTCTGCTTGCCCAGCGATCTGTCGGTGCCGGTCGGCTTGCCTGTCTTTGCCGTATCGCCGACTTCGTTGAGTATATCGTCCACGATCTGAAAGGCAAGTCCGAAGTCCCTGCCGTAATTTTCGAGAGCCCTGACCTTTTCGGCCGGCGCGTCGGTGGCAAGCGCTCCAAGCTTTGCCGCGGCGGCAAAGGGCGCCGCCGTCTTTCTGAGATGGATGTATTCCACCTTGTTGAGATCGGGGTCTTGCCGTTCGCTTTCTACGTCCACGACCTGTCCGCTCACCATCCCTCCGATACCCACGCCCTTGGTGAGGGTGCGGAGTATTTCGCGGAGGTTGGGTAGGGGCTCTTCGGTAAGGATGTGGAAGGCGTGGGTAAGAAGCGCGTCCCCGGCGAGGATGGCCATGGCCTGCCCGAACACCTTGTGGCTCGTGGGCTTTCCCCTTCGGTAGTCGTCGTTGTCGATAGCGGGAAGGTCGTCGTGGATTAAGGAATACGTGTGGATCATTTCGAGGGCGCAGGCGGCAGGCATCACCTGCTGGGCGGTGCCGCCGCAGGCTTCGGCGCTCATTATCGCCATGACGGGGCGCAGGCGCTTGCCGTCGCTGAACACGCTGTACCTCATTGCCCGGTGGAGTGACTGAGGCTGCTCTGATTCGGGAGGGAGGTAACGGTCGAGGGCTTCGTCCACAAGAATCACATTTCTTGCCATGTAGTCTTCGAGAGAGGTCAACTAATCTTCCTCGCCTTCCCGAGGCTCTGTGTCCTGCTCGAAGTCGGCCTTGGTGAGCTCTCCGGACTCGTCCTTCAGGAAGACCTCAATCTTCTTTTCAGCCCTTTCGAGGAGTTCGCGGCACTTCTTATAGGCCTTCACGCCTTGCTCGTACTTCTTGAGGGCCTCTTCGAGCCCAAGTTCGCCTTCCTCGAGCTCGCTGACAAGCGCCTCCAGTTTTTCCATCAGGGTCTCAAATTTCTGCTCCGCCACCTTTGGCTCCTTTTTCCACGCTCTTTACCGTAGCGGTGAAGCTGCCTCTAGCCAACAGAGTACGAACTAAGTCATCCGGGCGCAACGACTTCGAGTCGGTCAGCGGCTTTCGGTTCCGCCCTTTGAAGGTGACGCTGTAGCCGCGACGGAGGGTTCTAAGGGGGCTGAGGCCCTCCAGCATCTCCGCAAGGCGTTCAGCGTCGCGCCTTTTACGTTCGACCATCTGGGCCAGCGATTTTCCTGCCGATGTCCACAACTCGTCGAGGAGCTGGGCCTTTGCGCGGAGGAGTTCGCGAGGCTGGCGAAAGCCGGCACGGCCCCGGATGGCGTCAAGTCGTGCTCGGCTCAGACGGACGCGCTGCCGGAGGCTTCTGACGAGCGAAGCTCGCGCGACCTCGAGCGATTGCAGTAGGTCTTCCATCTTGGGGACCACGAGCTGCCCCGCGTGGGTGGGCGTGAGGGCGCGAACATCGGCCACCATGTCGGATATTGTGAAGTCGATCTCGTGGCCGACGGCAGATACCACGGGGATGCGTGACGCGTATATTGCCCTGGCGACGATTTCTTCGTTAAAGGCCCACAGGTCCTCCGGTGATCCGCCGCCCCTGCCGACGACGATCACGTCCGCGAGGCCGCCGCGATTGATCTGGTCAACGGCTTGGGAAATCTCGCCCGCGGCTTCCTCACCCTGTACCCTTACTGGGAAGATGGCTACTTGCGCCGGCGGAAAACGGGAAGTTATCACCCTCAGCATATCGCGGACGGCAGCGCCCGTGGGCGAGGTGACGAGGGCGATCCTTTCGGGGAGGAAGGGCAACGGCTTCTTTCTCGCGGCGTCGAAAAGGCCCTCGGCGGCGAGCTTGCGCTTGAGCTGCTCGAAGGCGATTTGCAGCGCACCGGCACCTTTGGGTTCAATGGCGCGTACGACGAGCTGGTAGGTCCCGCGCGGCTCGTACACGTCGATATCGCCCAAAGCGACGACTTCCATGCCGTCCTCAAGATCGAAGCGAAGCCTGGCAGCGACCGAGCGGAACATCACGCAGGAAAGCTGCGAGTCTTTATCCTTCAGCGTGAAGTATGCGTGGCCGGATTGGGGCGTGCGAAGGTTGGAGACTTCTCCGGTGACCCAGACGGCGAAGAATCGTTCGGCAAGGCAACTCCGGATGAGCCTGGTGATTTCGGGTACGGTGTAGACCTTGCGGGAGGTCTGCATTTTCTCGTTGCCGTTCACGATCACTTCTCCAGGAAACGGCGGATGTGTTGAGCGCGGCCTGTGTCGCAATCGACTTCGATTATCACTCCGGCAATTTGAGCATCGCCCTTTGCGACGTCGAAGTGAAAGGGCATCTGGTAGCGAAGTGACTCGAGCACTTTGTCGATCCGGCGTCCGATTATCGAATCCACGGGGCCCGTCATGCCGATGTCGGTGATGTACGCGGTGCCGCCGGGCAGGATTTGTTCGTCGGCGGTTGCGACGTGGGTGTGAGTGCCCAGGACGGCGCTCACCTTGCCGTCGAGCCATCGTCCCATGGCCTGCTTTTCCGAGGTCGCCTCGGCGTGGAAGTCCACGATGATAAGGGGCGTCACGGAGCGGAGTTCCGCGACGGCTTGCTCTGTGGCCAGGAAGGGAGATTCGGCGGGGGCCATGAAGATCCTGCCGATCAAAGAGAGGACTCCTACCGGCTGTCCGTTCCTGGCTTGGGCTACGGCGTAGCCCTTTCCAGCGGCATAGGGAGAAAGGTTCTGGGGGCGGAGCAGACGCTCGCTCTTCTGTATATAGGGTATTATCTCGCGCTGTCTCCAGACGTGGTCGCCGGTGGTCAGGACGTCCACTCCCGCGGCGAGAAGGGCCTCGGCGATCTCGGGGGTTATGCCCGACCCGCCGGCGGCGTTTTCCGCGTTAGCCACGCAAAAGTCGATTCCCTCTGCGGCGATTATCTCAGGCAGCTTCTCCTGGACGGCGGACCTCCCCGGCCGTCCGACGATGTCGCCTATCATCAGAATCGCTGTAAGCATCCGCATCACCCGCAACAAAGGGGCTACTTCGCGTACTCGGTCACGCGAGTCTCGCGAATCAGAGTGATCTTGACCTGGCCGGGATAGACGAGCTCCTGCTCGATCTCTCTGGCAATGTTGCGGCAGATGGTGATGGCTTCTCTATCGCTGACCTTATCAGCGTTTACGATGACTCTTACCTCTCTACCGGCCTGAATGGCGAAGGCGGTCTCGACGCCGGGGAATGCGTTGGCGATTTCTTCGAGACGCTCAAGCCTCTTTATGTACCTTTCGAGGGTCTCTCTTCTGGCACCGGGCCTTCCAGCGGAGATTCCGTCGGCTGCTGCAACGATGATGGAGTACAGTGACTGGGGCTCGACGCTACCTTCGTGATGTGCTTCCGCGGCATTGACTACGATGGGGCTTTCCCTGTGCCGGCGGAGGAAATCGGCTCCGATCTGGGGATGGCCCCCCTCGACCTCGTGGTCGAGCGCCTTCCCGATATCGTGGAGCAGGCCGCAGCGTTTGGCAAGCTGGATGTCGAGATTGAGCTCCCCGGCGATAATCCCCGCCAGATGAGCCACCTCGACTGAGTGCTGGAGCACGTTCTGGCCGAAGCTTGTTCTGAACTTGAGGCGACCCATGAGATTGAGGATCTTGGGATTAAGGCCTTGAATGCCGACCTCGAGAGCAGTCTGCTCTCCGGTCTCCTGGATGAGCTTGGCAACTTCCTTATCGGTTTCCTGCACGACCTGCTCGATCCTGGCGGGATGTATTCTGCCGTCGAGGATCAGTTTTTCCATTGCGCGTCGGGCGATCTCGCGCCTGACACTGTCGAAGGCTGAAAGGACGACGACGCCGGGCGTGTCGTCAACGATGACGTCGACGCCGGTGACGTTCTCGAAGGCGCGGATATTACGGCCCTCGCGGCCGATGATCCTTCCCTTCATGTCGTCGCTGGGGAGGTCAACGGCGGAGACGACGCTTTCGGCGGTATGGTCTGCGGCGCAACGCTGGATGGCGGAGCATACGATATCTTTGGCCTTTTCGTCGGCGTGCTGCCGGGCCTTTTCGAGAGTGTTGCGCACGAACTCGGCGGCCTCGTGCTCGACGTCCTTGCGTATTCGCTGGATGAGCATGTCTCTGGCCTGCTGCTCACTGAAGCCGGAGATGCGCTCGAGCATCTTTTTCTCCTGAAGGATCAGCGCATCGTATTCGTTTCGCGCCTTTTGGAGTTGCTCTTCCTGGGCCTGTATGTCCCTCGCGCGGGTCTGGAGGCCTTTCTCCTTGGCGGACAGGTCGTCGCTTCTGCGTTCAAGACTGTCTTCGCGCCTTTGGAGTCTGCGCTCAAGCTGGCGGAGTTCGTTGCGGGCCTCTTGGACCTCGCCCTCCCAGGTCTCCCTTTTCTTATAGAACTCTTCCCTGGCTTCCAGGAACGCTTCCTTCTTGACTCTCTCGGCCTCGACTTGCGCATCCTCGATTATGCGCCTGGCCGTGCGTTTGGATGCCTGCTGCTTGGCCTTGATGAGGAAGTGATAAACACCTACTCCCAGTGCGAGTCCGGCAAGCGTCCCGAAGATCGGCAGCAACATGTCCAATCGCCTCACCCCTTCCTGATATCTGTGCCGGCCTTCGGAGGTCCGGAGACCGGTGGGTCAAGGTTATCTCCGTGCGCCCAGGGAAGGAGTGGGTGGGGAGGAAAGGCAGCGCAGACTCGGCGGATCAGACATCCGCTCGAATGCAGCCCGCGCCGGGTAGGCATATGCGTGGTGCCGACATGCAGCGAACCGGTCTTGCGTTTGCCCTCGTCAGCGCCAGGGTGGGAGATACGCTGACAACGCAGCTTGACGGGTAACACGAGCGTGTCATCCGGACCCGTACTTGAAAGACCGATTCCGCTGGGCGCAACAGCAGTGAGATAAGCCGTCGCGCATTGATGCAAGCACAAGACATTAATGCCAAAAACAGGACTTGGCAGCCAGCCAAGAGCTTCATACCGCTACCCGGACAGGCTGGTTTCGAGCATGGATCCCGCTCTATCTGGGTAAGCCGCCTCGTGGACGGCACTGCCATTCCGAAACCGCCTTACTTTCCCTCGATCGCACAAGGTTAAATTGTATTTACACGCCGAAAAATGCTAACTAACGTATAAGGCCCGGCGCGCTCTCTGTCAAGTCAAATCTCGTAAGGTGGGCGCATCCGCCTATTTCCTTGACCTCACGGGCGATCTTGGCATAAGATTTCTCTGTTTGTCCCGCATGGGGAGATAAAGGAGCGTACCCGAATGAAGGAATATGACGTGTGTTTTCTGGGATCGGGGCCGGGCGGTTACGTGGGAGCCCTCAGGGCCGCCCAGCTTGGAGAGAGCGTGGCCGTCGTCGAAAGGGGGCCCGTCGGTGGTGTCTGTTTGAACCGCGGCTGTATCCCTACCAAGGCCCTTCTGGCGAGCGCGAAGCTTCTGGGTGAGATCAGGGCGGCTGAGAGCTTCGGGGTGAATGTCGGCGAGGTCGAGGTCGATTTTAAGGCTGTCTCGGAGCGCAAAGAGAAAATTGTAGCGACCTTGAGGAAGGGAGTGGAGACGCTGTTCAAATCCAGGGGCGTCACGCTGGTAAGGGGCGAGGGACGATTGACGGGGCCGAACGAGGTGAAGGTGAAGGCGGACGGGGGGGAGGACGTTATAGTCCGGGCTACGAACCTGGTGCTGGCCACGGGTTCGGAGCCCCTTCGCGCGCCTTTCTTCCGAATCGACGGGAAGAGGATAATCACGAGCGACGAGGCGCTGGAACTCAAGGAGGTGCCGGGGAGCATTCTGATAATAGGGGCGGGTGCAATCGGGTGTGAATTCGCCTGCATCTTTCAGAGATTCGGAGCGAAGGTCACGGTCGTCGAATTGCTGGATCGCATGTTGCCGGGCATTGACGCGGATTTGTCCGAGCAGCTCATGCGGAGTTTCAAGCGCAGCCGTATTTCCGTCCATACCGGAACCAAGGTGGAGGGCCTGGAACCAGGGAAGACGGGAGTGAAAGCGAAGCTCAGCTCGGGCAAGGAGCTGGACGTGGACATGGTGCTGGTGGCCGTGGGCCGGAAGCTTAATACGGATGACATCGGGCTGGATGCTGTGGGGATCGAGACGGAGAAAGGCGTCGTGCCCACAGATGAGAATTGCAGGACTCGGGTGGGTTCGATCTATGCCATCGGCGACATCACCGGGAAGTGGCTGCTTGCTCACTACGCTTCGAGGCAAGGGATGGCCGTGGCGCATCGTCTCGCCGGGAAGGACATGACGGTGAACGACGACGTGGTACCGAACTGCATTTTCACGGAGCCTGAGGTGGCTTCAGTGGGGTTAACGGAAGTGCAGGCGGGCGAGCGCGGGATCAAGGCGAAGGCGGCGAGGTTCCCATTCCGTGCTCTGGGCCGTGCACACGTGGGAGGGGATGTGGACGGTTTCGTGAAGATAGTCTCCGACGAAGAGACGGAACAGGTACTCGGAGTTCACATCATAGGGCCGGTAGCAACGGATTTGATCGCCGAGGCGGCTTTGGCAATCCAGATGGAGGCGACGGCCGAGGAAATCGCCGATACCATCCATGCGCATCCGACTCACGCGGAGAGCATGATGGAAGCGGCCGAGATGCTCCTGGGCCTGCCTACTCATGTCCCGTAAGCTGACAGCCATCCAGCTTGGAGAGGCGGATTACGACGAGGCCATTGCTCTCCAGAGGGAGCTGGCGGCCACGGTGGCCGCGTGCGATCAGCGATTCTTGCTTCTTCTCAACCATCCTCCCGTCATAACGATCGGGAGGCGGGGGACAGATCGCAACATCCTCGCGCCGCCCGACCTCCTGAAGAGCCGGGGCGTTAGCGTTCGAGAGACCGATCGGGGGGGCGACGTGACGTTCCACGGGCCCGGGCAGGTGGTGGGGTACCCGATTATCGATCTGCGCGAGCGGCGACGCGACATTCACGCGTATCTGCGGGACCTCGAGGCCGTCATAATCGAGACGGCGGATCGATATGGCGTCTCGGCACATCGCGTGAAGGGCCTGACCGGCGTGTGGGTCGGTGAGAGAAAGCTGGCGGCGATAGGGGTCGCCGTCAGGCGCTGGGTTACGTACCACGGCTTCGCGCTGAACGTCAACACCGATCTGGACTATTTCGGGGCCATAGTCCCGTGTGGAATAACGGACCGCAGCGTCACGTCGATGGCCGAGCTTCTGGGCTCTGCAGTCGAAGAGACGCAGGTGCGCGAAACGCTGGTCGAGGAATTTGCCGCGAGGTTCGATTTCGACGAGGTTGAACGCATGGCGGCTCGGAGCACAGATGCGGCGGCCGCGGCGGCAGGTTTGTGCAGGGAGGAAGCCGATGGCTGAGCGGACAGCGCGACGTTTTCCGCCGTGGCTCAAGCGGCGGGTGACGCACAGCCCCAAGGCATCCGGGGTGAGAGCGCTTCTCCAGGAGTTGCGTCTGGAGACCGTCTGCCAGCAGGCGATGTGCCCGAACATCCACGAGTGTTTCGCCAAGGGCACGGCGACCTTCATGATAATGGGGAAGGCCTGCACGAGGGGATGTCGATTCTGCGGCGTGTCCCACGCGCAGCCGACCGCGCTTGACGAGGACGAGCCGAGGAGAGTGGCGGAAGCGGCGGCGCGACTTGCACTGAGCTACGTGGTCGTCACGTCCGTGACACGGGACGATCTGCCCGACGGAGGAAGCCATCATTTCTACCTTACGGCAACGGCCATTCACGAGCGGACCCGGGCGCTTGTGGAGGTGTTGACGCCGGACTTCAACGGGGACAGGTCGGCGGTGCTGCACGCGCTCGAAGCGCCGCTGGCAGTCTTTAATCACAACGTAGAGACGGTCCCCAGGCTCTATCCTGAAGTCCGTCCTGAAGCCGACTACGAGAGGTCGCTCGCAGTGCTGGGGGTTGCAGCGCAGAGTTCTTCAACCGCGCTGGTGAAGTCGGGAATGATGGTGGGCTTGGGCGAGACCG
>Ga0180432_10010623_pt1 | contig 10982 bp, 8 predicted proteins | sample SS_ome_10_FD_132414 | JGI IMG/M metagenome (GOLD analysis project Ga0180432, IMG submission 132414) | Hypersaline lake sediment archaeal communities from the Salton Sea, California, USA - SS_1_MS_2 metaG | ecosystem: Environmental > Aquatic > Non-marine Saline and Alkaline > Hypersaline >... | reverse complement strand
TTGTACGACGGTGATTTGGATGACCTTAAGGCCGGTGAGTGGAAAGAATGGGACATTGACCTGTCGGACTTTACAACTGTGAACCTTGCAAGTGTCAAGAAGGTCTATCTCGGTTTTGGTGTACGAGGTAGTACTAGTACACCCTCCTCCTATAGTAGCGGTACGGTGTACTTTGACGATTTGAGGGTTTATCCACCCCGCTGTGTTCCATCTAAGGCGCCTGCAGCCACTAATCTTTCCGGCAACGACTGTATTGCTGACGAGAAGGACGAGGGTGCGATGACAGCCGACTGGCTCGACTATGATTACACTGCTACGCCATCGAATCCTGGTGATGTCAATCTGCTTGGTTGCTGGAACTTTGACGACCTCACGGCGAACGACAGCAGCGGCAAGGGCCACCACGGCACGATTACACCCGGCGACGCTAATACAAATATCAGTATATTTTACGATGCCGTCAGGGACAGCAACGTTCTGGATGTAAACAATGCAGCCGGTTTCCTGAACAGCGTTGTTGACTGCGGCGGGGATGCTTGTGACGGTGGCTGGGCCAACCTGAGAGAGCAGGTTTCGCTTGCAGCGTGGTTCACACTGGCGCTGGATGATATCCACAGCAGTAACATATATATGATTACCAAAGGCAACAGTTGGCAGATAACCAGCAGAGGCACGAGCGATGGGATGCGGACGTACTATGAGCAGTTGATTGGTACGACGCTTAGCACCACTAAGGAGGTGGTGGACGGCGAGTGGCATCACGTTGCAATAACGTATGATTCGACTGGGCCGGAAAGGAAGTTGTACATTGACGGTGGCTTGGTTGACAGGGATGCACCGACCGGTGGTCTGCTTAATGTCCATATCGATACGTTTGTAATCGGCGGCAGACTTAATGCCTCCTTCAATGAGAGAGGCTGGGACGGTCAGATTGATGACGTTCGTCTCTATGATGATGTGCTGACGCCTGAAGAAGTTGCATACTTAGCTGGTTATGCCGGCCCTGTGTATTTCGCGATACCCTCGCCTGCTAACTTGACCGATGCTGGTGACCCGTGCAACTCCCGGTTTGTTAACTACAAGGACTTTAACTTCCTTGTGGACATTTGGGATCCGAATAAAATTTGGATGTGGCCGTAATTGGTTTAGATGCGAGGTACGATTATATTCGGCCTTTGAATAAGCACCATTTCGGGGCCTGTACTTGAGGGTACAGGCCCCTGTTGTTTTTTATATTGCGAGTATCACACCGGCAAAGTGGAGCTTTGTAAAAAGTGTTGCAGTAAATGGGGACAAGTGGTTTAATACGTGTCCTAAAATGTGGTCAGAGTTGGTTTGGTCAGGGCCGGATGTGATGCATCGTATTAGTTTTGTATGGAGATTGATGTAGTGGCAAAAAAAAAACGGCTTGTTGGTATTTCGGATTTTGTTCAGCCGCCCGTGGAGACCGAACAAAAGGCTTTTCCGGAAGCGGAATTTTGCTTTTTGCAGGATTGGAGAGAGTCGCAGGAAAACAAAGCAGAATGGCGCAAAGTTGAAGCACTGCTTGTGTGGCACTTTAATGTCGATAGAGAGACTGTCCAATTGCTGGAGAACTGTAAGGTAGTTGTTCGCTACGGCGCAGGGTATGATGTTGTGGATGTCGGGGCGTTAGCTGAACGTGAGATAGTGTTTTGCAATACGCCCGGCTGCGGGACGACGGAGGTGGCTGATACTACCTGTTCGATGATACTGTCTCTTCAGCGCAAATTAGTGGAGAACGACCGGCGAAGCCGAAAGTATGGCGATGACCAGTGGCAGAGTGTTTTATCGCCGATTGAGCGGACGTCAGAGCAGACGCTGGGGGTTGTTGGCACAGGACGTATCGGTTCGGCGGTGATAGAGAGAATGAAGGCGTTTGGCTATCGCATTTTGGTTTACGACCCTTACGTTAAGACAAAACCCGAAGGGTGTGAGATGGCTGAATCGATAGAACACCTGCAGCATGAGGCAGATATTATCACTCTGCACTGTCCTTTGACGGAGGAGACCCGGGGTATGGTAGATGCGGAATTTATCAGTAAGATGAAGAGCGGCTCTTCACTGGTGAATGCATCGAGAGGAGGTGTTCTTTCTGGTCTGGATTGTATAGAGGAGGCACTTCGAAGTGGCCAATTGGCTTCGGCGGCGATGGACGTTCTTCCGAATGAGCCGCCAAAAGCACATCCTCTGCTTGATGCATGGCGAAACGATGAGGATTGGCTTTCGGGCCGTCTGCTGATAACTCCGCATGTGGCGGATTACTCCGAAGGCGGTTGGAATGAACTGCACTACAATACGGCAGAGACAGCACGTATGTACCTTATTGAGGGGAAGTTGCGGAATAAGATTGAGCCATAACCATTTTGGCAGGATACGGTACAGACGATGCTGGACAGCATTTTTTCCGGTTGCGGGGGAGCGGGTAAAGTACATCTGTATTTGAGGAAATAAAGAGTTGCAAATTTTGTTGATTGGCTTTATAATTTTCTGTTTGCGAATAAATTTTGAAAGGTTTGATAAATGAAATATGATGTAGCAGATTTATCTCTGGCGGGGGAGGGGAAGAAGCGTATTTTGTGGGCTGATAACGATATGCCGGTTTTGGCGTTGATTCGCAAGAGGTTCGCCAAGAGCAAGCCATTGAGAGGGAAAAACGTATCGGCGTGTCTTCATATAACGGCAGAGACGGCTAATATTGCCAGGACACTGAAAGCCGGCGGCGCCAACGTTGCTTTGTGCGCATCAAATCCTCTTAGTACTCAGGATGATGTGGCAGCATCGCTGGTTAAAGATTTTAAGATACCGGTTTTTGCAATTTGCGGTGAAAATCGCAGCACGTACTACAAGCATATCAACGCGACAATCGACCATAAGCCGGTGATTACCTTTGACGACGGTGCTGATTTGGTGAACGAGCTGCATAACCGCAGAAAGAAAGAGTCGCATCGGATTATAGCAAGTATGGAGGAGACGACCACGGGTGTTATTCGTCTGCGGGCGATGGCGAACAAAGGCAAGCTAAAATTTCCGGTCATTGCGGTGAATGATGCAGCGAGTAAGCACCTGTTTGATAACCGCTATGGGACGGGTCAATCGACAGTTGACGGTATTATTCGTGCGACGGACTTTTTGATGGCCGGCAAAAAAGTGATTGTGGCCGGTTACGGCTGGTGCGGTCGCGGCTTTGCTATGCGTGCAAGAGGTATGGGTGCTATAGTTGTCGTTACGGAGGTTGACAGCATCAAGGCCATTGAGGCGGCTATGGACGGTTTCGAAGTTATGCCGATGTCGCAGGCGGCGAAAGAGGGGGACCTTTTCGTAACGCTTACGGGTAATAAAAACGTTATACGCTCGGAGCACTTTCGGGTTATGAAAGACAGGGCGGTCGTTGCCAACAGCGGGCATTTCAACGTTGAGATTGATATACCGGCGCTGAAAAAATTGAGCAAAAAGTTGAGGCGCGGCGTACGGAATTACGTTGATGAATATGTTTTAAGAAATAACAGGCGAATTCATCTTTTGGCCGACGGTCGATTGATTAATCTTGCGGCTGCTGAGGGCCATCCTGCAAGCGTGATGGATATGAGCTTTGCGACGCAGTCGCTGGAAGCTGAATATGTGGCAAAAAGACGGGACAAACTTGCTGTTGCAGTGCACGATGTTCCGATAGAAATAGAACGTCAGGTTTGCAAGCTGAAACTTAAATCAATGTTGATTAAGATAGACAAACTTACGGCTGAACAGGTTGAGTATCTTGCCAGCAGCGGTGAAGGGACATAACCGAACTCGTATAATGTGCTGGGTATGCAGCATCGGCTGCTTTTTTTGTGCGGTGCGGCATGTTGGCGGCGTCCGACGAGGTAAGGCTTATGGATAATGAACAGACGGAAAAGGCGCCTAAGGTTGGCTCGAAGTCTTTTATGACTGCCGGGCCTACACTTCACTATAGTCATAAAAATGTTCTTCGATTCTGGCTGATTGCGGTTTTTGTTTTTGGTCTGAATTCGTCTTTCTGGTCTAAAATACTGACGGGTTCGTTCTGGTCGTTTGAATTTGAGAACGTGGTCAACCCTGAACTTTGGCGTCTTGGTCAGTCAGTTATAACGGGGGTAAGCATATTTGAATACCCGTGGCAGATTTTGGTTTTGGGCCTTGTGATGGGTATTTTGGCAATTGTGCCGGTACTCGTATCGCAGCTTATGAGCTTTCGTTACAGTCTGCCTTTTATATTGGCGGTATTTTTTTTGGCGAATTTACCGGTCTTCGCAATTAGTCTTTTGGTAAGCTGTGTTGCTGTTGCGTGCCGTCCCCTTCGTTTTCGGTCACGTTTTATTGCGGTGGCTTTGTGCACGGCGCCGCAGCTTGCCTTTTGGGCTTTGCTGGGCGGGGTGAGAGGGTTAGACCCTCTGAAATTTGGATTTTCTTTTACGCCCTGGATTTGTGCCTGGCTTACGGAGCTGTGGGTGGCCGGTCTGGTTATTGGTATAGGCCATTTTACTCGTTACCGTCCGGGGCTGGTGTGGATTTGTACTGCGGTTGTGCTTTTGAGTGCGGCTGTTGTGTTTGAATTTACAATCGGTTTTGACGAATTGGACTATCAACTCTATGTTGTCAGGAACAATCCGGAAGAGATAAGTGAGTTTAGCGACCACAGTATAACCGAAGCGCTTGATGAGACGATTACAAATCCTACGGTTAAGAAATATTTGCTGACGGCTTACTTTTACCCTACCGAACCAATAGCGCTTCGAGCCGAACTAAAAGAGAAAATCCAGGCGCAGTTACGTTACGACCGCTGGCCGAGCTGGTTTGTTATCGGGGACGAGTTGCAGTACCAGAAGAAGAAAGAATGGCTCTTCAAGCAGTACGATTTATTTATAAGTCGTCGGCCGAAAAGTAACCGAATGCCCATAGGGCTTTACTTCAAAGCCCTTCTTAGCGAATACAGTCCGGATATAAGCGAGTTCGGAGAAAAAGAGGTATTGCATTTTTACAGTGATTACCCGAACGAGAGGTCACGTGAAATCTGGTATCGGTTGTACAGCCAGTTTGGTTCAAGTCCGGAGTCTATCGAGGCGCGATGGCGGATTGCCAAACACTGGGCCGGCCAGGGCAGATTTGAGCAGGCCGATGAGTTTCTTGCCGAGGCGCAGACTATGACGGCGAAGCGATTGAAACTTCTGGAAAAAGAACAAACGCAAACCGATGACACGTTCCTTCGTTCTTTTCGTCGTCCGGCTGATTCAGTAATGAGCGAATTTAAGTTAACCCAGTTGCAGAGCAGGCTGAATCAACTGCGGAGTCTTATAAGCACACAAAACCGCACAGATGAATCGCCAACAAAAGAACGGCTTGCAAAGTTTGTTATGCTAAACCCGCACAACCGACGGTTTGCCGCCGAGCTTGACGGCCTGCTTGGTGAGATGGGCGATAAAGACCCGCTGCGTGACAATGTTTTGTTGGCCGAAATACAAATCATCGCTGATGAGCAACTGCGGGCTGAAAAACTAAGTCTTCTGCATAAAGAGTTTCAGAATACCGATGGCGGGATGGAGGCATTATACGAACTGGCGTGTCTGAAGAGGAAACTTTGGAGTCAGCAGAGCGAGGCGAATCTGGAGCAGAAGAACAAATATCTGGTCCAGACGAAGGCAATTCTGACGAGTTTTATCAAGCTGTATCCTGAGAGCATCTATATCGAACAAGTCAGGGGAAGCCTGAACAGCCTGCCTGATAATTGATTGTGCCAATGTATCGGCGGAACTTCGAGACGAAAGTCGGCAATATTGGTTGTTTGGTATCTTCTGCGGAGGTTAGTTATCAGGTCTCTGCCGGGATTCGCTTTGACATTTCCTGCAAGTTCAGTTATAATAGATGTTTGGCAATTAATCAGGAAAGGTTTGGACGGGTGAAAAAGTCAAATTCCAAGCAGCGTTTTGATGCGATAGCGGTAGGGGCGGCGTCGGATGACTTTGTTCAATATACAATGGATTTGCTCGATGAGAGTGGTGTTGACTTTATTCTTTGCGGAGATGTATATTCAGCCGTCGTAACGTTGGCCAAGAGCAACGAAGTTGGAAATATTCTGATAATCGGCCGACTCGAACAGTTGAGCAGAGAAGAGGGACATCTCTTTCAAAAACTGCGTGAAAGTAGTTTGGTCTGCTGCTGTTTTGCAGGAGGCAATTTAGTACACAGACAAAAACAAATTCTGACTGCGATGGAGGCGGGGGCCTTTGTAATAGAGGACCCGGGCAGGATGCGGGAATTAATAGCGAAGTTTTCGGCAGGGGACTTAGCCTATCCATTAAGCGAAATAAAAGATAAAAATTTATCTACCTTTGATGATGAATTTACTGTCACTGAGGCGGAGATGGATGCTTTACTTGGGGGTTAAACAGATGAGAAACAACGATTCATTTTCTCAAAGGGACAGACGCCGAATTCTTCTGACAGGTGATGTCGGCAGGGTATTTTCAGATGTTGAGGCGATGGGCAAGATGCCATTGGTCGTTTATACTAATGTGCTTGAGGCGATAGAGGCGGCGGCAAAAAACGATTTTGCAGCAATCGCTGTTGTAATGGCGGGGATGTCGGTCAAATTAAAATCGGTTTTGAAGGCCTTTAGAGAAGCTAATCGTGATGCAAAAATTATTCTTCTTGCCCGAATGTTCGAGGAGCCGGCGGCGATGCAATTGGTTGGTTCGGGGCGAAACGGTGCAGGTTTGGCGGACGATTATTTGATTTGCCCGGTGCAGGCAAAAAGATTTTATGAATTTATCGGGACCACTGAGGGTCAGCACCAAGCTGTTACCGCACAGGCCGTTGCCGTTGATTATGCAACAGAAGTAAAAATAAAACATCTTGAAAAGATGGCTACCGAAGATGACCTGACAGGGCTGAAGAACAGGAGGTATATGTGGGAGTTTGCCAGACAGATTATCGAGCGAGCCGGCAAGGCCAATGGGCGGGTAACACTGCTTGTGTTCGATATTGATAATTTCAAACATTACAATGATGTTTACGGGCATTCGGCGGGTGATAAAATTTTGAGGCAGACGGCGGTTTTGATGCAGCGCTGCTGCCGGGGGCAGGATGTTGTCGGCAGGATTGGCGGTGACGAATTTGCGTTTATTTTCTGGGACGACCCGCTGGCCAGACAGACGGCAGATGAGGTTGAAAGGCGCTTGGCGTTGACAGACCATCCTAAAGAGGTGATTTTTATAGCAAATCGTTTTAGGAGAGAATTAAATAAAACCGAATTGAATCATCTCGGCCCGGGGGGCAGGGGGGTCTTGACAATAAGCGGCGGGCTGGCGAGTTTTCCCCGTGACGGCTCAACTATGCAGGAGCTTTTCAGCCAGGCGGACAACGCACTGCTGGAGGCAAAACGCAGCGGCAAAAACCGGATTTATCTGGTCGGTAAGCCCAAAAACGACATCGCCAATATCGAATAATCGTTGGTGGATTGCTTGCTCTTAAGCTCTACCGATGGATGTGGGAGGTTGTTTCTGCTGACAATAAAGAATCTGTATATGGTGCGGCCTCAATACTACTGATTGAGGATGATGGTTTCGGTTGGGCTGAGGAGCTTATAACGTATTTGGCGCCAGGTGATGGTTCTGCCAAAAGCTGAAGAGACAACAAAGATGAGCATCAGCGGCGACCATAAGCCAAATAAAAGGATGTCCGCTGCGGAGGCGAGTTTCATTTTTGGAAAGTCTTCTTTGAGTAATTTGGCAATCATTTTCTGGCGCAGGATGGCCCGACTCATCTGACATACGAAAAAGAGGATGGGTACGGCGATAAAGAGGAGCAGGTGTTTTTGAGCAGTTAGAGCGGCATAAATTGCCAGAGCGGCACTGCCCCAGAGGCCGAAGACCGAAAAGAGGCCACTGAACAAGCCGAACAACCAGGTTTTTGGAGCGGTTACACGAGTGATTAGAAATTGTCGGCGGACAAATTCGAAAAGCTGTGCGAAGGTGGTGGATTCGTATGAGGCCACGATGCAGGCGGGGACAAAGGCCATTTTCAGGTGGGCTTTTTTGACGGCATAGCTAAGCGAGAGGTCATCGCTTACTGTTTTCGGCCAGATTTTGTCAAGGCCGATGCGTCGAAAAACATCAACTTTAATGGCCATAGAGCCGCCCCATGCCTGATTAAAACGAGTGTTGCCGAGCAACTGGGCAATCTTTGCGTTCATAGCGGACAGTGCCAGGGTGGCAAGGTTGTTCTTTTCGGGTACGAACCAACGATAGCCGCTGGCAGCGCCATTTTTGGATTTTCGCAGGGGGTAAACTATCTGGCTTAGCCAGTCGCTGCGTACACAAATATCGGAATCAGCAAATGCAAGGACCTCAACGTCATCGCCGAGCCTTTCGTAGCAATAAAGTAGATTGTGGATTTTCTGGCTGCAGGATTGTCCCCGGCCTGCGACGAGGATTTGGACGTTCAGGGCCTTTGAGCTTTGGCTTAGCTGGTCTTTCAGTTTGCATAACCGGTCATAGGCAGGGTCTGTTTTGTCTGCAACCACAAACCAGAGTAGATAATTTTCATAGTCCTGATTGAAAAATGAAGTGATATTTTTTTGAAAAGCTAAATCACAGCCCTTACAGGGTACAATAAGGGTGGTATGCGGCCGGTATGTTAAGCGTTTCTTTTTGTATTTAGCCAGTACATGGCAATAGTTGCGGTACATCTGCAGCGAAAAAGCTAATTGAGCCAGGATTGCCAGAATCGCGATATAAAAGTAGAAATCCCACATTAATCGTTCTACTATTCCACTATAGACTGATATTTAATATTGACTCTTTTGGTCGCCAAATTATCAGATTCGGGGATGGGTGTCAAGATATGGAAGCCAGTGGGACTATCGAATCGATTAGCTGCTCGATAGTGTAGGATTTTGCCAGGTCAATTGAGAGCAGACAGCCGTGATTGTGCTCAGAAGAGAGAATTATGAGGTTCCGGCCTGCTTTGCACCATCCGGCCTCCTGGGGTTGATGGCCGAGAATGAAAAAATCAATATCGAGCAGCTCGGCAACTTTATCGAGTTGCGCCTGGGAGTGTTTTCTGCCCCAGGTCAAGACGTAAGCTAATCCGGGTTTTACGACATCGTTGATTTTTAGCTGCCTGTCCATAATCTTCCAGTCGAATTTGCTGATGTATCTGTCGGCGGGCAATGAATGCGAAATCCAAATTCTGTTTTCACATTTAGCCGCCAGGGGTTGAGAGAAGAGGAATTGCCTTATAGCCAGTTTGACTTTGTCGCTTTGCTGCTGGAATTCTCTTTCCATGGCTGCTCGCATTGAACGGTTCATTTCTTTACCGTCTTTCATTACCTTGATGTCACTGATAAAAGCGGTATCGTGATTTGCCAGGACGATATGGACGCGGTCGGGGAAATCTAATTTATAACGGGCAACGTCGAAGAGCAATTTGTAAGAGAGGCAACCGCCTTCGGGGTCCTGTTCGCCTCCGTGAATAATTTCCTGCAGGACGATGTGTCTGCTGGGGTTGTTGGGCAGGTCTGCGAAGGCAACTATTCTTTCAAAATTTCTTCGATGTCCGTGGATATCACCTGCTATAATAAGTTGAGCGTCGGCGGGCAGGCAGATTAAATTCCCTCGCCGAAATCGGTCTGTATTGTTGGCCTCTAAGGCGTTATTTAACAAATCAATTGTTTTTTGAGGCATTTTTGTTTGGTTTTATCCTGCCGCCGAATATGCTGTGTATCATCAGGTCGAGTCTTGTTATGACCGTCATCATATTACGCGGTCGCTTCGCGGGGTCCTCTTTTACACAATCCATTACGAGTTTTGAGACACCTTTGGGAATTTTCTTTTTTAATTCGTGAGGCGACCGAAATTTTTGAGGTATTGTCAGGCCGAACTCGTCCTTTTTGGGGATCAGAGTTGGGACGTTATGTCCGGTAAGCGCCCAGTACATAGTGGCGCCGAGATTGAAGATATCGGTTTTGGGGCCGAGAGGTTTACGTCTGACCTGCTCAGGGGCGATGTAATCCGGGGTGCCCTGAATACGCTGCTTCGTTGTTCCGATTTTACAGCTTTGGCCGAGGTCAATGATTCTAATCTCACCGGTTTTGCTCAGCAGTATATTGTTTGGTTTGATATCGCAGTGTACGAATCCCTGACGATGCATAGCATTGAGGCCGTCGGCAACCATTCTCAAAACAAGCAAAACATCAACCAGGCTCAGGGTGGGGCCGTCTTCGAGAGACTCACCGTCGAACATTTCCATAGAAAGCAACATTTCTTTTGTTTTGAAAATACTGCGGATTTTTTCCAGTTTATAGCATTTGCGGACATATGGATGTTCGATGCGTCTGGCCACTTTATATTCAGTTTCTACCTGTTCGAAGATTCGAGAATCTTCCGGCCTTTCATATATGACGCGTTTGAGGGCGACCTCGTTTCCGTTTTGTCCGTCTGTGGCCAGATAGATTGTGCTGCGCGCGCCGGTTCCGATACGCTTGATTATTCTAAAGCCGCCAACATTTAGTACATTATTGGCCATATTTCCTAAAATAGCCCTACAGACAGAAATTTACTTATTTTACTGCATTCTTATATGATGCGCTAAAACGGCCTTCTGTTCCGTTAATTTTACATTTTTTACGGGAAAATCGCTATAATTTTATGTAGATACTGTTTTTTATAGAATCGCAGGCGGTTCAATCAAAACTTTGCGAATCAAGCATTTTGTAATATAATCGGCTTTTATCCGGTATTGCGGTAATTTTTTACATTATCGAGACGAAAAAATGGCGCTTGACAAATTTTTTGAAATTTGGATAATGCCCTAAATAATCCGGGCGAAGACGGTTTTTGGAAATCAGGATTTTCGGATTTTCCCGATTAGTTGGGATTCCCCGATAGCTCAATTGGTAGAGCGAGCGGCTGTTAACCGCTAGGTTGTAGGTTCGAGTCCTACTCGGGGAG
>Ga0180432_10010621_pt1 | contig 10983 bp, 23 predicted proteins | sample SS_ome_10_FD_132414 | JGI IMG/M metagenome (GOLD analysis project Ga0180432, IMG submission 132414) | Hypersaline lake sediment archaeal communities from the Salton Sea, California, USA - SS_1_MS_2 metaG | ecosystem: Environmental > Aquatic > Non-marine Saline and Alkaline > Hypersaline >... | reverse complement strand
ACTCGGGGTCCTGGCACTCGGCCTGGTGACAGGCGTCCAGCTGAGCCTGCACCTCGCGGCGCAGACGGTTGGTGTCGTCCTGAAACTTGCTGTTGTCGTTGATGCGCGTCATATCGAGCCTCCGTGTGAAATGCGTTTTCCGTCCGACAAATGCAAGCTAATCACGCTTTGATACGCTGTCAAGTTTTGCAGGCAAAAAAGTTTGCGGTCCTGAGTTAGGGGACCCAGGGCTAGGGGATAGGCAGTGGTGAATGGTTTAACCGAATAGGGAAGGGGAAGAAGGGGATCCAGTGTTACCCGGATCCCCTTGGGGGCTAGACGTAGTAGGCCCGACCCTTCACGTCGTACCAGTAGTTGCGGTGGTTGTCCTTGGCCTTCTGGTAGCCCTTGCCCTCGCACCGGTAGCAGATCCCGCCGGGACCGCTGGGCTTGCCGTTGAGGACCATGGTCACGTACTGACCCGTGCCGCCACAGCGCGGGCACTTCCACCCGATCGCCAGAGCCGCCCGCACGTAGTCCCTGGGCTCCGGGTCCAGGATCTCCATCTTGGCCAGGCCCGCCTTGACACGCCGATCGAAATCGGCCCGGGAGATACACTGATCCCCATGGCCCGCCCACCAGCGGATCACCTTGTACGCCTCGCGGCAGCCCTCGGGGCTGCCCAGGTTGAAGTCATCCCACTTGGGGACGTTGCAGGTGTTGGTGCGCGCCATGGGAACCTCCGTTGGTTGCGTTGCGGCGAGTATTTCCCGCCGTGCAAACAAGCTAAGCACGCTGCGATACTTTGTCAAGTTTGACAGGCAAATTTTTTGCGGACCAGGGGTAGGACTAATGGTTAAACCGAATGGGAAAGGGGAGGACAGGGACCTTGCGATCCCCGTCCCCGTTAGGCTAGTAGCAGTCGGACCAGTGTTCGCCCGTCTCTTCACCCCACTGCTCCCGGGGAGCCAGCTCCTGACCGGCGCTGTTGTAGTCCGCCCCGCAGATGTAGCAGGTGTTGGTGAACTGGTCCAGGGTGACCTCCTCGCCGCAGTGGCACCGGCCGACACGGGGATGCCGGTAGGACCAGGCGTTCCGATGGATCCCCTTGAACACCACGTCGTACTCCCCCCGGAGACACTTGTCCAGGTTCTCCAGGGCCGGGGCGTACCGGGGATCGTACAGGTGATCCCAATCCGGGTTCCCGTCCTTGTCGCACGGGAAAGAAAACCCGGCCCCCGGGGAGTCGGGGTACTCGAAGGACAGGGAGAAATCCTCGAATTCCTCGACTCGCGACTCACGGATGATCTCGATACTCATGGGTGTTACTCCTTGGCGGCGACCGCCGGGTTGTTGACGCCGGTAATGACCGACAGGATGAAGGGGGTTCCCTTGTCCTTGCCCACCACCAGGGTGCGCAGGACCGGATCGAATCCGAGGATCCGCTTGATCATATGGACAGCGGACAGGGCAGCAGCTTTACCCTTGTCCCGGGTATCGAAGACGACCATGGCCACCGTCGTTACCCCGTTGCGCACGCAGTTTTTCTGCACCAGCACGGCCACCTTCTCGTTGTAGTCCTTGCCGATGGTACGGCAACGCTTGCTCACCTGGAAGTGAGCGGGGGCTTTGGCATGGGTGTGCTGATGCTTGGACACCTTGGCGCACCCGGAGACCAGGGAAAGGAAGACGAGCAGCCCGAATCCCAGTAGTAGCACGGCCAACGGTGTGGGGTCGTAGCGTTTGGTGGTATCCATCGTCTCGCCTCCGTGTGAAATGCGTTTTCCGTCCGACACATGCAACCTAAGCACGCTGCGATACTTTGTCAAGTTTGACACGCAAAAAAGTTTTCCGGGTTAAACCAAAAGACGTAGGGGAAGGTCCTGACTGTAGGGCACAGCATATGTCGTGGGGGAAATCCGAACGGGAAGGAAGGAAGGTCCCCGGGCGAGGGGTACGCCCGGGGAGTTTAATCGTGGGCTACGCAGGCCAGCTAACCGAATCCCGTAGGGCAGTGTCGGGGGTTGAGGCACAGCTTACGGTTACGGTGGGCGCGGACCCCTTTCGCACGCGCCCTGGCCCTCACCCCACAACCCGTAACCCGTGGGTTGTTCGTGGGGGAAAGGGTCGTATCCTCCTGAAAGCCGATCGGGCGACGATAGCCCAGGGCCAGCAGGAGGATATGTAGAACGAGGCCGAACATCAGTGGGCCACCGCTCGCACAACCAGCTTCGGACTACGGTATTCACCGTGGTAGCGGAAACAGGTGAACTCACCCTCAAGGGTATCCTCGAAGGGAATGGCGGTCATGACCGCCTCGTTGGCGTCCTTCGCATGGAGGCGCCAGGTGTTGAGAAGGATACGGGTGCCCCCAATATCCTTCCACTGGGTAACGGTGTAGACCATCGGTGAACCTCCTAGTCCGCCGCTTGGACGAACAGCTTTTTGTGGCCCACGTCGTCGCAGGCGCACGGGTTGTCCTCGCACCACTCGTCCAACGTGGGGACGGTGATGGCGAGGGATTGGGGCTTCTCGTTGCCCAGGTGCTCCACCGTACCGACGGCGAAGTACAGGGCCAGGAGCCCGAGTAGCGCCAAGGTGATTTTGATTGCGTCCGTCATGCAAACAAGCTAATCACGCTGCGATACGTTGTCAAGTATTTTTCGCAAGTGATTGAAAACGCACTGCAAAAATTGACAGGGTAAAGGCGTGTAGCCTATGAGACCAGGGCCAGGGGTAGGACGTTAGGTTAAACCGGTAAGCGGAGACAAAAGAAAAGGGGATCCAGGCGAACCCGGATCCCCTTGGCGACCCCTGCGGATCTAGTGGATGGTGCCGTCCCCGGGGCGAACGCCGGTCTGGATGGCTCCCGCGATCATCTGGGACATCTTCAGCGCCGTGGCCACCTTACCGCCATTGGCCGCCGCCCGCTCCACCAGACGGGACTGGATGGCCATGGACGTCTCCACGACGTGCTTGGATACGGACGCCGCCACGTCCAGCATACCCTCCTCATCATCCGGGTCCACACCGTGCATCATGGCGAACAGGTCCACGGACTGCAAGAACCCCTGCATCGACAGGGTAGGCACCGTGGCGTGAGCCAGTAGGTCCAGCGCCTTATCCCCGGTGGTGGCCTCCGGGTCACTGCGGAACCCGGCCTCCTCGACGATGGCGTAGGTCTGGCTCATGGCCTTCGACGCCTGGCCGAAGACGATCCCCACGTAAGCCGCCATCAACTCGTTGCTCATCTTCTTGCTCATGTTCTGGCCTCCTGCCCCGTGCGTGGGGCGTGTTGTGTTTTTCCGTCCGACAAATGCAAGATAGATCCGCTGGCAAAATAAGCAACCGAGAAAATGCAAAGCGCATGAAACCATTGCGATAAAAACTTGACGTCGTAAAGTGTAGGCTACTATGCCCAGGGCTAGGGCAGGGATGTTAGGTTAAACCGAATAGGGAAGGGGAAGCCCGGGGACCTTTCGATCCCCGGGCGGGTAACTTGCGACCGGTGGGTACCAAGCCACCGAGTAGGACCTTTAACCTACGTCCTGGTCACAGCGGGCTACCGGCAGACCACCCCGGGCCCTGTAGGGTTCTAGTAGTCGAGGGGATCGATCTTCCCCTCAACCGCCTCGACGTGCCAGTCCGGCCCGAAGGCCAGACCGTATTCCCAGGCCATCTCTCTGGCCTCACGCTCCGTGCCGTCGAGCGTGTCCACGGTCTCCGTCTCGCCACGGTACGTGGCCTGAATTCGCCAAACGTTCAACATCACTTCACCTCCTGGTTGTTGTCCGGAACGAAATCCGTGAACTTGGCCAGGACGTTGCCGTCCTGGCAGCAGCGGATCTCCACCTCGCCCTTGTCCACCAGCTTCTTCAGCGCCTTGTGGGCGAAGGCGCCATTGTTGGTGGCCAGGAAGAAGAACCGGTTGCGCCCGCAACCGGCATTGGCGCCCCGCTGGACGGCCAGCAGGTCCTCCCGCATGTGCGGGACGTGGTTACTGGTGAAAGGAACGTGAGCCATGATCGAGCCTCCGGGAAAGGGTTGCGGCGGATTGCGTTGCCGTGCAAACAATGTGTGTCCGCTGCGATACGTTGTCAAGTATTTTTCGTAACTGCTTATTTTGACACACGAAAAATTGACAGGGTAAAGCCGAAGGCTTCTCTGTTAAGGCGAAGGACCAGGGGTTACAGGGCTACGGGCAGGGCCTAGCCCAGGGCAGTGGCGTTAGGTTTAACCGAATAGTCTGTGTGTCCATGTTGACAGCTAGGTCCTTTGGTTTAACCGGGAGGGGTGGGGATCCCCAGGGCATTTCCCCGGGGACCGTTGGTTGCTAGAAGACGGTACAGGGGGAAGTCAACGCGACGTCCTGCACCGCGGCGTACAGGTCCCGGTCCTTGCCGTTCACCTTGTACTTGGCCCCCTGGGAAACCAGCACGTCGGGGCCCACGCCCATGAACATGGAACAACCGGAGACCAGGAAACGACCGTCCCGATTGTCGGCGCCCTTGTCCGTGAGCACCTGTTTCAGATCCGCAACGTCAACGAGGATAGCGGTGGTCATGGGAACTCCTATGGCCCGGGGGCCGTTGTGACCCCCGAGCGGTTAGGGTTTACAGCAGTGCGCTGTCGAGGAAGACGTCCAGGGCGAAAGCGGTCTCGATCCCGCTGTCCGCGTTGGCGATCCGCAGCGCATCGCGGACCGTGGCGTGGTCCGCCGGATCGTCGTACTGGGCCAGGCACAGCCCATCGGGCGGGAGGAGCAGCTCACCGTTGTCGTCGGTGTAGCTGTCGTGGTTGTCCAGGATGCCGTCGCGAATGCGGTAGGGGTAGTAGGCGGCCATCGAATCCTCCGGGAAAGGGTTGCGGCGCGTTGTGCTGCCGTACAAACAAGTTAGATCGCTTTGATACGTTGTCAAGTAACTTTCGCAAGTGACTGTTTTGACAGGCGAATACTTGACAGGGTAAAGGCGTAGGCGTGTAGGGCCTAGTCCTGGCCCAGGGAGGGGGCGTTAGGTTAAACCGAATGGGGAAGGGTAACCCCGGGACATTGCCCGGGGACCGTGTGTGGATCTGAAAGGGGAAGGGAGGGGATCCGAGAACCGGATCCCCAAGGGGTAGGGCTACGACCGGGCGGCCCGGAGACCGGCCACCACGTCCCGGGCGGTGAACTTGAACAGCTTACCGTCCCAGGACCGGCGGGCAAGCACCGGGTACTTGGTGTTCTGGGGCTTGAGCCCCGACAGGATCCAGGTGTTGCCCTGGATCTCAACCTCGGATCCGAGATCCGTCGGCTTCAGCCCGAACTCATGGGCTTTGCGGAGGAAGGCGGCCTCCTCGGGGCTCCACTCCACCCCGGCGATCTCGGTGGAATCCTCGATCTTGAAGGGAACGTTCATCCCCGTCTCCGTGTAGGAACACGTCGTCCCCACCACCTTGACACCGTGCCGCTCGGCGATCTCTTCCAGAGCAGCCTTGATCTCATCGCGAATGTCCTTGACTTTGTTCTTGTCCAGCATGTTCTTGCCTCCGGTTAGCGCGTTGCGCGTTGTGTGTTTTCCGTCCGACAAATGCAAGCTAATCACGCATCGCCGGATTGCCAAGTGTCAAAATTGCAAAGCGGCGAATTCATTTCAATAAAACTTGACGTTGTAAAGTACGATGCGGGGTAGGTATCCCAGGGTAAAGGCGAAGACGTGGGCTAGGCCCTGGGCCTCCGGGGCATTAGGTTTAACCTAAAGACGACGTGTCAATATAGATCCGCTCGCAAGGTCCTTTGGTTTAACCGGGAAATGGATCCCTTTTCGGATCTGCAATCGGATCCCCTGGCAAACAGGACATTAGGTTTAACCGGGGACCGGAGGGGAGGGCCGGGGGATCCCCCGGCCCGTGGGCCTGCTAGACGTAGTAGGGCGGGCTGGCCAGGGTCGCCGGATCCGCACCGGCAAGGTACTGGTCTACTAGCCAACGGTGGTCAGTCTGGATCTCCCAGCGCTCCTCCCACCCCTCGGCCAACACCCACGCCCGCTGCTCCTCCGGTGTGCGGTCCCTACACTCACAGTGGTAGGTCTTGCACTCGTCACAACGGTACGCACGGACGTAGTACAGGGCGGTCGGCATTACGAAACCTCGCAGGGTTAGGGGTTAGGGGGTGTGCGGGCACCGCGCCCGCACACCCAGGGCGTGGGCTACTTGTCCCACTTCAGCTGCTTCTCGGACCCGGGGCGCTTCCTGTCCTCCTCGATCATGGACTTGATCTCGGGCATCACCATCATCAGGCGCTCCCACTGGGTCGGGTACAGGGTGGTGGGGAACCGGCCCATCCCGTAGACCGAGACCCCGCCCTTCTGGCTGACCTTGATGGTCAGGTTCGCCTTGCGGACACCCTTGTTCCGGGCCTCCGCGGCGGCCAGCTTCTTCTTGGCCTCCTTCAGCTCAGCCAACAGCTGGGCGGTGGTCTGGTCCTCGGCGGAGACGTTGGCGTTGGTGTCGGCGTCGTTCTTGGTGTTCTTCTTGGCCATCGGTAACCTCCTGCACCACGTAACCCCGGTGCCGGGCGATTGGCGAAGCGAAATTGCGTCGCCGTGCAAACAAGGTAAATTCGCTGGCAAAATAAGCAACCGAGAAAATGCAAAGTGCATGAAACCATTGCGATAAAAATTGACGTTGTAAAGTAAGCCGCAAGCCACGGTATCCCAGGGGATCCCCGGGGGACCAGGGTAAAGCCCAGGGGTGCAGGGTGTTAGGTTTAACCATTCGTCATTTCGGCTTTGTCCGCTTGACAAAGTAAAGCCGGGAAGTCTTTAGGTTAAACCGTTAGCCTTGTAAGCTGGTGGCCACATCCCCAGGGGTAGGGCGTTAGGTTTAACCTATGGACCTGGGCGTCCGGGCCAATAGTCTAATAGGCATGTGAAAAATTCTGGGAGCGTAGGACCAATAGGTTAATAGGGATGTCAATTTTGTATAGAGAGAAAGGGGTCTGGATCCCTTAGCTGGGATCCCCTGGGCTATGCTGTTAGGTTAAACCGTTAGGCCGGAGGGCCGGGAGCCCACGGGTAGGCCCTGGGCACACAGCCCAATAGCTCAATAGGGATGTCAAAATTTGCGGGGGCCGTGGATCAATAGGTTAATAGGCTAGGGGATTTTGTATAGAGAGCGAAGCGATCTATCAGCATCGCTTAGAGAGAAAGGGGTATTTTGACAGGGCTAGGTGAGGGGCTTACCGAACAGGGGATCGTAGTCGGCGGGTTCCGGCTCGGGCTCGACGACGGCGCCACCCGATACCACCTGGACCACGAGGGGATACCGGGATGGGTTGATCGACGCGGCGTAGTCCATGGCCTTTTCTTCGGTGGCGAACGGTCCACTACGCTTCGCGGTCACGACGTAATCCCCTGGGGATCCATCGGGGCGGGTGTCCTCGCGGCACAGGACCAGAAACATTCCGGGTTCGGGTTCGTTCATTATCGTTCCCCTTGGATCCAGTTGGTTACGTTTTCTCGCACGTAGGCTTCGGCGTCTTCCTTGGTGTCGAACTCCTGGGAGACGGTGAAGTTACGGTACGCGATCCCCTCCTGTACCGTGACCCCGGCTACCGCCGTCCACTTGTTGTCGTAGCTGCGGGGATGGATCTCCACATGGACCTCGGCCATCGCGCTTTCACCGATGTTCATTTTGTCACCTCCCCTTTCGCCATGCGAGACAGGAACCGTAGGTTCCCCATGGTGGCCCTGCCGAGAAGCGGGCACATTTCCAGACGGATCTGGTGGGCGGCGTAATGCCGTCGCGCATCCACCGCCTTGTCCAGATCAACCTTCAGGGCCAACAGCTTCGACAGCTCGTCGGGATTGAGTCCGGGTTTCATTTTGACTCCTTCGGATCCACCCGGGGATTGACTTCCCCTTCGGCATCCTCGTTCACGGAATTCATGGATCCGATGATGGCGCCCATGACTCCCTCGGGATCCTCGTGCCACTCATCGGAGTGCCAGTAGGCCACCTCGTTGCCGAACGGATCCACAATCCGCACGTAGACGCAGGCTTTGGGATAAGCCGGGCACCGCAGGGTGTTGCCGGTCTCCAGGTTGACCACGCACTCGGGCGGGTAATTCTTGCTCATGTTGTCACCTCCTTAATACTCCAGCACCCGCAGCCGTGACAGCGCGTTCTGTAACTTGGGGTTGCGGACAAAGGCGTCCACCAGCATCCCATGGGCCAGGGCCCGGTACAGCGCGTTTTCGTACAAGCGATACTCAGCCCTGCTGATCTCACCTTTCACGAAAGCCTTTTGGATCACCTGGGTTGCCTCGAAACATGCCTCACAGACGGGAGCGAAAATCCCCAGGGAATTACCGCTTCCCGCATCGTAGGTTCCACAGAAAAGCTCGTAGTCCTGGTCATCACTGTTCAAGTGACACCGGCAGCACGAGCACATCGAAGGCTTGTCCTTGCTCACTTTGTCACCTCCTAGTAGGGGCTCGCGGCCAGCAGGGATCCGCAGTCGGGGCAGTACAGGTTCCCACCCTCGTCCACGTACAGGTAACCGCGACCGGGAGCCGGGGGCTCACCGTCCGGGGTCTCGTCGGGATCCGCGTCGTACTTGACCAGCTTGCAGTCGTCGATGTTGGTTTCCGCGTTGGAATCCTCCACACTGGATCCGTAAAGCACCCAGTAATTCTCGCAGTCCCCGCCGTCCTCGTCCCCGTCGATCCGGAGTTGGGGCACCGTGGGGTGTTCGTTGGTGCAGTAGACGTGGGCCTTGCCGAAATCGAACATGCAGATCTCGGAAGCCATGGGACCGGTCACGTCGAAGTAGTAGGGCCGGGTGTACCCACCGCGCACATCGGCACCACCGTGGATCTGAAGCAGGACGTGCTCGCCGTCCTCGTCCTCCCAGTAGTAGAACTGAATGATCTGGGAAAGCAGCTCTTCCTCGTTGTAGGTGTTGACGCAGAAGGGCTCACCCTCACCGTAGATCCCACCGAGACCGTGACCGTACTCCCTCTCGTGTTCGGTGTTCAAATCGTCGAGGAATTTCGCGGCGCACTCGCGCCAGGACTCGGACCGGAAATAGTAGTCGTCGTCCCGATGCGCGAACTCCTGGAACTGCCGGTCCATCTCCTCGTTGTAGGTCAGGCGGTTCTTGAGCCAGTGGTACACGTTGTGGGTGACCTCGATGTAATCCCACCGTCCCGTGATGGTGGTCTCCAGCTCGTTGTCGAAGTCGCGGGCCTGGTTCCGCTGCCAGTGGCGCCCACAGGACATACCCGAATCCAGCAGGTGGACCCCGGTGTTCTCCTTGAGCATGTCGTGCAGGACCTGGGCCGTCTTGTCTTCGGGGGTGAACTCGTTGGTCTTGGTCATCGTAGCCTCGCTCGCCTTTCGGCTGGTTGATTTTTTCCGTCCGACAAATGCAATGTGCGTCGGCTGTCAAAAATAGCAAGCGAAAAAATTCCAATTGCGGAAAATCACTTTGAAAAAATTGACAGTGTAAAGTCCGTCTGCTGTATCCCAGGGCGAACGGCTACGCTGTTTGGTTTAACCTTTAAGTTACTATCTACCGTATCAACTTCCTACCCCTCCCCGTGGAGAAAAAGATGTCAAAAACACCAGAGAAAATCAGAGTCAATGGTCATGTCTATGTACTAGCGCGGCGTCCGAAGATCTACTTCGAGGACCTGGCCGCTGCGGTCGAGGGAATTGTTCGCAGTGTTCCGCGCCTCATGCGGGATCTGGTTGGCCCCGACCGGATCAAAATATTCTCAAGGGAAAGAGGCGTTGACTCAAATCAACAGAAAGAGCTGACGGTTTGGGTCCGGGACAATGCGTTGAATGTGCAACCCTTCAAAGGGATGGTCAACCAGATCCAATTGGGCGGCAAGGAAGATCTGTTGGAAGCCCTCGCCCATGCTTTGGTTGAGAACGGGTTGCTCGGGGGAAGGGAAAAGGATGACGTACTGCGGGACGCACCGGACCTGATGCAGTACCACGGGAGCGCAAAGGTGCGCCGCACGGCCCAGCTTCAACCCCTGCTCCAACAGTACGAGAGTCTGAACGAGCCGCTTTTGAAAGCCGTGGGCAACCTCAACCCCGAGGGCCTGAAGAAACTGCTGACCGGCGCACACCAGTCTGTGCTCGGCAAAAAAGCGGAGCCCGCGGTTCAGACCTTGACCCAGGTCAAAGGTGGTCTGGATGCCATGTCAAAAAAGATCGGGGAATTGATCGAGGTAACGAATACCATCGCCGGTCACCTGGGTATGGGCGGCGAGTAGGACGTTAGGTTAAACCTACCATCCCGGAGCCCGTACTGGGCTCGCGGTTCCTCCCTGTCTATTTTTTCAGCTTGATCACGATCGGCCCTTGACGCAGCGGACAGTGTTGTAGGGGTTGGATCGGGTCCTCCCAGTGCTCGGGCAGTTTCAGGTTCGCCTCCCCCGTTTTACGGTCGTACCAGGATTGACTGCGGATCAAACCGCACACCATCCGGTCGTGGTCCGCGAACCAGCACTGGTTACACGAAGTAACCTCGTAGGTTTTCGGGGGCGTGAACACTTTCATCTACGGACTCTCTTTCCAGGTTGGATCCAGCTCCACGATCTTGGAATAGTGGATCGCATGAACCATGCATTCTTCCGCAGGCTCTCGGACTACTACTGCAAGGGATCCATGCTCGAACAAAAAGCCCAGCAGGATCACGGGGATCGTTTTGTCATTGTCGAGCGTCAGGGTATCGCGGATCTTCATCCGCACTTCGGATCCGACCAGATTGTACTTAACCGCATACTCGGTGACTTTCTTGGCCATGGGGTTCATGGGTTCTCCTGCCCGCACCAGTTTACGGCTTTCATCCAGGCTTGCACGGTTTCATACGGCCCACCAGGTAGATCCTCTACGGCCAACCAGCCGATGATTTCCCCTTGGATATTCTCTACCGCTACGGATCCGGAAACCCCTCGACAGGGATGAAAAATGAACAAGTGCGCCCGGAACCGCACAGTGTTCTTGT
>Ga0180432_10010620_pt1 | contig 10983 bp, 7 predicted proteins | sample SS_ome_10_FD_132414 | JGI IMG/M metagenome (GOLD analysis project Ga0180432, IMG submission 132414) | Hypersaline lake sediment archaeal communities from the Salton Sea, California, USA - SS_1_MS_2 metaG | ecosystem: Environmental > Aquatic > Non-marine Saline and Alkaline > Hypersaline >... | reverse complement strand
TCAAGTCTGATGACGAGATTGAGCGGCTCGCCGGGCTGGCCGCGTGCACGTTTCCGGGCCTGGAGCTGGCGGACGCATCGGCTCAGTTGCGCTCGTCGCTTGCGGCCCCCACTTTCGCAGAGCGCGCCATGGCTGCGAGCGTCATTGGCCGAGCGCTCCCGTTCCACGAGGCCCTTGCCATCCTGCAGGAGGAAGTGAAGCGGAACCCCGGCGCGCACGCGACGAAGGTCCTCCTTGGCTCGTTGGGAGGGAACCGGGATATCACTCGCGGTGATCAGGAATCTCGGGCACCGCGCCAGATGATGCTGCTTGATGCCGTGCTGGAATCGAAGAACGCCGGCCTCCAAATCTTTTTCTTAAACAGGCTGAACTGGTGGTTCCGCAACAATCGACCCCTCATGTTGTGCATGATCTACGATTGTCAGCCGGAAGCGTTCCGCAGCTTGGTAGGGAACCGTAGGACTATGATGGGCTTGGAGGCCGAAGAACTGCGCCGTGCCTTGCTGGACCGGATGCGGGCGATGGTGCAGTCATCGGATAAGGCCACCCGCGTGGCGGGTGTCGACGCAATGGCCAGATTCCTCTCGGACCGCGTGGATCGTGCTTTCAGAGATAGGAATAGCGCGCTGGAATTCCAGCAACGGGAGGCAGCCTGCGTGAGTACAATGCTTGATGCATGTTTCAGAGAGCAAGCAAGTGATGAGGAACTGGCGTCGGGCCTGGCGCTGCTCGAACGAGTCGCCGACCGAAACGCGCCGACGTTGTTCACAACGTACCAGCAGGAGGAAGTGCCTGTCCTGCTTCCCAAGAGAGAGGAGAGCTTCCCAACCCCACGGCCAGGCGTCCCCGGCGCGGTGCGCCGGGCGATACTGCGCGCACTGAGCTATGCGAACCATAAGGCCCACGGCCCGCGAGTCGCCGCAATCCTGAGTTCTCTGTACGAAGACGATCGATTGGGTATTCGCGATGACGCGGAGATCGTGCAGGCAATGGAGGCCGCCCGCCGGTCAATAACGGACGAAGGCCGCCCCGAAGACCAGGTCGCGGTACTTTCCGGCATGGCGATGATGGACGAGGAGGGGGACGCGGCATCGGCCGTGATCGATCTGGAAAGACGCTTCGTTAACGGCGGCGTCCCGCCGAGATTGCAGAACAAGGCTCTATCTTCCCTCAGGAGGCATCCATCGTTGCTCTCTCGCGGATTCAAAGAGCACTTGATGAAAAAGCTCGGTGATGCGGGTGCGTCTGCCGCAGTTCGGTTTGAGATGCTTGACCTGCTGGGGCGCTGTCCCGATCAGTTCCGTGCGCTGATCGATACCATGACGGAAGTGGCAAAGGAAGACCCGCCACGCTTCGACTACTTCGCCCCTCAGTTGGCGTGCCTTGTGCGCGATCAACTGCGGCAGCTTGAGCGCCAAGGTGCGCCCGCTGCCGCTTGGGTCCCGAAAGCCGCGGACCTCGGCCGTATGCTGGTCATGGACCCGGAGCAGCCGTTGGCGCAGAGAAGGGGTGGACTGGAACTCTACATTGCCGCTGCAGGCCCGCAGGCCGTCGAAACGGTTGAAGCGTTCGTACTGGACGAGAAGCTCGACGCGCGTGTGCGCGCCGCCGCAGCGGGGGCGCTTGGGGGCGCAGGCCTCGAGACGAAAGTATACGGCACGCTCGTGGAGAAGTACGACAGCCTGCCGCGAGAGCTCATCAAAGCGGCTGCCGGCTCTGCGACTCGCTCGCCCAAGGCGCCCGGTGCGGAGGCGTTTCTAATTCGCTTCTTCGAGGACGCGGACGGCGACAGCGAAGGCGCGCGCTCCGATGTGCTCTGCCAAGTCGGCGTACACAGACTCACGTTCATGCCGAAGCTGCGAGCCTGCCTCGAGGGCTTGAGAAACGATCCGCGGCTGGGCGTTCACATCGACAACGCAATCCAGCGGCTCGAGCAACGGAAAGACTAGAGAGTCCAGAACCGACGACGAAGCGTACCCCCACGCCGCTGCGACCGGGCGGCCGAGGATGGGTGGGGCAACGCGGCTTAGCCAGTCAATCTGTTGCTCCGGCGGGACTGGCCCGCCGGGGGCGTTTTCAAACCCGGGGCGCGTCATTTCAGACCACGCTAAACACGTAACGGCCCATGGCCGGACCCTGTTCATTTGATCGGGGTTGCACTATTATCCGACAGACCCGCCTCAATCAATAGCAGATCGCTCGGAGAATACACCTCTTCGCAACTGCGGTTAAGTATTACCGTTATCCGGCGGCGGCAATTCGGTTCACACCGCCCTCGTAAAAACGCTCCGGCGGGCTTTGTCGACATCCGACATATTTGGCCCAGTTTTTCATAGATTTTACGGGTGAACTTTGGTATGCTCTCCGAGAATTGATTCGGCGGCAGGGCCCAATGGCGTGGAATCAAGGCATTAAGAGGGCAGGCTATGAGCTCGAAGACTCGCTCAGCCGGCCCCTACAACGGCGCGGATGTCTTGATTTTACGCCATTGGCGGCAGGGCGCCTGTGTGTGGGAACCGGGCGCCGAAATAAAAGTGCTTGACATTGGTCTTTGCACCATGATACAATCTTGCTCGTTGCGTCGAGTGTGATCGTAAACCTGTATGACGTGCTCGGGAGTCGCAAGAACCCGATGAAGAAAAGCCGCAAGAAAGAACTTCAGCAGAAAAAGCGGGTGCTGAAGGAAGATGTTTTTGTGACGTTTGTTACCGGCCTCTGGGAAAAAGCGGCGAAGGCGAAGCTGTATTTAATAACCGCGCTGGTGGTTATTCTGGCGGCGGTGATCGTAGCGGGCCTCATGGCCGAGCGCGAGGAGGTTGTCAAAGATGAAGGCTACGAGGCGCTTGCGCGCCTCAAGGAGCGTATCGGGAAGATGGAGAGCGCGACCGAGGAAGATCGCACCGCAATGGAAGACGCCTGGCTTAAGGGCCTTGCCGATCTGATTCCGAAAACCGAAGACAGCGCCGTTCAGCCGGAGGTGATTTTTTACTATGCCGACGCGCTTTTCAGAAAGGGCGGGGATGATAATCTGGTGAAGGCCGAGAGGCAGTGCCGCAGCTTTGTGCGCAAGTTTCCCGACAACTACTTCGTCATCGGCGTGAAAGAGCTGCTCGGCAAGACGCTGTTTGAGCAGAAGAAATATGCGGAGGCGCTCGAGGTTTTTCAGGACGTTTACGATTCGCTTCTCGCGGGCGAAGGCGCCGAGCTGAAAGCCGCGAAGTACGAGGCGTGCTATTATATCGGGCGCTGCCACGAGCTGCTGGGGGAGCTGGAGCAGGCGCGGAGCATGTACGAACAGCTTGCCTCGCAAGGAGATGAGAGCCCCCAGTGGGCCGAGATGGCACGATTCCGTCTATCTAAAATGAAATCATGATTCGCCCCCGGCGGCTCCGGGTACGCCGCTGCCGCCGAGGAGGCGGGGCTTCGTTCACGCGGATTGGAAGCTTTTTCCAACCAGGTAGCTGTGCTATAGGAGATTTTTTTCGATGGCAGATCTGCAGGCGATTGCTGAAAACTTGATCAAGGGCAAAGCGCCCGAGGTAAAACGCCTTGTCCAGGAAGCGCTGGATGAGGGGCTCCCACCCAAGGAGATTCTCGACAACGGCCTCATCGCCGGAATGAACGTGGTGGGTGACAAGTTCAAGAAGAATGAGTTTTACGTGCCCGAGGTGCTCATCGCCGCACGGGCGATGAACCAGGCCACGGAGCTCCTCGCACCAGCCCTTAAGGAAGCGGGCGTGAAGGCACTCGGGACGGTTGCCATTGGGACGGTCAAGGGCGACCTTCACGACATCGGTAAGAACTTGGTGTCGATGATGCTTAAGGGAGGCGGATTCGAGGTCATGGATCTCGGTATCGACGTGACCCCCGAGAAGTTCATCGAGGCTGCGAAAGACGGCGCGATGATAATCGCGCTGTCCGCCTTGCTCACCACCACTATGCCGGGAATGAAAACGGTGATCGACGCGATGAAAGATGCGGGCGTCGACGTGCCGGTGATGATCGGCGGCGCACCCGTCACGCAAAGCTATGCCGATGAAATCGGCGCGGCCGGCTACGCCCCCGACGCCGCCAGCGCGGTCGATGTGGCCAAGAAACTCATGGCGTAAGACACTGACCGGCGTTTCGCACGAAAGATCGTCGGGCGATTCAGAGCCCGGGGGCTCCCTGATTGAAAGGGAGCCCCCTTCGCATTTCCGTGGGTTGTCGCAAAACGCACGCCCGCCGGGGCACGGGGAACGCGCGATCCGCGGGGCTGCCCCGCTTCGCCGGCGATAGAATCGGCGCGCCCATGATTGAGGAAAAGAAAGCCGAAGAGGAACCGGGCCCGAAGGGAGAGGAAGTCGAGTTTCGCATAAAGCGCGAGATACTCGGCCGGCGGATCGACCGCTATCTGAGCATGCGGTTTGCTTCCTATTCCCGCACGCTCATCCAGCGCCTGATCCGCGAGGGAGCAGGCACCGTCAACGGCCGCACGGTCAAGCCGAGCTACGAAATACACAAGCATGACCTCATACGCGTAAGTTTCCCGCCCCCCGAAGAAACGCTCAACAAGCCCGAAGATATCCCCATCGACGTCGTCTTCGAAGATGATCACATCATTGCAATCAACAAGCAGGCCGACATCGTCACCCACCCCGCGCCCGGCCACACCGGCGGCACATTGCTCAATGCTCTCTTGCATTATTGCGGTCCGCTGCCCGGTGAGGAAACCGGTCGCCCGGGCATAGTGCATCGCCTTGATAAGGACACGACGGGCATCATGCTCTTTGCAAAAACGGAGCAAGCCCAAAGCAGCATTCAGCGGCAGTTTGAGCACCGAAAAATCCAGAAATCATATACCGCGATAGTGGAGAACGACCCGGAGCTGGACGCCGATCTGATAGACCTTTCAATCGGGTCGGGTAAGGCACGCAGCGAAAAGATGGCCGTGGACCTGGCCGCAGGCAGATCGGCGCAGACCGTTTACCAGGTACTCGAGCGATTCGGCGACTATACGCTGGTAAGGTGCATGCCGCGAACCGGCCGCACCCACCAGATACGCGTTCACCTCTCCGCGATCGGGCACCCGATCGCCTGCGACGATCTCTACGGCGCCCGTGCGCCGATCCTCCCGAGCACGCTCGATCCACAGAGGGCCGCGGCCGAAGGCGAGGAGCCGCTCATCGAGCGGCAGGCGCTCCACGCTACTACTATCAGCTTTCGGCACCCGGCGACCCGCGAGTTGATGGAGTTGGAGGCGGGTTTTCATGCGGATTTCGACCGCCTTTTGTCCGCACTGCGTGAGCGCGGGCCCGTGAGCCCACGCCGCCCGCGCCGGCGTGTGCGGCGGAAACGTCGATAAAGCCCTCGGCGCACACCCGGCGGCGCAATGCCGATTATTCCTCTTCAACAATCAAAGGGTTGGAGTATGCGTTGCCGGTCCAGAAGCCCCGTTCGCCGGTGCCGGGGCCGGTGTGCAGGAATTGAACTTGCAGGCGGTGGCGGCCGGGGTGGGGCACCGGTGCCGTAATGGTAAGGGAGCGCCGCTTGCCGGGCGGCACTGTGAGCAGGCCGTCGGGGGCCGGCCCGCGCGTTACGGTTGCTTCCAGCAGGTCGGCGCTCGGTCGGGGCGCGCCGGCTTGGGTGATAAGCGTACGCCTGCCGCTGCGCATGAACGAAACGCCTGCAGTTCTCGCGATGAACTCGAGCAGCTCGCCGGCGGATATGTCTTGCGCGCGGGCAAACATCCGATGATCCTTCAAAAGCTCCATTCCCGTCGGAGCACCCAGACCGGCGAATGTCCCGCCCGAGACGATTCCGGCAATGCTTTCGTCATCATATTCCGCGCGGATTCGTTTGTCGAGCATCTTTACCAGTTGCCGGTCGGCTTCCTTGTAGCATTCCGGTGCGAGGGCGTCGAATAGCAGCCACTCGGCCGTGAGCTTCATCGCATCGCGCGGCCGCACTACGATCGGCTTTTCGGACGTATTGCGGAGCTGCACACTGAGCAGGAGTGTATGCTTCTTTCCCGGGCCGGGCGTTCCCTCCGGCTTGCCTGCAATCTGCCGTATTCGGAGACTAAGGCCGTTGTCTTCTCGCCGTCCGGTCGGCCGGGGCGCCAGCACGGCGACGATCATCGCGTTTGACCTCACGCTGCCCAGCCACGCGGCGGGCCAATCGGGGCCGCTCTTGGTCTTGTGGCGGTTTGAGTATTCAACCGTGCAGCGATACAGGCCCGGATGGGGGAATTGCCCGGCGCCGGTCGTCAGTTTCAGCTCGCCGTCCTTGCTGTCGACACCCCTCAGCCGGACCCACCCCTGCTCGCTTTCGAGCTTCGCCAGCGATCCGGTCAAGCCGACCGTCGACGCGTCGGCGGCGGATACGAACCACAGTGCGGAGCGGCCGGCCGCCATAGCTGTTCCAGCCTCGGCGCACAGCCGGGCCAAGCTCTCACTCAGCGTTTCCGTCGGATCCGTTTCAATTGTTTCGTCTTTTACCGCGGATCGGTCGGCCAAGACACTGATCCCGCACACGCGGGGCAGCAGATCCAGTGCCCGGCGCAACGACAGCTCACGGTCCTCGATGCCCAGCTCGCCCAAAGTTTTTTCCAGTTTGCCCGGCAAATCGGAAGCGGCTGCCTCGGCGGTGAGCATGCCGGACGTTAGCGGCTCGACCTTCAGCCTGAAGTCTCCCGCCGTGCTTACGGCCACTTCGTCGCTTGTAACGCCCTTCAGGGTGAACCGGAGCGAAAGGGCGTCGCCGAGCGTACAGCCGGGCGTGGTCGCCGACAGGCCGATCTGCAGGCCCTTTACGGGTCGGCCCTCCCGCGGTGTGCCGGGGCCGACTACACGCACGATTGCCGACTCGGAATCGATGTCGGCCCACACGAGTGAATCATCGGGTGCTCCCGGGAGCCGCCCGGCCGCCGCAAAAGCAACGGATACACTATATGCGCCCGGCCCGCGGATTGCCCGCAGAAAAGGAAACTCCGCAGTTTCCGTTAGGTCGAGCCTCGCCCGCCACGTTTGGCCCGGTTTAAGCTCCCCGAGATCGGGCGCGGGCAATTCGGCGGAGTGTACCTCCAACTCGGAACCGAAGATTCTCGTCAGCATGATCTGGCTCAGCTTGTAATGCCGCCGCCGCGCCGCGGTGTCTTCTTTGTCCAGGAATATAGCGCGGCTGAATTGCACGGTTTCGCTGCCGGAATTGGTGAGCGTGACGGTGACGTAGATCGGCTCTCCGGCTTCGTATACGTCTTTGGATGGGTTCAGAGCGGCGGTGAGGCTGTCGGCGAGCCCGCGCGCAACCTGCTCCAGGCGTGCGGCGGAAGGCGGATCGACCCATGCCGTGAGGGCGCGGGCATCCACCGCTTCCGGCTGAGACGGCGCCCCGCCGGCCGACGCCACCGAACGGTGCCCGCCGGTCACCAGTTTCTCGCCGAGCGAGTTGTGAAAGCGGACCGCACCTTCGACCACGGTGAGGGCGGTGCGGATCGCTTCGCGGTCAAACGCCACGCTGAACTCCGTGCCCAGGACGGTCGCGACAGCCGCGCCGGTCAGCACGGTGAAGTCTTTGCGGCCTTGCGCCGCCCGGACAAACACCTCGCCTTTGCACAGGGCGACGGCGCCGCGCCGGTCGCGATCCTTCCCCGCTAGTGTGACGCTCGAATCGCAGTTTACCGCGATCTCGTCGCCGGTTTTCAGCCGGATGAATACCACGCGGCCCGGAGCTGTGTAGAGGGAATCGCCCGCCCGGATCACCGAGCCTGCTTCAGCGTCGCCGGCAACGTTATTGTGCACTATTTGCACGCCCCCGGTAACGGCGTCGCCGGCTGGGTCGGTGATGGTTGCCACGCGGCCGATGCCGGCCTGCGGCGATGCGAGGACCGCGATGATGATCGATGCGGCAGCGGCGGCTATCGCCCAGGGCCAGCGGGTGCGCCGGCGGACAGCGCGGGGTTCGATTCCGGCCATTACGCGATCTGCAAATCGGTCGAGGTCCGCGCGGGGCACATCGAACGCCGCGGCGATCGCGTCGCCGTCGGCCTTGGCAGCCATGAAGAATTGGGCGCAGCTTTCGCATTCGAGCATGTGCTGCTCAACCCGAGCCCTGTCGGCGGGTGACAGCTCGCCGTCTATGTATTCCGATATCAGGTTTTCCCATTCGGAGCAGGGCATGGTTGTCCTCTCAAACCTCCCCGATCACTGGCGGCACACGGGGCCGCGCCTGTTATTGTCATTCGGACTTCTTGCCGAGCTTTTCCCGTAGTAGTTTTCTTGCCTGCATCAGCCTGGCGCTGACGGTTGCGCGGGACACACCAAGGATTTCGGCTATCCGTTCGTACGAGTATTTGTCGATGTAACGCATAAGCACCACGCGCCCCAGGTGCTCCGGCAAGCTCATTATGGCCTCTTGGACGTCGTCCTTGAGCTCGGCGGCACTGTCGGCCGGTTGGGGCATATCTGCTCCGGCCTCCGCGAGCTCATCGAGCGACAGCATGGGCTTGCGGCGCGACCGCAGATGATCGAGACACACCCGGCGCGTGATGCCGCACAGCCACCCGCCGTAGTTGTTATGGTCGGAGAGCGTTGCCAGGTATTTGAACGACCGCAGAAACGCTTCCTGTGCCAGATCTTCGGCGGACGAGTCGCGGCTGATCATGCTGTAGATGACGGCCCTGACCATCGTCGTATGCCGCGTCACAAGCGTCCTGAAGCACTCCTTTTCACCGGCAAGGACTTTCTTGACCAGGTGGCCGTCGTCTGGTTGCATTCGCGCTCGGCTTTCGTGTCCTAGAAGTACAGTGGTAGAAACTTGTAAGAAAAGCTAGGAATTCTTGCGGGAGGTCACGCCTCCGCCCAGGGATTCACGATTACCTTCACGGCTCCATCCGTATAGTTGTATACTTTCCGATAGGCATCGGCTGTTTTGCTGATCGGGAAATGGTGCGTGATCAGCGAGTCGACATCGATTTCCGCTTCATGAATCATCCTGAGGGCCTCGTTCGGGGGATCGGGACATCGGCGACAGAGCTGGATTGTGAGCTCTTTTCGCCGAGCTGCGCGAATATCCAGCGGAATCGTGGCCTCGGCGGGGATTCCCTCGACAAAGACGAATCCGCCCCGGGCCGCGGCCCGAACGCAGTGGCGGATAGCCTCAATGTCGCCCGCGGCCTCCAGGGCGAGGTCCACCCCCCGACCGTTGGTCGCGGCAAGTACTTCTTCTGCGGAATCGCGCGCGGCGGCATCGATACAAACGTCCGCGCCCAGCCGCCGGGCGTGCTCCAGCCGGTAGCCTACCTTTTCCGCAGCGAATATCCTCGACGGCCCCGCACGCTTCACGAGCTGCAGCAGCAGCAGTCCGATCGGCCCGCAGCCGATCATGCACACGCTGTCGCCGGGCGTGAACCGGCACATGCTGAAGCCGTGGATCAGGTTGGCCAGCGGCTCGGCCATCAGAGCGGAGTCGTAGCTCATATCGTCGGGTATTCTTATCGCCTGGCTTTCGTGGAGAAGGTAGTATTGCGAGGTGGCGCCCTCTACGGGCGGCGACCCGCAGAATCTGGATTTGGGGCAGAGGTTGGGTCTGCCCGCCTTGCACCATTCGCACTCTCCGCATCCGATGCCGGGCTCGGCCATGATCCGGTCACCGGGCTTCACGCGGGTTACGCCCGGGCCGACCTCGGCGACGTCGCCGGCAAACTCGTGCCCGAGGCTCATCGGGTATTCGATATTGCGGTCACCGATTTCATCGCCCGCATAGTAGTGGAGGTCCGAGCCGCAGATGCCGACGGATAGCACTTTTACCAGTACTTCGCCGGGCCCGGGCTGTCGGACTTCGGCGTCTATGATTTCAACTTGCTTCGGGCCGGTGATTACGGCTTTCTTCATCGTACCCTGCATGGTTTTCCTCCCGTGGCTGCGGGGACGGCGTTTTTCCGCAAGCGGCGCGGTTGTTGTAATCCAAAGAAAAAGTATACGCGGCCAGCCGCGCCGTATCAAGCGAAATCAAAGCGCATGGCCGCATTCGACGTTTTCCGCTTGCTTTCGCCGAAATGCCGGGGTATGATTTTGGCACTGTGGTCGACTGCGCGGCGGGAGGCGCCGCGCGGGCAGGGTGCGATTCTCGCGAGGGCCGGTTTGCACCTCAACTGCGAGAGCGCCCGGTTCGGCCGGATGAAACGAATCGGCAAACATCGGCAAGGAGTGGACCTATCATGATGCACGGTGGAAAAACGAAATGTGTCGCCGCGGTATTTGCCGCGGCCGTCTTCTGCGGATGTGCGCGCAAGGGCGAGGTAATGAGCATCGATGAAATCGCCGGGCAGGAGATCGGCGTTGTCGACACGATCCCCCCGCCCGAGGAACCGGTTCCTTCCCCGGAAGATTCCGACCCGAAGCAGCCTGCCGGTGTGCGGAACCCGGACAAGTGGGAGCTGGACCCGGCCAAGGTGACCGATCACCGAGGCACGGGCGGTCTGAACCCCACCGGTATGACACCGGCCTTTGTTCATCATAGAGCCGTGGCCACTCACGGATATGTCCCGCCCAAATCGAGCCTGCAGCACAACAAAGGATTCTACTTCATCGGTCCGGGCAAGATTCTCCCCGAGTGCGCCCTCCGCATTTACAAGAAAGAGCAGTGCGCCGAACTCAGCGGGATCACCAGCGAATTCTGGACGGGCCCCGAGGACTGCTCGGCATTGGCTTGGGTTGTCCGCACGGACGAAAGCTTCATCATCCGCGTTCAGGTCACTGACGACAAGCACGTGACGGGCGACAAGACCGCCCATCTGAATGATTCACTGGAGCTTTACTTCGACGTGCGCGATGCGGACCGCGGAGTTCATTATTACGAGAGAGGCGTATTCCAGTTGCTGCTCGTGCCTGACAGGGAGTCGGGCGAAGTAACCTTCTCCTACAGTAAGGACGAAGCGGCTGTGCCCGGAGCACGAGGCGTGTGCGCCTTCCGCGGCAGCTCGTACGAATTGAAAATCTTCAT
>Ga0180432_10010619_pt1 | contig 10983 bp, 14 predicted proteins | sample SS_ome_10_FD_132414 | JGI IMG/M metagenome (GOLD analysis project Ga0180432, IMG submission 132414) | Hypersaline lake sediment archaeal communities from the Salton Sea, California, USA - SS_1_MS_2 metaG | ecosystem: Environmental > Aquatic > Non-marine Saline and Alkaline > Hypersaline >... | reverse complement strand
TTTGCAAATGATAAAGTAACACCTTCAGCCACTTTTGTAAGAGATCTAACTGCTGCATCAACTGAAAATCTAATCCATTTCAATGCAGATTTAATTGTATCAGGTTGACTTGCTGCATCACCAGCTACATATTCTGCACCTTTCTTTATTGCAGAACCAGCTGATTTAATAGTTTTTTCAGCACTCGATGCTGCTTGTTTTGCTTTTGCTACTCTACCAGCTGCTGCAACACTAGCAGGTACACCTACACCTTTTTCTAATAATTCAGATTCATTCATTTTTTCTTTTCTTACTTTAGTAACAAAAGTTTTTAGTGAAGCTCTTAGTGCCTTATGTGAATCTGAGCTTTGTGATGCACCCATTGCCATAATAGTAGCAGCTGTAGAAATTTTTGCAGGACCTGCATCTTTCAATGAATTCTTTAAAACTCTTGATGCAAAATCTTTATTCTTTTTAAAGTCTGGTGATAATTTGGCAATGATCATATCAATTTTTGATATATCCATTGATGGTATTTTTGAAGTAATCCTGCTTAATGCTCCTTTGTTTCCTGTCTTTTCAACTTGATCAAGAGCTGTCATTGATGACTTTGCAGCATTTGGATTCATTCTTTTTACAGTACTATTAAAGTCTTCAAATAAAACTTCTTGTTCTGATATTGGAGTATAGGAATCAAGTGTTTTTGCAGCTGCTGCTTCACCAACCACTTTTCTTATATTTGTTTTCATTTTAAAGAAAGCTCCACCTTGTTTGCGAACATCTGTTAAATCATCAAAGACTTCTTTGTGTTCTTTACCGAGTGAAGAATAAATAAAATTGTATGGAATGATAGAACACATACCATTGAATTGATTTAGGCAAAATATTGCTCTTTTATTTACATCATCAGCAAATACAAAAGATTTCCATCCAAGAGCGTATAATTTTCTCATACTTCCTGTTGATTTTGTAAAATCATCATCTTGAATATCACCATAATTTAAACAAACAAGAACATTTCCTTTATCTTTGGTCATAGCAAACAAAATATCTTTATTTGGATCTCCGGTAACACCACCACCACCAACAAGATCAAACGGTAAAGCTTTACTGATAAGTCGTGTAACTTTAAAAAACGTTCTTGCTATTTTTCTCCAATTTTTAGTAACAATTGTTCTCATTTTTGATAAATTTTTATCTTTTAATAAAATATCTATCAATTCTTCATCAGATTTAACTTGTGTAGGAATAACTTTTATACCAAGAACATTTGCACCTTCTGGAGTATCAACTTTAACCCATGTTGGTTCTAAACCAATTGATTGTTGTATTCTTGGTGCATCACCTGTAGTAACACCGGGTTTAGATTTTCCACCACCAAGATTTATATTTATTTTTGAACCTCCTCTTGCTTGTGGTTTAATACCACCTGGTGGTCCTGGTCGTTGTTCAGAAAGTTCATATTCTTCTTTTAATTTTAATTTAGCACCAACTCTCTGAATATCTTTTCTGCTCTTGACTTGTTTTAAAATTTCATCAAGATTATGAGATATAATATACTTTTCAAGCATTTTACAAACACCAGGAAGTATTTGTGCAGATACTGTACTTGATGTTAACATTGGGAAAACAACTATCATAATTATATCCTCCTAAGAGAGTAGAAAAACAGATTTTTTCTTTTTCTTCTTATCTTTTTTCTTAAATGGTTGTATCATATCTGTTTTATCTTCTTCACAATATTTTTTATATAGACAATATTTACATTGTTCTTCATCTGAACCAATTGGATCGGGTGCTCGTTTTGAAGAAACACTATCTAAAATAATAGGTGCTCGTCTAAGATAAGATTCTGCACCTTTTATATCTAATGGGAGATCAAAAGGGACTACTTTTTTAAGATCTCTCATTATATATACAATTGTAATAGTGTCTATATCATAATTATATTCTGTATTTAAAATATATGCATATATATTTCCTTGAATATAATGAGCTTCAATATATTTTCCTTTAAATTTTGCTCTTTCAATTGTTTTATATTCAAGAAGAAATCTATCTCTTATACCATCAACTCTTCCCTTAACTTTATATTTCTCACTCAGAATTGTTTTTTCAACTTCTGTATGATCATAAAGGTTTTGAATTGCTTCATGGACTGTGTTGCCCACTTCATTTATTAAATATAAATAAGAGAACTGGTATTGATCTTCAACATTTATTGGGTACTTCATTCTTATATAATAGGACTTTCTTATACAAGAACATAATTCTGTTACAGAGATGTATGGTCTTTCATAGCTTTGAGATCTTTTATGACCATCAACTAATTTGGATCTCATTAGAGATTCAAATTTAAAAACATCAAATCCTTTTGAATTTTGAACTGCTTTTGTTAGAGGAATGTCCGCATGTATATTTTCGGAACATTCCTCTAACAATTGTTTTGTTTTTTTGGCAGCATCTTCTTGTTTAACAACTGATTGTTTAGGTTCAACCTTTTTAAACGAACTACTCTTAGCTTTTTCTGTTTCTAAATACTTAATGAGAGATTCGTAATCATTTGCTAAACTATTTGGCATATAAATTATTAATTAGCTGCTTGTAAAACCAATAAAGCACTCTCTACAAGATTGTCTCGAAGAATTTTATATGAATCTTCGACAATTCTACCAGACCATTCATTCATTTCTGAATATTTTTCAGATTCGGAAATGGTTGAAGCTATCAATAGGTTATCTGTAGCTAATCTGAATGCTTTTTCTTTGATTTTAGTTTCAACGAGATCCTGAATTTTGAGAGTCTTATCTTCTTTAAGAGCTTCTCTCAATTCAGATTTAATGTCTGCTTTACCTTTTTCAGTAGCAACCAATTTATGACACATTTCTCTGGCGAATTTAGCACTAGTAGCAGCTTTTTTCATCAAAGTAGATCTATCAACTTTTTCTTCAATTGCTTCTGGTTTATGATTAACGAGTTTATATAGTTCAATCATCACAGACATTAATGCGCCTTTGACTGACATATAGTCTTCCATAATTGCGTCGCAACATGACTCCATTTGAATTGCTGGTTTACCAAAGAAAACATAGTCAAGAGCATAAAAATTCTCAAGAACTTTTAGTTTTGTTTCTTTACTTAGCATGGTATTTATTCCTCCTTTAAGTATATCTGAAATCTGAAGTTTCATCTTCAATTATTTCAATTGAAACTCTTCTAGTGTCATCTGGAAAATTTGTATTTTTAATAGCTAGTATCAGTATTTTAATTGCTTCTACTGTTCTACCTTTTTTACCAATAACTTTGCCACAATCTGATTTATCCGTTTTTATTTGAATGATAACAGATTTAGTTGATATTACAACCTTAACTTCCACCCCATCTACATTATCAACTAATTTTTTTGTAGTAAGCTCAACATATTCTTTCAATTCTTCGGACATTTTCTGCATCATAATTCTCCTTCCATCTATTCATAAAAGTAACTATAATTCCATTTTTAATTTGTTCTATCTAGTAGTATAACTTAGTTCATTACTATAGATTATCAGGACTATACTTTTGAACGATTTCTGTATCAATCGCTTCTTTTGAAGCTTTATCGAATTCTTTTCTAAATCTTTCATCAGTATTATACAAATTTTCAGCATCTTTTGTTCTGAATTTTTGTGCCTCTGGATCAGATTTTAAATAATTCCAAGCTCCTGTTTGAAGTCTTTTTGTTTTTGCAAGAAAATTATAATTTGTCCAAAAATTTGAAAAACCCTTAACAAAATCACCAACCAGTTCAATTTCAATATTTGGTGGAAAGAGTTTTCCTTTAACAGTCTTAATAGATGATATAATACCATCAAAACCCATCTTATCAGGATCAATGACTGCCTTAGCTTTCATTTCTAATAAACTGAAAGCATTATATTTCAAAACATTTCCTCCAGGCATGCTTTTACCAGCACTCATGAATCTAAGATCTTTTGCTGGAGCAAAACTAGTAATCTGAAGTTGATCTCTAAGTTGATTTACTGCTACCCAACATACATTATATTCTGCACAACGTGCAACATATTTTGGAATTAATATTGAAAGCAGTCTTGCCTTATAACCAATAACAGAATTAATATCATCAACATTTCTTTCTTTTTCACTTAAAGTATTTGCAATTGAATCCCATACTGCCATTGAAGGCATATCTCTCATTTTCTTTTGCTCTTTGAAAAGACACATGGTTTCAAGGTGTTTAAATACTTTTTCAACAGTAATATCTGTATATGGTCTTACTTTCGGTCTATTAACTCCAAGATTTGCCAAGCGTTGTGCAGTTGTAGCTTCTTCTGAATCCATAAAAGATGCTAGAAATTTTTCAAATGCTCGTTGACCACTACCCATTGTTTGAATGGCAAGCATACTTTTACCACTACCTGGTGTACCAACAATAATATGTAAAGCACCAACAGCAAAACCACCACCAAGAATAGCATTCAATAAATCAATTGGTGTTGGAACAATTTGTTTAATTCCAATATCTTCCACCATATCCGCTTTAACTTCAAGAAAATCACTGAATTCGCTATATAGTGTTTCGGTATCTTTATTATCGCTTATCTCAACTTGTGTATCACTTAATTTCACACTATCTTTAATTTCATTGGTATCTATGTTATCTACACCGCCGCTAGTGTGCTCTGTTGTATCTCCGTCTGATTTGGCGATTTCGATTCCTGATTCGTTTGACATTTGTCTTTGTCTCCTATAATCTTTTCAGTTGTTTTTCGATATTGTTCAACTTTCTTAGCGATTGATCGAACGTCGAGCATATCTTCAATTTCACCCCTTCCATCAACACCTTCTTTTAACATTCGTCTACGTAATTCAATTTCATCTTTAATACTTTTAGTTATTTCTTTTCTCATATCTAATAAAGTATTAAATAAATTGCTAACTGCTTTAACTCTTTCTTCAAATAAATTCAAAAATCGTTTATCAAGTTTTTCTGGAAATAAACCATCAACTTGAGTTCTAATTGATTCAATTTCAGTAATCATTTTTTTAATTTCATCTCGATGTTCTTTAAATTCACCAAGTAAATTAGTAATGACTTCAATTTGTGCATTTTGATCAGACATAACTCCTCCTAATTTTGTTCCATTATTGGTCTCATTTTACCTGTCTGATCTAAAGGATTTCTTACAACACCATCTGAAAATATCTTTGCTTCATTTGCATATTCACACGTAAAAGTGCTTTGTCTATTTCTTCTAGTACCAAAACAGGAACCTTCTGGTTGATCGTAAGGACAGTTTTTATGAGGACACACTGTACCTGCTTCCAGTATAAGCATTATTACCTCCTTTTAAAGGTCACATGTACCATTTGCACATTTAACATCATCTGTAGTTAATGATCTTGATATTTCAATACCATTTGATTCATTTTTTGTTAAACCCAAAAATTCACGAGCTTCTTCTTCTGTAATGGAATTTAATATTTGACCTTCTCTTGAACCATCTCTATATACAGTTACACCTTTAAGGTCATGTATATATTCGAGAAGAAGTCTACTTAAATCATCACTAGTTGTTTCTCTTGGAAGATTAATTGTTTTAGAAACAGAACCATCACAATATTTTTGCATTGCACATTGAATTTCAAAATGATCTTCTGGTTTTAGATCATATGCATCTACAAACCAGTCAGGTGTTTCCTCTCCGCTTTCAAGAATTTGTTGATATAAAGGATGAATGTAAACTCTTGAACTTACTCTATCATCTCTGCGATATGCCTTAGAAAATAATGGTTCACCACAACCAGTGAGATCAGCAAGAAGTGAAATAGTTCCATTTGGAGCAAATGCCATAGATGTGCAATTTCTAATACCAAATTTCTTGATATCTAGTCTTAATGCAGCAGGCAATTTTCTGATAAAAGATGCTTTTCCAAATTGAATGGGTTCAAATGCTGGAAATGCTCCTTTTTCAGCTGCAATTTTAATTGATGCTTTATAACATGCATCTCTTATGAATCTGACTAACCTTTCTACTTCTTGAACTGATTTTTCAGATCCATATCTTAATTTTTTAGCAAATAAATATTCTGCTAAACCAAGCATACCAATACCAATTCTTCTAGATTTGTGAGCATTAATATCAATATCTTTCAAATTATATTTATTAACCTCAATAATATTATCTAGAAATCTTACTGCTAATTCAATAGTGTTTTCCAATTTAATCCAATTGGTATTAATACTACCTGTAATAAAATTTGGTAGAACAAGAGAACCAAGATCACAAACACCATATGGTCCGAGTGTTGTTTCTCCACATGGATTGGTTCCAATAACAGGTTCAAAATAATATGAATTGTTTTTTGAAAAATTATCCCAATTCAATAAACCTGGTTCAGCACAATCAACCATATTTGTAACAATTTTATTCCAAATTTCTCTTGCTTTAATTTTACCATATGAACGCTGTTTAAATCTAAACTCCCAATTATCGTCTGCTTCAACAGCTTCTAAAAATTTTCCATTGACATTTACTGATAAATTAAAATGAGAAATTTTACCATGTACTAATTTAGCATCAATAAAATCTAAAACCTCTGGATGTGCTACATCCACATGCCCAATTGCTGCTGCTCTTCTGCTACCCCCACTCTCAATTGTATCAGCTACAGCATCTGCAGCTTCAATAAAACTAACAAGACCTGATGAAGAACCACCCTTTCCAAGAATAATATCTCCTTTTGGTCTAAGAGAACTAAAATTACACCCAACTCCTCCACCTTCTGACCATAAAATCAATGAATCTTTAATGAACTGACCAATTTCTTCTATTGAATCGCCTATTGGTAAATGATAACAATTAAATAGAGAACCTCTTGGTCTTCCACAATTTCTTAATATTCTCCCCCCCGGAATGAAATCCATGTTATAAATCATTTCATGAAATAATTCCAAATATTTAAGTTTATTATTTGCCTCTGGTGTTGAAACAACATCTGCAACTCTTCTTGTACATGCTTCCCAGTCTTCCCCTTCCATAAAATATCTACTTTTTGCTACTGTAATCGCATTGTCTGATAATTGTTTCGTTTTCTTCATATAACATAACCTCCTATAATAATTCATTGGATTTTGTTATTTGTTACCCAATTTAGAAAAAATTTCTCAAAAATTGGAAAAAAAAGAGTGTTAGTCTACGGAAATAGACTAACACTTTTTGAGTATGATTCTTTTTATCTTCTGGATCTTAAATTAAGATATTCTTTAGATTTAAAAATCATATATTGTTGATTTTTAAACTCTTTTTTATTCATTACACCAGTTGAAATCATATGATATACACCAACCACATATGTTCCTCTTAATGCAATCTTTATATGCGCAGGAGTGAATTTATCAATTATACATGACCCTTCATCAAATACTGTGAGTTTCCCAGCACCATATTGCCCTTTTGGAATAATTCCAACCATCAATGCTTCTTTATCAGTATGATCATGTGTTCTAATTGATAAAACTTTTTTACCGGGATCTAATGGAAGACCTTTTGGAATAGCAAATGATGCCCATTTGTTTTTAGCAATTTTTAATCTCAAATCCTGATGATGACCAGCTCTATAAGCATCATGATTATGAATTATAAATCGTGTACTTCTAAATACTTTTATTGATTCAGTAATTAGTTCCATAATTTATTCATCTTTTCCTTCACATTCTGCTTCTAATTTAGCTAATCTTGTATAATAATCAGCACATTCAGCAAGGTGATCCATAGCAATTCTTGTAGAAATTAATTTACATGATGTATGTTCCATTTCTACTTTTATACCCATTTCTAACTGTTTTGCATCATATGAACCATCATAATCTTTTGCTAAACCAGCACCAAAAAATGTGCCCATTATTTCGTATATTATCTCTTCGAATTTATGTTCATCAATTCCTTCACTTTCAGCAAAATCATGAACATCCTTATCACTTGGTCTTGGATTATTCTTAAAATAATCCATTATCTTAAGTTTTAGTGCTCTTTTTTCTTCTTGTTCGTTTAGTGTCTGTAGGTATGTTTCTATCTTTGTCATTTTTATAATCCTCCAGTGCCATCATGGCTAAACAATAAGCATCGCAAATATTATCATCTTTAAAATCAATATCCCATTTACATTTAGCAACTGCCATCATTAATTTTTTATCAGCATGACCATCTGTTGTATGCCACTTTTTTAGTGATGTGGGTGGTATAACTGAATATGGTGTATCTGTTTTGAATAAATGGGTTGTTAACATATATAATAAAGCACATCTTTCAAATAATGTAGGACTAGCAGACATATACGAAAGACCTTCAACATAAATCTTTTTGAGTCTTATAATTCCGGAAACAAATTTCATTTGCTCATATATATCAAGTATTCTTTGTTCTGGACATAGATAAATATCTTTTTGCGTTGAAATAAGAATTTCTTCTAAGATTTTACCATTTTGATTTATTAAAACTAATGCGTTTCCTGTCAAAGAGGGATCTATACCAACGAAAAACATCTCTTTTTCATAATCAAACATTCATCTTCCTTTCAAAAATTAACCAAATTCGATTGTAACATTAGGTAGATATGTTTCTTTTAACCTTTCTAATAATTCCCTTTTCATTTCTTTGCCTTCATCTAAAATTTCTGCTGATATTGGAATTTCTCCAAATGGTGTTCTCATTTGACCATCAGCATATTTTTTTCTAATTCTTCCTAATCTTATCATTGTATCTGCTAATGCAAGTTTACAAAAATCCATTTGAAGGTCATTTGGTATTGTTCTGAAGTCGGGTGGATGAACTCTTTCATATTCGACAGTTACACTTGAATCGTGTTGTGGTGTTACTGGGGATATTCTTAATACATTTGGATGCATAAATTCATATGTTTTATCATATGACGAATGCATCATAACATCTCCTGCCATTGCTACACTCAATGCCCACTCTTTCAATTCTCCATGAGATAATGGACCTATTGGTGGATGACCATGTAAAATATGATGTCCTAATGAAAAATAAACTTCAACTACATTTAATATTTCAAGATTATCTGGTTCTTCGAGATAATATTCATTTGATCTGCCGGGTACTTGAACATTTGGGTTTAGAAGATTTAGATTCATCTTCTTTATATCAGGTATGTAATATGAAAATTCACGAAGTGAATATGTAGTGATAAATTCCATTAATTTATCGTCTTCTAGTTCTATAAACATGAAAGGAAACCCAAGATGATCTTTTACATAATCTAATACTCTAGATTGATTTAACATGGATATTTACTCCCTATAAATAACCGAAGTAAATAGTAGTGAGATCCTCTTCTTGAATTACAACATTTAGTTTATTTATTGCTTCTCTTAACGGTTCAATTAATGAAAAAGTTTTATCATCATTAATTTTATTTACATATTCACGTAGTTTCACCATCTCAATACTACCTGGATCATCCAAATATCTTGATAATAATTCAAATGATACCAGCTTCAGATTGTCTGAAATTAATTTATTGTTTTCTTCTTCTGTGATAACCTTATTCAAATATTTGTTCGGAGTTTTGACTCTACTAATATCGAATATAGGTTGTTTAGTCATAATATTGTCATATAATAAATCCATTCCTCCTGTTAATTGAATCAAAGAATCCATCATATCTAAAGCACGTTTTGGACCTACTCCTTTAATTCCATCAACATCATCTCCAGTATCTCCAATTACTGACATTGCTAATGGTAACAATTCATCCGATTTTGTTGTTTTAACTTTAAATGATCTATAAAGTGCTTCACCTGATTTTACAAGTCTTTTAGTTTTAAATGCTTTTTGAAAAACATATACGTGTTCTCCAGCGGTAAGACATTGTAATAAATCATGATCATTTGAATATACTATGTGACCTGTATTTTCATTTGTATTTACAAGATTTCTACTAATAAGGTAATAAGGTATAAAGTCAGCTTCAAGATGATTCATTCTAAATAATTTCACACCAGGAAGACTGTTGCAAGCTCTCTCAGCAAGAATTAAATTTTTATGCATTACTGTAAAAAATAATTCTCTTTTTTCTCTTTCAAGACCATATAGATCATCTATTCGTCTTGATATTTTATATTTCTTTCTAATATTTGTATGAAAGAATGATGTACCACTCTCAAAGAAAATATAAATATTTATTTTAATCTGTCTTTTTCTTGCATACATTTTATGAAATGCAATAAAAGAAATTATTGATGAAAAAATAGAGCTATCTGTTATTCCACTTTTGGTTGTTGAGTCAATTATATTTCGTATTGTATGCTCCATATACAGTGATTGTAGGTTATTTTTTAAATCGAAATATAGGTTTAACGTATCATAATTACCTTGTGAAATAACCTCGTCTAAGACGGAATAAGTGGGATAATAGCTAAGTATTGATGATGGATGCATTTATTCCTCATGTTCCATATTGAAATTGAATGTTAATATGATAGTATCACCTTCATCTGCAGATGCTACATGATCCAGAATATCTTTACTTTTTAATCCCATTTCTGGTATTAATACTCTTGCATGAAATATGTCCATATATTCTTTCATTATTAAGGACATTTTTATTTCAATAGATGCAAAATTAATTGGAATCATACCACAGTCAATTTGTTCTGAATCATTTATCAAAATAAATAGTTTTGTATTATGTGGTTTTGGCACATCTTCTTCTAAATAAAACCAATCTCTTAGATCTCCATATTCACATTTTCTTTCTTTAATTTTTTTATTATAATTGACAATAAATTTGCTCATAAAAACCACGCTTTCCAATTATCTTTTGACTTATCAAATTTATCAATATGAAAAATAAATTTTGAGAATCCTTTTAAATCAAATATAGTATTTTCGGTTGGAATCATTCCTATATATGACCTATATCTATTTTAAAATAATCTGAAATATCATCATACCAACCTTCATGTTGTTTTTCTAACCA
>Ga0180432_10010617_pt1 | contig 10986 bp, 22 predicted proteins | sample SS_ome_10_FD_132414 | JGI IMG/M metagenome (GOLD analysis project Ga0180432, IMG submission 132414) | Hypersaline lake sediment archaeal communities from the Salton Sea, California, USA - SS_1_MS_2 metaG | ecosystem: Environmental > Aquatic > Non-marine Saline and Alkaline > Hypersaline >... | reverse complement strand
AGTTTGCAAATCAAACTCATCATCAGGAATTGATTCTATGTTACCATATTTTTCAAGGACTTTAACGGCCTTTTTATTTCCATATCCATTTAATCCTTGTATATTGTCAGCCTTGTCACCCATTATCGCAAGCAAGTCTGGGATGAGTTTTGGGCTTACTAGGAACTTTTCTTTAACAGCAACAGAATCAAAAACTTGTTTTGTTTTATCATTGTAAATATAACAATTATTACAAATCATTTGCATGATGTCTTTATCTACAGTATATATTAATGAAACTTTATCTTTGCAGGCTGCTAATGTTGCAATCACATCGTCAGCTTCATTATTATCAGCCGTATACTGGGTTAATCCAAATAGGTATAAAAGTATTTGGATATCTTTTAATTGGCTTACAAATTGAATATCGGCGGGTTTACCAGGTTTGTATGTTGGATACATCTCACGCCGCCAAGAAGGTGTTCCATGTGATTCCCATGCTACTATTACTTCCTTTGGTTTAAATTGTTTATATACTGCATTTAATGAACGAATAAAAGTTTGAATCATAGTAGCATCTTTGCCATTAGATGTTGTCAACTTAAATGGTGCATGATAAGATTTATGTGCCAAATAAGGACCATCAACTAATAACAAATCATACTGCATCTATTCATCATCCACTTCATAAACATCTACTTTTGGTGTACAATCTTCCATGAGTTCATAAGCTCTTTCTTCTGCTTCTTGTTCGTGTTTTGCTTCAACTCTAAAACTATAGGTAATTGTAATATCATACTCCATTCATTCATCCCCAAAATTTTAAATTAAGAAGCCTTTTACAGTTTCACCTTTCTTTTATTTGCTAATTCTCTTGCTTCTTCTTTCATAATACTTTCTCTCGCCGCTTTAATTGAAAACTCAGATGAAGGTTTATCTGTAAATCCAACACACCTTGGTATTTGTATTATTCCTTCTCCAGGTTTTGTAAAATCTCTTCGACTATAATCAGAACCATATAAAACATTACATTGACTTTTTGGGTCAGCAATATATTTATGTGATGCAGGACAATACCATCTGTCACCTTTTTTAACAACATGTCTACAAACTGTTTGTTTTATCTTTGGGTGTTTTTTAACTGTCCATTGACCATGTTTTCTTTTAATTATTTTTCCTTTTTTATGTAATTGTGTTACTGCTTGGTCAACCTGTGTTTGCAGCTTTGATTTTGAACCGCTATAATTTTTAACATCTTGCCTTCCTAATGATGTTTTCTTTGCCTCTTCTAAAATTTGTGTTTTTGTAATATACGGATTCCCAGCTATCCTATTTTGTTTTATAATATTATAAACTATTTCTTGGACTTTTACATTTGCCATTTTATCTTCTCCTAATTATATATATCATATTTAACTTTAAATAGTTTTTTAATAGAATTCCTCAAAATACCAAGGTGATGTTTCTTCACCTGTTTTCTCTTGTTTTTTAAACATATCCAACTCACAAAAAGGACATTGTATTGCTTGTCCCTCTTTGTATTCATCCCATGCAAAAGCATCAAGCATTACAATTCTACCACAATTTACACAAATTGTCATTCTTAGTCCTCCTTTACAAGTTTTACTATTGCACCAAAATCACAATCTGTGAAAAAAACTGTAGTATTCTTTTCACATGTACCTTTCAAAGGTTTTTTATCTTCACAAAATGATTCTGCTATTTTTCTCGCTTTGTATAGTGCTATATTTAAATCGGTTTCTTTATGTTTAAGGACACCTTCATGTTTTACAAAATCCCATTCATAAACATTCCATTCCATTTCATATCACCAATTATTAATATGGTAACAATCCTTATAAAGGTTTTGTACACTTTAATAGTTTGTATTTAGAAGGTTGGTTTATAAACATACACTTTATTTTTCTTTTTTCTAAATACTTTATTATGGTCTCTCATATAATGTAAAATAGCATTTACCTCATGCAATGATACATTTGCTTCTCCCACCAAAGACTCTGATGTTGCTTCAAAATTCCATTTATGTAAAGCTTTCTTTACTCTTTCATATTTTTCCTTATCAATCCATAAATGATATGATTTATCATAACCTATTTTGTTTTTAGGTCGTCTTTTTTTGTGTTTTCTTTTCTTAACTTCTTTTTTAACATTTGGTTTAAAATTCTTATGAATGGTAAGATAAGTATCAATAGAAACTGCTCTTACTCCAGGATAAAACTTTTTAAGTCTTTCTTTTATTTCTGTTTTTGATTTCTTTAATGCTAACATATTTTGTACTGTATTATAAACATTTTCATATATACAAGTAGTTCCACACTTTCCTATTTTTTTTCCTTTATCTAAAACATCTTCTTTTACTGCTTCTGATATTACTTCTTTTACTGCTTGACTTCTATTCAAGACAAACACGTTGCCTTCGTATTCTATTTCTGAAACTGCTCCTGCTTTCATACTATACAAGTATGCTTCTATTTTAATTTTTCCATTTTCTATTTCCATATTTCTGCCTCTTTTCTTTCTTTAAGCAATTTATAGTATTTTTAAAATCAGTAACAAAAGAAAAAAGAATAAAGGGAATAAGACATAAAAACAAAGCTATCTCAAACAAAAACTCATTAAAGAAGTTAAAATACACAACTACAAAGTAGCCGGGATTTGTTGCCGCGGTAAATAAGTGATTGTAAAATAAGATAGCCGCAACTAAGGTAAATACTGAGCCCGAAAATTTAAAAATTACCCTAGTTGATTGATTCATATTTTATTCCCTTCTTGGCAACCCTAATACATAAACAACGTTAGTTGTTATTCCATCATGTGTTTCTTCTCTCTGATTAAATATCTTAATAAGCTTGTAACCTTGTGCCAGCCATTTATTGACTTCTTCTAAATTATTTGCCTCTTTTACTTGACTTACCTCTTCCAATTTCATCTTAAACAACTCCTACATACATATATTACAGTTCCATCTTGTTGTTGTATTGTTCTCAATTCTGATAAGACATATTGCCTTCCACAAAAATAACAGGAACCATATTGCAATTGTCTTGGAGGATATGACTTTCTTTGTGTTTGTTTTAATTTAGGATATTGGATTTGCTGGTATTGGGGTCGTTGTTGCGGTCTTCGTCCTTTTCCTCCTGTAGGGTCAAAATGCCATTTCATTTTTGGTTTGTTTGGGTCTTGCTTTGGTGGATTAAAATTCCCAGAAAGCATTGAATTAGCTACCCAACCAAGAATAGCAAAAACCAAAATATATACAAAACTTTCACTACCCAAAAATTTCATAAAATCAAAATTTACATTTGCCAATGCAAAAACTGCCCATAAAGCTAAACCGACATAACCAAATTTAAGCATCATTCGGAAAAAATATGTTAGTCTATCTTTATCAAATTGTCCCTTGCCTATATTAAAAGTTGGGTTTGGTTGTATTGGTCTTTGTTGTCCATTCATTCTATTACCTCTATTGATTCTACATATATTTTATTATTGAAAGTATTTTCCTTATAGTCTATTTTAATTTTTGTTCCTATTGGTGTTTGACTTAAAATTGCATAAGTACCAAAATGATTTTGTGTTACTAACATAAATGTTCCATCTTGGAAAGTTATAAGTAACTCATCATTTGGAAAACTATTGTAAAGTATGATTTCATTAAATATTCCTATCTTAGTTTTTTGTTCCCAAGTATTTGAAATTATTCCAAAATAAACTACACTTGAAATTCCTATAGTTACAATAACTACAAAGATAACTATCCAAATCTTACTTATTCTATCCATATTACATTTTAAATATTGTTTTCTTTATATTTAAGGCTTTAGTTTACTTTAATAGTTTCACCAAATATTATACTTTTTCAAAACTATCTTTGTCTCTTGGGAACGCTGAACATCATATTCTCCTTTCTTGATTCTTGTGATGTATCCTTTTATTCCTTTCCATTCTTTAATATCTTTAGTAAACCAATTCCATGATTCTATGCCAGCGGCTTCTAAAGAAATCCATTTACGAAAACAAGCAGGACAAGCACCACAACTTCCATCAATGTTTGCATCATAACAACTAACAGAAGTTCTAAGTACATTTTCTACATAATCTTGTGGATAGTTTTCAAGGAACCATTTTATGATTTCAGTTTTTGTCATATTCCAAAAAGGTGACTTTATCTTAATTTCTAATTCAGATGGTTTCTTAATGAAGTTCATGGCAAATGATATAACGCTAAATGCCTCAGGTGTTTTATCTTCTACTTTGTCACCTTTCACGCCAGCCATATAAATTAAGTTACCTTGATGGACTGCACACAAGGCAAGTTGCAAATTTCTTTGAGATATATATGCTTTATCTCCAACTTCGTATGGTGCAAGATTTGGTCCATCAATTCTTTTTACCATTAAGTCAGGAATTATTTTTTGTAATTCTTTTATACATTTTATTTCCTTAGATTGATATCTGTGGTTAAGCGAAACATAAACAGGATTTGGAAAATCTAAGTAATGCCAAGCAATCAAAGAATCAACACCACCACTAAAGAGTAATACTTCACGGTCAAGTTGATTGGATGCTCTGTCATCAACATAAACTTCTGCTTGCGGTTTTCCAAGAATGACATTATCATAAAGAACTTGATACTTATCAAGCCATTTTGTTGTCATATCTAAATCTTCTCTATATCTTGCAGAATACAAAATTATTTGAAAGCCACGTTGTTTATAATCTTGTAAAGTTTTTATGTTGTAAGTATTTGGAGTTCGCTTTGGATAAATTTTTTCCCCAAATCCTTCGGTTTCTTTTGTTAAAATTCCGTCTATATCTATACATAATTTTTTTGTCACAAACGTCACCCATTTAGTGTATACTTTTTAGGCAAAAACCTATGCTCCTAGAAGGTTTATAAAAGTTTATGGAAGAATAAACCCAACTTTTACTTTTGTTAGGCATTAGAGGATGACTATATGTTTATTCTTTATCCATCTTTTATACTTCACCTTTTTCAGATATTCTTTGCTGAATCTTTCTTGTAACATTATACCAATCCCGTGGTTGAGCTGTATTTGGAAAATGGTACACTAAAGCATTAGTTATTAATCGTCCTTTAAACTTGCCTGACGTGAGATGATACAAAAGCATAATATCTTCACAAGGCATTCCAATTAATTTGCCTAATTGATAAATAACATTATTGAACATAGCTTCATCTACCTTCTGCATATCAATTAAATAATGAAAGCCACCAGTTGTTGATGTTCTATCTATTTCAAATTTAACATCATAGTAGTGATGATTGACTTGCCATCTATTAAATTGGTCAGTTGAAGTATGAACATCAACATCATAATCAGAATGCCTCAAAGCATTATTTACATCCATTGCTATTGCTTCAACATATATGATGTCTTTAGAATTCTTAATTTCTTTGTAAAGTTTTTCTAAACAATCAGGTTGCAAAGCAACATCATCATCAAGCATTAAAAGATATTTATATGATTTTTGTTTTGTATAATGTAATAAAAATTGTCTTGCTTGTGTAAGTGAACGGTCTTTCATACTTCTTTTGTGAATTACATTTATGTCTCCATGTAATTGCAAAAGGTCAAACATTTGTCTGACAATATAGTTTTCGGTTATTGGTTCATCTGATTGGTCATAAATGAAAACATCAAAATCTTTGTGGGTTTGTTGGAATAATGAATATAGTGGCAACGGTAAAATATCAGCTCTATTTTTTGTAGGTATTGCTATTAATATATCATTCATTTTACATCTCCTTCTAATAATATTAAATTTCTTTATAATAATTTTATATTTTATTTTATAAGTTTCTCAGGAATAAAAAAATCATACCAAGATTGTTTTGTTCCTTTAAGTTTTAATAATTTATAATATTCTTCTGTTGGAACTTGAAAAAGAATTGACGTTTTATCTTTATTCATAAAATTACCCAAAATCTCTTCTATATTCTTCTTCCATACTTGTTTGTTTTGGTCCAAGTATTTGTTTTAGTGTTCCTGTTGGTATTTTCTTTTTCCCATGTTTTAAAGAAATTGTGGTATGTCTACCAGCCCTAAAAAGTTTAACATGGCTTGTTTTACCAATTCTTTTAACACCAAAACCTTGCTTGATTAACCAGTTTACTAATTCAGGAGCAGAAATAGGTTTAAGTTTAGACATCTAAATCCCAAATCTACTTACAGAAATTGCCTTCTTATATTTATTTATACTTAAAACTTTATACATAGGATTATCCATTGGAAAAGCTAATAGATGTTCTCTTGTTGTTTCCTTTAGATTTTCAAGAGCTTTTGCTTTTGTTGAACCAAAATCTGAAACTGCTATTTCTACACAATTTGCTACATAGTCTTTTCCTTCTTTACTTATATCTGCTGTAAACATTTGCCCAGCAATAGTAAAATATTCTTTCATAGTTTGGCTACCTTCTTTTTATTTCCATATAATAATACCATTATACCTTTAAATAATTTATGATTTAAATAATAGTTAATATCTTTTATGTTTATGTGCAAAAACTTTTTTACCATAGGTTGGATTATCTAAATACTGGTGACAACTGACAAGATGATCCCAGCAACATCCATTGCAATTCTTAATGCTTGTATAGAATGCTTCTTGGAATTCTTCTTCTCTTCCAGGTAAATCTAAAATTGAAATAGGTTTTACAAGCGGTATATCTATACAAGGCATAATAAATCCATCTGGGTTAATATTTGGATTTACATATTCTGAGCAATGCCAGTTTTGATATAATGCATGGTTATTCCATCTATCAAAATATGATTTCTCATTATGCAAGAGAAGAGAATCATAATTATCTTTAAACCAATCTCTTGTTTTTCTAATTGCTGGCAAGTCATCTTTTGTGAGTTTAAGTTTAATATTATTTTTATCTTCAGGTCCTCTATACCAAAAGAAACTTGATTCATGGGGTTTACATAAATGTATGAAGGTTAGAATAGCCCAAATCTTGTGGTCGGTTAACCATTGTATTATTTCAGGTAATGATTCTATATTATCTTTTGTTACAGCCATATTAGCAACACAATCAGTCTCAGGCAAATCTTCTCTTACTTTTTGTATTAATTGATATCCATATTCACTCTTGAGTTCATCACCATGCTTTGCCTTTCCATGACTTGTACCATTAAATGAAGCACTGAATCCAAAAGGTTTTGCATCAATAATCCTTTGATAATAGGAATCATCATTAAGCATTTTAATGCTATTTGTAATGATTGTATGAGGAAGATTAATTTGGTTGCAATATTGAATTAATTCTGGGAGGTCTTCTCGCAAAGTTGGTTCACCACCAAACCAAACTACAAAACCAACACCATATGCTTTTTGGATATCTAAAGCAATTTTCCATTCTTCTGTTGTCATTTCATATTGACATTGTTTTGCAATAACTCCACAACCACGGCATCTAATATTACATCTACGAGTTATCATCAAACAGGATTTTTGCCAGTATGGAAATGCTTCCTTCTTGATTCTATTTTGCCAATCTTTCATTTAAATCTTTCCTAGAATACTTTTAATCTTCTTAGGATTGTTATTATAATTAGTAATGCAACAATTCCAACTAAAATATAAACAACAATACTTATTTCTTCCTCTGGTTCAGGTTCATCAATTTGTGTTTGGTTATTTGTTTCATTTTGTGTATTATTAGTCTCATTACTTGTTTGGTTTTGTTCTGGAGGGTCATTTGGATTCCAAGATTCACCCTGTAAAATTTCTATGGTTTTATATACAGATGTTGATTCATCTTTATCATCAGTAACAGCAAGCAAGACAGTATAATTTCCAGGATAAATATAAGTGTGATTTAATATTCGTCCTGTACCTGTATGATTGTCTCCAAAGCCCCAAATATATTCAACTATAGTACCATCATCTGTACTATTAATGGCAGAAAATATTATTGATTCATTTGTGTATCCAATTGAAGGACAATCAATAACTGCAACAGGAGGTTCATTTACTGGAGGATGGTTTGTATTTCCTCCCCCAGTGCCACCACCGCCACTATTTCCCCCGCCAGACGTATCTTCGGCAATATTCAACTCTATATTTTCCCAAGATGTTGTATCAGAAAAGTCAACTACTAAACCTTGTTGACCACTCCAAATATTGTCTGGTATATTAAGATGCAATGTTCCGTGTTTAAGTGCAGTAAATGTAAAAGTAACAGCAGGGTTGTATCCCGTAACACCACTTAAATTTACAGACATTAAATAAGTAAGATTTCCAGGAGTTAATATGTCACCTAGGTCATTGAAGACTTCATCAATCCAAGGACCTTTAAAGGAAACTTCAACCAAAGCAGCAATATCTGCTTCCCAAGTCATTTGTCTTAAAGTAAAACCTGTTGTATTGTAATCTGTATCTATGTATAAAGTTACAGTAAACTCATCACCTTCAGTAATATCACAACAAGGTACTAATGTACACGTCGCTAAATTTTCGGCTTGCACTGGAATAGTAATTGAAATCAACAGCATAAGTAAAAGACAAATTATTTTTTTCATTTCCATTCCTCTTCTGCAAATGAAGTTGCAGTCTCATAAACTCTTATTTTTTTAATTTTAATATGATTGGGAATTTCTTTTGGTCTTGTATTCTCCATAAATTCTTTTATAAACAAAACTAAATTTTCGGCTGTTGGATTGTCTGACATCAAATCATTTAAAAATTTGTGGTCAAAGCTTACACCTTCAACCCACTTTTTTAAAATTGTAAAATCTATGACCATTCCATCTTTATTAAGAGGACCTTCGACCATAACAGAAACTTTGTATGAATGTCCATGGATATTTTTGCATTTTGATTCATATGGCAACTTTAGATTATGTGCTGCTTCCCAAACAAAAGTTTTACAAATTCTCATTTTTCACTAACCTTCTTAAAAATTGCCCAACCAATTTCTTGCATTGTTTCTCTAATAAAATATTTGATATCATCATCTTTTATTTCTATTTCTATATGTATTTTCATTTTTTATTCACCAATTCCGGTATTTTATTTTTTTCTAATTTTATAAGAGAAGCCAAAACTGCACTAGTAGCAAAAATAGTTGTTTTGGCATCTACATTATTTTTTATAATAAATTCAGCAATATCAGTTATGAGTGTATCCATTTCTATATCTTGTTTTGGCGTTCCAAGTATTTCACTTTGATATTCTTTCAATAAAGAATAAAAAGATGGCGTAAATATAAAATCTACAATCCTTTTATTTTCTCTCTCCCCATCATTTGATATCATTGTGTCTCCTTGTAGTCGGTTGTAATTTCAAGTATTTTATTTGCTCTTTTTAGCAAACTTAATCTACCAGCAGTTTGTACTTTAGGACCGATTTCGTGTGTGATGACTTCTGTATATGTATTCCAAATCTTATAAAGTGTTTCTTGGTCATCAAATTTATCAATAACTAAATCCATATATTTTTTGGGCAAGAAGTCTATTGTATCATAAATATCTTTGATGCTTACTTTTATTTCATTTGCTCTTTGCATTACTTCACCAACTTCTTTCCAAACATCTAAAGATGCTTTAATCTGTTCTTCAAGTTCAGCAGCAAACTCAGCAGTTCCATAAGCATCAACTTGCATCTTGGTTGCTTTTGCCATTCCAACCATTCCATTTGAACAAACTAGTCTTATTCCATATCCTTGTACTGAAAGACCTCTTGATTTGCCATAATCATTAATTATATGCGCTCCACATTCCATCACATCTTTTGGTAAAAGTTCAACTTGTTTGGGTTCTCGTTCTGTAAGTTCAAGAGTTAAAACTCTACCATTGTGTGCAAGAGTTGTTTTCTTAACAATATAGTTGTCAAGTTTGTTTACTTCATCTATTACGTGCTGGTGTTGTATGATTCTATTATCTTTCTTTACAACACAAATTGTTTCCATTGTGTTAAGGTCTACAATTGCTTTTGTGCCAGTCTCCTTATCATGAGCAAAAAGCTCAACTTCATCTACTTTAGGTATCTGGTTTTTTTCTTCTACTAATATTTCATGGCTCTTAGCCAACTTATATCACCAATACTATATTCTTTTAGTAGTATTTAAAGGAATTGGAATCTTTAATAGTTTACTAAAACTTTCTATGATTCTTTTTTTGTTTTGAATTTCATTAAGTCCTCAAAAAACTCAGGAGGTTGGTAAGCTCCACAATATCTATACCAAGTCGGCTTCTCATTAAGTCTTTGCATGATTCTATTATATATTCTTTTTACATGGATTGGTTGCGGCTCCCAATCATTAAATCTATTTCCACTAATACCTTTGTAGTCAGCATTTTTCAATGGCTTAAAACCCCGCGAAATCATTTCATTCTTAAGAAGAATAAATCGCTTACCAAGATATCCAATCTTATCATAATAAAAGCGGATGGGATGCATAAGATTATTAGTGGCAGATTTAATATCTGGATGCTTTCTATAATAACCAAATGCGAGGAGATGTTCCCTATATTCCGCTATTAGATGCTGGTCAGATAAAGCAGAAGGTTCTATTCCACAATTAATTCTTACCATGATATCAAATACATTTAGTAATATTTAATATTTTGTAAATCTTTAATAGTTGTTCTTTCTAACAGCCAAGTAACAAATACAATAGTATGACTATACAAATTCCTGTATATATACCCATTAAAAATAAATTAAGTTCATCAATAGACATTAATTCACCTTAAAGAATTTTGGTTCTTTTAATGCAAGCATTGTTAATTCTGCACCCAACTTTGTGCATAGGTCAAGATATGTTTTATCAGTATGTGTTCCTTCTTCATGTGCAATCTCATGAATTATAAGATTGGTTGTCCTTGAAGATATTGGTTCATCAAAGAAATCACTTGGCAATCTACCTACATTAAATCTTAATATTTTATTTACTCGGTCGTAATCGGCAACAGTGCTTGTTCCATTAGCTTTAATGAATTTAACATTTATCTT
>Ga0180432_10010613_pt1 | contig 10990 bp, 7 predicted proteins | sample SS_ome_10_FD_132414 | JGI IMG/M metagenome (GOLD analysis project Ga0180432, IMG submission 132414) | Hypersaline lake sediment archaeal communities from the Salton Sea, California, USA - SS_1_MS_2 metaG | ecosystem: Environmental > Aquatic > Non-marine Saline and Alkaline > Hypersaline >... | reverse complement strand
AGTCTGCGGCCATGATCGAACCCCGGGAGGAAAACCCGGCAACAGAGCCCCGGGTGGAACACCCGGCAACAGAGCCCCGGGTGGAACACCCGGCAACAGACCTGTGGGTTGAGCGCACCGGGACCCGCCGCTACACCGGGCACAGCAGCCGCGGCGCGGAGGTGTTGATCGGTTCGGTGACCGACGAGGGGGTCTTCACCCCCGGCGAGCTGTTGAAGATCGCCCTGGCCGGCTGCGTCGGGCTGAGCAGTGACCAGCCGCTGCGGCGCCGGCTCGGCGATGACTTCCCGGCGGAGATCCGGGTTTCCGGTGACGCCGACCGCGATCAGGAACGCTATCCGCAGCTGTCCGAAAAGCTTGAGGTCGACCTGTCCGGGCTGTCCGCGGAGGACCGGCAGCGCCTACTTCTGGTGGTCACCCGCGCCGTCGACCAGGTGTGTACCGTCGGACGGACGCTGAAGTCCGGCACCGAGATCACCTTCGACATCGTCGAGACGGGCACGGGTGCCGGGGCCGTGGGTGACGCGGCGCGGCTGACCGCCTGGGTGCACGGCCACGTTCAGGGCGTGGGCTTTCGCTGGTGGACCCGATCCCGGGCGTTGGAGCTGGGGCTGACCGGTTACGCAGCCAACCAGGCCGACGGCCGGGTGCTGGTGGTCGCGCAAGGCCCGCGACAGGTCTGTGAGCAGTTGCTGGATCTGCTGCGCGGCGGGACCACCCCGGGCTCGGTAGACGCCGTCGTCGCCGAGATCGGTGCGGCCGGGCAGCCGATCGCGGGTTTCCGCGAGCGCTGATCCGAAGCGGTACCGGTGGGGGTATCGTCGGAGGCGATCCAACGACAGCACCCACACCTGGAGAGCCTATGTCCGACACCGCCGCACCCCATGTCATTCCTTTGGACTCCAGCGGACTCGGGGACCGGAGTTACATCGCCCATGACGGTGACCGGGCCCTCGTCGTCGATCCGCAGCGCGACTTCGACCGCATTGAGGAATTGCTCGCCGAACACGGTCTGACGCTGACTCACGTCGCCGAAACCCACATCCACAATGACTACGTCACCGGTGGTCTGGAACTCGCGCAGCGGCACGGCGCGACCTACGTGGTTCCGGGAGACGTGGACCTCGCCTTCGAGGCACTGGCAGTGCATGGTGGTGACACCTTCACAGTCGGCGAGATGACGGTCGATGTCATCCACACCCCGGGACACACCCCGCATCACCTATCCTTCGCCGTGCGCAAGGACGATCACCTGGGTGCGGTCTTCACCGGCGGTTCGCTGCTGTATGGCAGCGTCGGACGGCCGGATCTCGTCGCACCAGATCTGGCCGTCAAACAGGCCCACGACCAATGGCATTCGGTGCGCCGACTCGCCGATACCCTCGCCGACGAGACCCCGATCTACCCCACCCATGGCTTCGGCTCCTTCTGCGCGGCCACTCAGGCGCAGGGGCTGTCGTCGACCATCGGCAACGAGAAGACGATCAATCCCGCCCTCACCGAAGTCGAGGAGGAGTTCGTGACGAACCTGCTCGCCGGTCTCGACGTCTTCCCGGCCTACTACGCCCACATGGGTCCGGCCAACGCCGCAGGCCCCCGCGATGTCGACCTGTCGATGCCGGCGCCGGCCGACCCCGCCGTGCTGCGTGAGCGGATCACCCGGGGGGAGTGGGTCGTCGACCTGCGCGCACGCAAGGTCTTCGCCTCGGGCCACGTCCCCGGTGCGGTGAACTTCGACCTCGACGGCCCCTTCATCAATTACCTCGCCTGGATGCTGCCCTGGGGCACACCGGTGACACTGCTGGGTTCCACCCCCGAGCAGGTGCATGCCGCGCACCGCGAACTGGTTCGGGTCGGCATCGACAACGCCGTCGGCCAGGCCACCGGCGGTCCCGAGGCCTGGCTGGCGGACCCCGGCGCCGCGCAGGGCATGGTTCAGGTTGACTTCCACGGCGTCGCCGCAGCGCTGGCCGCCGACCAGGGGACCTTCCTGCTGGATACCCGGCAGATTCTGGAATGGGAGGCCGGTCATATCGCCGGTGCCGTCCTGATGCCCTTCTATGAGGTTCCGGACCGGCTGGCCGAGATCCCTCGGGATCGGCCCGTTCACGTCTACTGCGGCTCGGGTTACCGCGCCGCGGCAGTGGCCTCGCTGCTCCAGCAACAAGGCTTCACCAACATCGTGCACGTTGATGACGACTTCGCCGACGCCGCCGCCGCGGGACTCACCATCGTGGCCGGGGACGCCCCCGAGCGCGAACCGGGCTGGACCTGGATCGCGTCGCGCGCGGCGGTCCGCGAGTACAGTCCGCGATCGGCGGCCGATGTCAGGGGGTGACCGGCGCAGCGGGGTTGCCGGAACGCTGATCGGCCCGCCGGTACGCTGACCGGTCGTGTACCTCAAGAGTCTGACGCTCAAGGGCTTCAAGTCCTTCGCCTCGTCGACGACTCTGCGTTTCGAGCCGGGTATCACCTGCGTGGTGGGTCCCAACGGGTCGGGTAAATCCAATGTCGTCGACGCGCTCTCCTGGGTGATGGGCGAACAGGGCGCCAAGACGCTGCGCGGCGGCAAAATGGAGGACGTCATCTTCGCCGGCACCTCGTCGCGGGCACCGCTGGGCCGCGCCGAGGTCACCCTGACCATCGACAACACCGACCAAGCCCTGCCGATCGAGTATTCCGAGGTGTCGATAACCCGCCGGATGTATCGTGACGGCGCCGGCGAGTACGAGATCAACGGCAATAGCTGCCGGCTGCTCGACATCCAGGAACTGCTCAGCGACTCCGGCATCGGCCGGGAGATGCACGTCATCGTCGGTCAGGGTCGGCTCGCCCAGATCCTCGAGTCCCGCCCGGAGGACCGACGCGCCTTCATCGAGGAGGCCGCCGGTGTGCTCAAACATCGCAAGCGCAAGGAGAAGGCGCTGCGAAAACTGGACGCGACCTCGGCGAATCTGGCCCGGCTCACCGATCTGACCACCGAGCTGCGTCGCCAGCTCAAGCCGCTCGGGCGCCAGGCCGAGGTCGCCCGGCGCGCGGCGACCATCCAGGCCGACCTTCGGGACGCCCGATTGCGGCTGGCAGCCGATGACTTGGTGATCCGGCGCGCGGAGTTCGCCGGTGCCGACGATATCGAGACCACGTTGCGTCGCGAACACGATGAGGCCTCCGCCCGGCTGTCCGAGGCCTCCGCGTCGTTCAGCGCCGACGAGGCCGCCGTGAACTCGCTGTCCGAGCGCGCCGACGCCGCCGGCCAGACCTGGTTCCGGCTTTCGGCGCTTGCCGAGCGGGTCAGCGCGACGGTGCGCATCGCCGATGAGCGGGCTCAGTACCTGGATGCTGAACCTACCGCCGGCGCCGGGCCGGATCCCGACGAACTGGACCGCCAGGCCGATCAGGTCGCCGAGCAGGAGCAGCGACTGATCTTCGAGCTTGAGCAGGCCAAGGGCCGTCTCGAGTTCGCCCGCGCCGAACTGACGGAGAGGGAGATTGCGGCAACTCAAGCCGAGCAGGCCCACCTGGCCGCCGTCCGGGCCGAGGCCGACCGCCGGGAAGGCCTGGCACGGCTGACCGGCCAGGTCGAGACCGGCCGGGCCCGGGTGGAATCCATCGACGACGGCGTGGCGCGGCTGACCGCCGGTATCGATGAGGCCGCCGCCCGTATCGAGGTGGCCCGAGCCCAGTTCGAGACCGTCCAGACCCAGGTCGGTGAACTCGACCAGGGTGAGTTGGGCCTCGACGAGCACCACGACCGCGCGGTGGCCGATCTTCGGCTGGCCGACGAACGGGTAGCCGAACTGCAGACCGCCGAGCGCGCCGCTGAACGTCAGGTTGCCTCGTTGCGGGCCCGTATCGACGCGCTCGCGGTCGGACTGGAGCGCAAGGACGGCGCCGCCTGGCTTGTGGAAAACCGCAGTGGCACAGGTGTTCTGGGTACCGTCGCCAAACTGGTGAAGGTCAGTCCCGGATACGAGACCCCGCTGGCGGCGGTGCTGGGGGCGGCCGCCGACGCGGTGGCGGCCGATGGTTTCCCCGCCGCCCGCTCGGCGGTCCAGGCTCTCAAGGACGCCGACGGGGGCCGGGCCGCGATCGTTTTGGCCGACTGGCCCGCCGGGCACGCCGACACCACGCCGCTACCGGCCGGGGCGCGCTGGGCGGTCGACCTGCTCGAGGCGCCACCGCGGCTGCGGGGTGCGATGGCGGCGATGCTGGCCGGGGTGGCTGTTGTCGAGGATCTGGCCGCCGCGCTCGATCTGGTCGCGGCCCGCCCCGCGCTGCGTGCGGTGACCCGCGACGGTGACCTGGTGGGTGCCGGCTGGGTCGACGGCGGCTCCGATCGCAAACCCAGCACCTTGGAGATCGCCGGACGGATAGAACAGGCGCGCGCCGACCTGATCGCCGCCGAAACTCAGGTTGCCGAGTTGACCGCAGCTCTGGCCGGTGCACTGGCTGAGCAGTCCAGCCGCCGGGATGCGGCCGAGCAGGCGCTGGCTGCGCTCAACGAGTCCGATGCCGCGATCTCTGCGATCTACGAGCAGCTCGCCCGGCTGGGTCAGGACGTCCGGGCCGCCGAGGATGAGTGGCGGCGTCTGCAGGCTCAGCGCGCGGAACTCGAGGCGGGCCGGGTGCAGACCGTCGACGAACTCGCCACACTCGAGGCCCGACTGCGCGCCGCTCAGGAGTCCCAGACCGTCGTGGTGGCCGGCCCGGCTGAGCGTCAGCAGATCCAGGCCGCGGCGGATACGGCGCGGGCTGGTGAGGTAGAAGCGCGGCTGGTGGTACGCACCGCAGAGGAACGCGCGAATGCCGTTCGCGGAAAAGCGGATTCGCTTCATCGCGCGGCTGCGGCCGAGCGGGAGGCGCGGGTGCGGGCGAGTGTGGCCAGGGCCGCACGTCAGCACGCCGCGGAGGTGGCTGCTGCGGTAGCCGACGGGGGACGGCGGGTTGCCGGGCATCTCGCGAGTACGGTGGCGGAGGCCTCCCGCGCACGTGATCAACTCGCCGCCGAGCGCCAGCAGCGGACCGCCGCGATGACCGCTGCCCGCGAGGAGGTGACTGCGCTCAACGCTCGGATCGGGGAGTTGTCCGACGCACTGCATCGAGACGAGGTCGCCAAGGCCCAGGCCTCACTCCGTATCGAACAACTCGAGCAGATGGTGCTCGAGCAGTTCGGTATTGCCGGTGACGACCTGGTCGCCGAATACGGCCCGCAAGTATCGCTGCCGCCCTCGGAGTTGGAGATGGCCGAATACGAGCAGGCGCGCGAGCGCGGGGAGGATGTCACCGCGCCTGCGCCGATGCCGTTCGACAGGGCCACCCAGGAGCGGCGGGCCAAACGCGCCGACCGGGACCTCGCCGAATTAGGCAGGGTCAACCCACTGGCCCTGGAAGAGTTCGCCGCACTGGAGGAGCGCTACAACTTCCTGTCCACCCAACTCGAGGACGTCAAGGCTGCCCGCAAGGACCTGCTCGATGTCATCGCCGACGTCGACAGCCGGATCCTGCAGGTGTTCAGCGAGGCCTACGCCGATGTGGAAAGGGAGTTCTCCCAGGTCTTCGCCGCGTTGTTCCCCGGCGGCGAGGGTCGGCTACTGCTGACCGACCCAGGTGACATGCTCACCACCGGCGTCGAGGTGGAGGCGCGCCCGCCCGGGAAGAAGGTCAAGAGGCTTTCGCTGCTTTCCGGTGGCGAGAAATCGCTGACCGCGGTGGCCATGCTGGTGGCGATCTTCCGGGCCCGCCCCTCGCCTTTCTACGTGATGGACGAGGTGGAGGCGGCCCTCGATGATGTCAACCTGCGGCGCCTGATCGGATTGTTCGAACAGTTGCGGTCCCAGTCGCAGCTGATCGTCATCACCCATCAGAAGCCGACGATGGAGATCGCCGACGCGCTCTACGGCGTCTCCATGCAGGGCGACGGCATCACCGCGGTGATCTCCCAGCGGATGCGCGGGCAGGACCTGGTGGCCAGCGCCCCGTCGTAGCGGATCCGGGGTGTCGGCAAGTTGCCTCATGTCAAGATGCGCGCGTAGGGGGTGTCGTTGCCTCACGTGAGCGTGCGCGCTTGGTGACTGGTGTGGGGCTGCTGGCGGTGGCTTTGCTGCTGGCCAGGCTGAAGAGCTGGGTGGTCAGTGCCTGGATTTGGCGTTGGGTCGCGGCGGGATTGATCAGTGAGTAGGTCCGTTTGAGGCTGACGATGCGGTCCAGGGTCGTGCTCGGGTGGTTGACCGCGCGGCGAAATGGGGTGGTCGCGGTGTCGTGTTTCTTGGTGACTGTGGCGCCCGTGCGGACTTTGGATACCAGTTTCTGCTGGGGGTGGAAGTAGTTGGTCAGCTTCGACTGCAGTTGCCAGATCGCGTTGAGCAGCAACAGTTCTGAGGCGGTGTCTTAGCGGTAGTAGCCCACCAGCGTGCGGACCACCGTCCAGTTCTTCTGCTCAACGTGGCAGCCGTCGTTCTTGTTGCCCGGCTGTGATCGGGTGAAGGTGGTGTTTCGGTCTTGGCACCAGGTCAGCAGGTCATCGTTGATGAACTCCGATCCGTTGTCGCAGTCCACGCCCAGGATCGGAAACGGTATCGCGGCGGCGATGTGATTGAGGGCGGCGATGACGCGTTTGGCCGCCCTGTCGGGCATCGAGCGACTCTCGGTCCAGCCGGTGGCGATATCGGTGACGGTCAGCGTGAAGGCGTGGCCTCCGCCGCGGCTACCGCCATCGTGAAAGACCGTGTCGATCTCGACGAAACCGGGAACGGCTTCATCCCATTGGGCCAGGTGCGCACCGGGGCCCTGTCCGACAGCCCTGGGACCGCCGGGCCCCGCTGCGGATTCCGCGGAACGGGGACTGCAGATGCCCCTGCGGCGACGATCTCGGGCCGTCGATCGAGCCTGCCGGATCAGGCGGGAGAGGGCACTCAACGATGCTCGCGTCGCCGAGCGCAACAGGCCGCCACCGTTCTGAATCGCTGTCAGTCCTCGACCCCGAGGCGACGCAGTTCCACCAGGTCGGCCGCCCCGCAGCCGTGCAGACAGACCCGGAGTTCCTCGATGAACCCGCCCAGGGTGTCGACCGCCGCCTCGGTCGATTCGATGGCTGGAGCCAGTAGCGGGCGTGCCAGCGCCACGGCATCGGCTCCCATGGCCAGGGCCTTGGCGGCATCCATTCCCGAGCGAATCCCACCTGAGGCCACCAGGGGCATTCCCGGTAGTTCGCGGCGGGTCTCCATCAGTGCACGGGCGGTCGGGATGCCCCAGTCGGCGACCGCCGGATAGCGCACCTCGCCGTAGCGGACCACCTGCTCCACCCGCGCCCACGAGGTACCGCCTGCCCCGGCGACGTCGACGGCGGCGATCGGCATACCGCGCAACCGCCGTGCCGCCGCCGCGCCGATCCCGTGGCCCACCTCTTTGACCAGCACCGGGAAGTCCAGTTCGGCAGCCAGTCGGGCGAGCCGGTCGGATGAGCCGGTGAAATCGGTGTCGCCGGCTTCCTGCATCGCCTCCTGCAGCGGATTCATGTGCACGGCAACGGCATTCGCGCCGACTCTGTCCAGGGCCGCGGTGAGCCGTGGACCCAGTGTTTCCGAGACCTGGGCGAGGCCGATATTGCCGATCAGCAGGATATCCGGTGCCAGGTCCCGCACCTCGAAGCTGACCGCCGCCTTTCTGGCGGCCGAATCGTCGCCGAGCATGATGCGCTGGGAGCCCAGCATCATGCCGACACCCAACTGCTGGGCCGCGCCCGCGAGATTGCGATTGATGGTGCGAGCCAATTCAGCTCCGCCGGTCATCGCGCCGATCAGCACCGGGGCGCGTAGGGACATGCCCAGAAAACGGGTCGAGAGGTCCACGGCGCCGAGGCTGGTCTGGGTCAGCGCGTTATAGGGCAGCTCTAGAGACTCGAAGCCGGTGCTGACCCCGACGAACTCCACCTGTCCGGTCAGGCAGGCGTCTATGTGCCGTAGTTTTCGGCTCGCCATCGTCATCGGGAAGAATCCCGGGCGGGTTCGCGGGGGTGTGGGGGGCCTGGCGGGCAACCCTGGACCAATGACACGGTGTCCCAGAGTTTCTGGATCGCCATCGCGGTCATCGCCGTCCTCGTCATCATCGCGCTTGTGGTCGGGTCGGTGCGATATCGCCAGCGGCAGATAAGCCTGCGCAGCGGCGCCGACACCGCCCTTGAGGCTCCCACACCCGTCGATCGTTCCGGTGGCTACACCGCCTCATCGGGCATTACCTTCACACAATCGTCAGGCCCGGAGACCGTCGAGCGTCCAGCCGCCAAGCCGCCCCGGCTCGATACCACCGGGCTGCCCGGAGTCGGTGACGATGCGGCCATCCCGCGGGATTCACTGAAACGGCCCATTGCCCAGGTCCAGCTGCCGGAACCGGAGGTGGTGGAGGAGCCTGCCGACGTCGATGTCCTGCCCGCCGCGCCGCCGGTGGTCGACGAGGTGGTCCCGAGCGATTCCGTTTCCGCGCCCGAGATCGGCGATATCGCGCCGCCGGCCGGGCGGCTTGAGCGGCTGCGTGAACGTCTGGCCAAGTCGCAGAACGCATTCGGGCGCAGCATGCTGGGCCTGCTCGGAGGGGGCGACCTCGACGAGGAATCCTGGGAGGAGGTTGAGGACACCCTGCTGGTGGCTGACCTCGGCCCGACGGCGACCGCATCGGTCATTGCGAATCTGCGCGCGGCGATGGCGGGCAGTACCGTCCGGAACGAGGTGCAGGCTCGCGCTGTCCTGCGCGCGGTGCTGGTCAATGAACTCAATCCGGACTTCGACCGTTCCATTCGGGCGTTACCGCACGCCGATAAACCCTCGGTGCTGTTGGTTGTCGGGGTCAACGGGACCGGAAAGACCACCACGGTCGGCAAACTGGCCCGGGTATTGGTGGCCGACGGTCGCCGCGTGGTGCTGGGCGCCGCCGATACCTTCCGGGCCGCGGCCGCCGACCAGCTGCAGAGCTGGGCCGCCCGGGTCGGGGCCGAGGTGGTGCGCGGCGCCGAGGGGGCCGACCCGGCCTCGGTGGCCTTCGACGCGGTGGCCGAGGGTATCGCGGCCGGCGCGGATGTCGTCGTCGTCGATACAGCGGGGCGGCTGCACACCAAAACCGGACTGATGGACGAACTCGGCAAGGTCAAACGGGTGGTGGAGAAGCGGGCCGCCGTCGATGAGGTGCTCCTGGTCCTCGATGCCACCATCGGCCAGAACGGCCTTGCCCAGGCCCGGGTGTTCGCCGACGTCGTGGACATCACCGGGGTGGTGCTGACCAAGCTGGACGGAACCGCCAAGGGCGGGATCGTGTTCCGTGTTCAGCAGGAACTGGGGGTGCCGGTGAAGCTGGTCGGTCTGGGCGAGGGGCCCGATGACCTCGCCCCCTTCGAGTCGGGCGCCTTCGTCGACGCCTTGCTGGGCTGACCCCCGGCAGGAAACGGCGGCAGGTAACAACCGCGAAACGAATGGCGTCCATCCGTTCACCTGTCCGAAACACCGGGGTGTGGCGCTGGAAACAACCACTGCGCAGTGTTCTCTCCTGAGTCGTCGGGGTTCGACGGCCTGAAGGAGGGATCTGCGCGTGGACCAATTCCCAGTGATGGGAGTGCCGGATACCGGTGACACGGCATGGATGCTCATCAGCGCTGCGCTGGTGTTGCTCATGACGCCGGGGCTGGCATTCTTCTACGGAGGCATGGTGCGTGCCCGCGGCGTGCTCAACATGATCATGATGAGCATCAGTTCGATGGGCCTGGTCACGGTGCTCTGGGCGCTCTATGGATACTCGATCGCCTTCGGCAACGACAAGTTCGGGCTCTTCGGCGACCCGAGCCAGTATTTCGGGCTGAAGGGCCTGATCAGCGGCAACGCCGGGGTTGAGGTACTCGCCGACCCGGCTGCCGGCATCGAGGCCATAGAGGCGGTGACGATCCCGCTTGCCGGGACCATTCCGATGACGGTTTTCGTGGCGTTCCAGTTGATGTTCGCCATCATCACCGTCGCACTGATCTCCGGTGCGGTCGCCGACCGGCTCAAATTCGGTGGCTGGTTGGTGTTCGCCGGGCTGTGGGCGACATTCGTGTACTTCCCGGTGGCCCACTGGGTGTTCTCCTTCGACGGCTTCACATCGGAGACCGGCGGGTGGATCGCCAATAAGCTCGAGGCCATCGACTTCGCCGGCGGCACGGCCGTACACATCAACGCCGGCATTGCGGCGCTGGTGCTGGCCCTGATCCTCGGCAAGCGGCTCGGCTGGCCTGGCACCCCGATGCGCCCGCACAACCTGCCGTTCGTGATGCTCGGCGCGGGCCTGCTGTGGTTCGGCTGGTTCGGCTTCAACGCCGGCTCAGCGATCGGCGCCGGTGGTGCCGCGGGCAGCGCCTTCATCATCACGGCGGTGGCGACCGCGGCAGCCATGCTCGGCTGGCTGATGACCGAGCGGATCCGTGACGGTCACGCCACGTCGCTGGGCGCAGCCTCGGGTGTGGTGGCCGGCTTGGTGGCCATCACCCCGGCCTGCGCCTCGGTGAACGTGCTGGGCGCGTTGGCCATCGGTGTGACGTCAGGCATCCTGTGTGCGCTGGCTGTCGGCCTGAAGTTCAAGTTCGGCTTCGACGACTCGCTGGACGTGGTCGGTGTGCATCTGGTCGGCGGTATGGTCGGCACCCTGCTGGTCGGCCTGGTGGCCACCCAGGAGGCCCCAACAGCCATTGACGGTCTGTTCTACGGTGGTGGGTTCGACCAGCTCTGGCGGCAGGCGGTGGGAGCCTTCGCGGTTCTCGGGTACTCGGCGGTGGCCACGGCTATCTTGGCCTTGCTGGTGAAGTCGACCATCGGACTGAGGCTCGACCGCGAGGCCGAGGCGGACGGTATCGACGAGGCCGAACACGCGGAAACCGCGTATGACCTCTCCGTCCCCGGCACCAGTTCGGTCTTCCCTCGTCAAGGCTCGGAGGTTTAAGGGAATATGAAGCTGATCACTGCGATCGTCAAACCGT
>Ga0180432_10010611_pt1 | contig 10990 bp, 11 predicted proteins | sample SS_ome_10_FD_132414 | JGI IMG/M metagenome (GOLD analysis project Ga0180432, IMG submission 132414) | Hypersaline lake sediment archaeal communities from the Salton Sea, California, USA - SS_1_MS_2 metaG | ecosystem: Environmental > Aquatic > Non-marine Saline and Alkaline > Hypersaline >... | reverse complement strand
GAAACTATGGCAATAATCAGCGTATATTATTGTATTAATACGATAATGCTTCTTTGTATCCTGCGGATATCGGATTTGAGCCCTTTGTACTACTTGTGCCCACAAAGGAGCACCATGCCCTATCGACACCGGCATCATCGCTGACTCGTTTCCGTTCGAGCACGGTGGCGATGCTGCCACCTCGCCTCTTGAGCAGATAGTTGATTTTCGACCGCGACCCCGTCTATCTTACGGGCTGGAGGCGACAGGTGACGCTACCCATCGGAAAGCAGGTCGAGCTCAAGATCGACGGAAAGACCTACCAGGTGGAGATCAAGAGCCTTACGGCGGATAACGCCAAGGTCTTAGTCGACGGCAAGGAAGTACAGGTGGACATAAACGCATCTCAAAACGCCCCCCGGGCGGCAACCCGCAGTGGGGCCGCAAAAACTGCGGGAACCGCCGGGCCGGTGGCGAAGAAGGCGCCGGCCAAGGCGGCCGCACCGCGTGCTGCGCAGGTCGGCTCCAAGAACCTGCTCTCGCTGATGCCGGGTGTGGTGATCAAGATCATGGTCAAGGAAGGGCAACAGGTGGCCGCCGGGGACGTACTGCTGGTCCTGGAAGCCATGAAGATGGAAAACGAGATCCGTTCCGACCGCTCCGGCGCTATCGGCAGCATCAACGTGACTCCGGGACAACAGGTTCAAACGGGAGATTCCTTGGTTACGTTTGCCTGAGCCTTGCGCCGGGCAAGCGGATTCAAATACTACCGGGAGAGAATTCTTTGGTTGTCCTGTTTATTGTCCTCGGGGTGTTGCTGGGCTTCATGGCCTGGGAGTACCAGGTTCACCTGCGCAACTTGCGCAAGGTGCCCCTGCGCATCCATGTAAACGGCACCCGGGGCAAGTCCTCGGTGACCCGGTTGATCGCCGCCGGGCTGCGCTCCGGCGGCATGACCACCTGCGCAAAGACCACCGGCTCCCGCCCGCGGATGATCTTGGAAGACGGCAGCGAGTACACCATCCAGCGCCAGGGCCGCGCCAACATCCTCGAGCAACTGCGCGCGGTGGCGGTGGCCTCCCGGCGGGGCGCCCAGGCCCTGGTGGCCGAGTGCATGGCGCTCAACCCGTCCCTGCAAGTGCTGTGCGAGGAGAAGATGATCCGGTCGTCCATCGGGGTGATCACCAACGTGCGCGCCGACCACCTGGACGTCATGGGCCCGGCGGTGGAGGACGTGGCCCGCGCTCTGGGCGGGGCCGTGCCGCGAAAAAACCCGCTGGTGACCGCCGAAAACGATCCGGAGCTTTTGAAAATCCTCAAACAGGCGGCCGAGAAGCAGAAGGCCAAGCTGGTCCTCGTAACCCCCGATGGCGAGGGCATCACCGAAGAGATCATGCGCAAGTTCCCTTACGTGGAGCACCCCGAGAACGTGGCGGTGGCCTGCAAGGTATGTGAGCTGGCCGGAGTGGAGCGCGAGCAGGCGCTTTCGGGGATGGCCAAAGCCACTCCCGACCTGGGCGCCCTGCGCATCATCCACCTGGCCTTCTTCGCCAAGGAAATCGACTTTATCCAGGCCTTCGCCGCCAACGACCCCGACTCCACCCTGGTGATCTGGAACCGGGTTCTGAAACTGTTTTCCGGCGAGCGGCAGAACGTGGTGATTCTCAATTGCCGCGAGGACCGGCCGCAGCGCAGCGTGGCCCTGGGCGAGAACCTGCCGCGTATGCAGAGCATCCACCGGATATTGCTGACCGGAACGGGCACGCGCATTGCCATGGAGGCCGCCCTGAAGAAGGGCATGCACCCGGAAAAACTGATCGTCCTGGAGGACCCGCGGCCCGAGGACGTGTTCGAACGGGCGGTGGCCCAGATTGTCAAGAGCGGGACCGTGCTCGGGGTGGGAAACGTCGGCGGCGGAGGTGCGGGGATCATCGAGTACTTCGAGAACCGGGCCGAGGTTCCAAACGGAAAATCGGCGGGAGCTTGAGTTGGAGAACATACCCGCAGAAGTGATCATAAACGCCATCGGCATCGGGCTGGTGGTCAGCCTGATCTTTTCGGAGAGCATGGGCCTGGCTGCCGGCGGCATGGTAGTGCCCGGTTATATCGCCCTCAGCCTGCGCGATCCGCTGCAGGTGGTCATGACCCTGGCGCTGGGCTTCTTGGCGTTTTTGGCCGTGCGCCTGATGAGCAACTTCATGATCCTCTACGGGCGCCGGCGGACGGTGGTGATCATCCTGATCGGATTCGTGCTGGGCTGGTTCTTCCGCAGCTTCATGGTCCTGGAAATCGCCGGGGAAGCCATAGAGTTGGCCGCCATCGGCTACATCATCCCCGGCCTGGTGGGCATGTGGATCGATCGCCAGGGGGTGGCCGAAACCACCGCCACGTTGATCACCTCCGGGGTGCTGGTCCGGCTGGTGCTGATCTTGATCTACGGAGGGGAGATGTACTTATGGCCCTGATGTGGCGCCCAGGCCGCGCCTCGCGGGGCGTGCTGGTTCTGGTGGCGGCGATTTCGCTGCTGGGCTACCTGCTGGTGGAGAGCCTGCCGCAGAAGACCCGAAAGCGGCACTACCGGCAGAAACGCAAGGCCGCCAAGGTCATGGCCCAGGGGATGGAGGTCATCCGCCAGTCGCGCCTTTCGCTCTTCGGCCGCATCGACCTGGAGCATGACCCCAACGGCACCGGCATGATCGGCTCGGGGCTTACGCCCATCACCTCCAAGACCGGCGTTCTGTCGGCGAAAATCACCGCAGCCAATCCCAACTTCGCCGCCATCATGATACACCTGTACAAGCTTGCCGGGCTAAAGGAGGGAGACGTGGTGGCCATGGCCTTCTCCGGCTCCTTCCCCTCGCTGAACCTGGCGGCGCTGGCGGCGGCGGAGACTCTCGAACTCGTTCCCATCCCGATTACGTCGGTGTCGGCCTCACGTTGGGGAGCCAATGATCCCCAATTGACCTGGCTGGACATGGAGCGGCGCCTTTTCGAGAAGGGGGTGATCCAGCACCGCTCGGTCGCGGCCTCCCTGGGCGGGGAGCGCGACCGCGGCGGCGGCATCCCGCCCGACGGCATCCGCATGCTGAAGGAAGCCATCAAGCGCAACGGAATGGAGTTCATCGATCCACCCGATCTGTCCTCCAGCTTCGACCTGCGCATGAACATCTACGAGGAGCACGCGGCGGGCCGACCGGTGGCCTGCTTCGTCAACGTCGGCGGCGGGGCCGGCAGCGTGGGAACCCCCCTGGTGAAGAAGATGTTCAGGCCGGGCCTTAACCGTACCACGCCGCATCCCGGGCGGTTGCGCGATTCGGTGATGACCCGCATGAGCCGCAACGGTATCCCGGTCATCAACCTGATCTACATCGACCGGCTGGCCAAGCGCTACGTCCTGCCGGTGCGCCCGGACCGCCCGCCGCGCGTCGGTGAGGGCGGCATCTTCGCCGCCCTGGGTTACAACCCCACTCTCACCTGGGTGGTGCTGCTCTGCCTGGTGGCGGTGATATTCATCCTGCTGCGGATGGACTACTACCACTACTTTCTGCGCATCCGCCGCACGCTGCAGAGCAACAACAAAGAAAGAAAGAGAGGCTCCACTCCCCCGCCCCCTGCTTTAAAGCCCGGATCATCTTAATCAGAGATTGTTCAGCAAGAACTTTACCAGCATCTCCTCGTCGGAGAGTTCCTCGTCGCTTTTCTTCTTTTTTTCCTGGGGCTTGGCGGGAGTTGCGGGTTTTGGTGCCGCGGGCTTCTTGGCCGCCGGCAGGTGCGGTTGGGTGCGGGCGTGGGCGTCGGGGCGCGGGGTTTTTTGCAGCGCGGCCGGCTTGACCACCTCGGGCTTGACCGGTTCTTCCTCGGCCGCAGGTTTCTCCTTGAGAAAAACCTCGCCGATGAAACCTTCCTGCACCTTGTAAGCCACGTCCCGATGCAGAACCGAATCCCGGTAGCGTTCGGCACCCATGGTCTTTAGTTGATCGTTGGTCTTGACCCTTCCCAACAGACCGGCGGTGTCTTCGTCGCCGCCTTCAACTTTGACGAAGCGGACTGCCTCCACCATTTTGAAGCTCCGGCCGTCCGCCTTGATGGTCATGACGTTTTGGTCGAACTCCACTTTGTCTTGATCCACCCAGGTGTCCAGAGTCTGCTGAGCTATGAAAAGATGCCGTGCCATATGCGCAGGTCGTCCAACTCCTCTATTTTCAAATTAAATTCTCCACTAATTTTCCGGGCCAGTCAAGATCCCGTTCGGTGTTTTATCATATTGATTCCCGGAGCGCGATGTACTATATGTGGATGCCTAGCGGGAGGTCGCGGCAACATGGAGAAGAAAAACGTGATTGATGTGGGCGACGGCAACTTCCAGCAAGAGATCGTATCCAGCGATCTGCCGGCGCTGGTCGACTTCTGGGGACCCATGTGCGGTCCCTGCAAGGCCTTCGAACCCATCATCGAAAAACTGGCAGGCGACTACCACGGACAACTGAAGTTCGCCAGGGTGAACGTGGATTCCAATCCCCGTACGGCCACCCAGTATTCGGTCAAGGCACTCCCCACTATTCTACTCTTCAATAACGGCAGAGTGGTCGATCAGTTCCTGGGCCGCCCCAGCAGCGCGGCGCTCGAGAAGTTTTTAAAGAAGGTGCTCTAGCCCCCCCCTCGTAAGCTTCTGAAATACAAGTGTTTATCAGGAAAAGGTGTGGCGGCGGAGCGAGACGGACATCAGCAGGCCCAGACTGGCCATCATCGCCAACAACGATGAACCGCCGTAGCTCCACAGGGGCAAGGTGACTCCCACTACCGGCAGCACGCCGATTACCATTCCGATATTAATGGCCACGTGCCAGAAAACCATGGCAGTGATACCCACCGCTACGAGCACACCAAACCTCTCGCGAGCATCAGAAGCCACGTTGATCATCTGCACAAGCCAAAAGAGGAAAGCTCCCAACACCACCAGGCAGCCGGTGAACCCCCACTCTTCGGCCCACACCGAGAAAACGAAGTCGGTGTGCTGCTCCGGCAGGAAGCGGAACTGAGTCTGAGTACTCTCCCCGAATCCCTTCCCGGATGTCTTGCCCGAACCGACGGCAATCATGGACTGGCGGGAGTGGTACCCGCTGTCCTTGATGTCCTCGCTGGGCGAGATAAAGGCCAAAATGCGATCCTTCTGGTACTGCTGGAGAAACTGCCAGGATCCCACCGCCGCCACCACGAACACCACGCCGGCGATCACCAGCGACAAGAACCTCACCTTGACGAAAAGGATCATGGTCCCGGCGATGGCGAACAACATCAGCGTGGTCCCCAGGTCGGGCTGGCGCAGGATCAGAATGGCCGGCAGTATCACCAGGATTACCGGACTCAGCATGTCGTGCAAGCTGGTGCGTCCGGTCTGCAGGGCATACAACACGCTGCCGGCCCCCAAAACCAGAAATACAACCAGCACTGCGAAACGCCACCCTCCCAGAAACTCCAGCTTCTCCCAGAACAGCATCAAGGCGCCGATGGCACCCACCGGATAGAGTACGGTGGTCGGCTTGATCAGGTCCCGGAGCCGGTATCCCCCCGCGGGCAAGCCCGGCTCGTCGGAGAAGTACTTGGCCATACACAAAATGACCGCGATCTTGGCCATCTCCGATGGCTGGAAGTTGAAGATACCCAGGTGAATCCAGCGCTGGGAACCGGAAATGACCCGGCCGATCACCAGAACCGCCAGCAGAAACAAGAGGGTCAGGCCCAGAAACGGGTAGGCCAACTGCTCGAAAATACGGTAGTCCAGCACGGTCAGGACCACGGCGATCAGCAGGCCTACGCCCAGCCAGAGGCCCTGCAGGAAAGCCATATTGGTCGAGGCGCCCTGCGATGCAGAGTAAAGGTTCACCAGTCCCAGGCCGGCGACCAGCAGAGTGGAGGCCACCAGACCCCAGTTGAACGTGCTCTGCTTTAAAGCAGTCACTCTCCGGTCGCCTCCGCCCGCAAATCAGCGGCCTCTATCTGCTCCAAATAGTAGGTGATCAGCTCCATTGCCAGAGGCGCCGCCCCGCTGGAACCATGCCCACCGTGCTCGTTCACCACCGCCACGGCGATCCTCGGATCTTCCGCCGGCGCGTAAGCGGCGAACCAGGCATGGTCCCGGAAGTCGTAAGGCAGGTTCCTGCCGCGGTCGTCCCCCTGCTTGACCACCTGGGCGGTGCCGGTCTTGCCGGCCACCTTGAACTTCACCCCGCGCGGACGCCGGTAATAGGCGGTGCCCCCCGGCTCGTTGGCAACCCCGGTCAGCGCGTCCTGCATGATCTTCAAGTGCTCCGGACTCGCTTGGGCCTTTCCCCGGACAACCGGCTCGAAGGTCTTTATCACCTCGCCGGTGGGCGATTCCACCCTGAGCACGATTTGCGGCTTGTACAAGGTTCCGCCGTTTCCGATGGTGGCGTAGGCCACTGCCAGCTGCATCGGAGTAACGTTGACATCTCCCTGCCCGATGGAATCCGAAACGGTGAAGCCGGGCAAGAACCCCGTCTTGGTGTGTTTCTGGTACCAGAGCTTGTTGGGCATGATTCCGGGCACCTCGCGGGCCGATTCGAACCCGGTCAGAGAACCGAACCCGAAACTCTTGGCCATCTCGGCGATGGCATCCAGTCCGGCCTTCAGACCCGCTCGGTAGAAATACACGTCGCAGGATTGAACAATGGCCCGGTGCATGGCTATATGTCCGTGCCCGCCCCGGCGCCAGCAGCGGAACAACGCGCTGCCGTAGCGCATAGCTCCCGTGCATATCTGTTTTTCTGTTTCGGTCAGGGCACCCGTGTGCAGGGCGGCCAGGCCGGTGAAGGGCTTGAAGGTCGAACCGGGCGGATAGTGCTGCTGGGTGGCCCGGTTGGTCAGCGGCCTGTCCGGATCCAGGATCAACTCGTTCCACCAGCGCGGGCTCAACCTGCCGGAAAGCAGGTTGGGATCGAACGAGGGTCGGGATACCATTGCCAGGATGAAGCCCGTCTTGGCGTCAACCGCCACCGCTGCGCCTTCGATCCCCGGGAAGCGCTTCTCCGCCACCGCCTGCAACCGGGCATCCAGGGAAAGCACCAGGTTGTTCCCCGGTACGGCCCGCTTCTCCTCGGGCAGTCCCTTGAGCACCTCCTGGGCGACCGAATCGGGCACCCGCTGCCCGCGGGCGTCCACTACTACCTGCCGCACTCCGGGGGCGCCGCGCAGCTCCTCCTCCCAGGCTCCCTCCACGCCTTTCTTTCCGATCATATCCCCCTGTCGGTAGTTCTTCTCCTTGCGGGTCTTCAGCTCGCGGGGGTTAATCTCGCCAACGTAGCCTAGCAGGTGAGCCGCGGTGGTACCCATGGGATAGGCTCGCCGGGTTTCCGGGCGCACCTCCACACCTTCCAGCAGATCCAGGTGCTGCTCAACTGCCGCCAGCTCCGACCAGGAGATGTCCCGGCGCACCAGCACCGGCAGGAAACGGTCCAGCCGCTCGGTGGTATTGTAGGTGTGCTCGGTCTGCTCCTTCTCGACCTCCGACAAACCCAAGTACTCGGTCAACCGGGTCAGGGTGGACCCGAAGGCCTCCCGCTTGCAGAAGGCCGGCGTGAAGTAGACGTTGAATGACGGCCGGTTGTCCACCAGCAGCGTGCCGGTACGGTCAAAGATCATCCCCCGCAGGGGCACATCCCGCCGCACCGACACGAAGTTGCTCAGCGACAGGGACCGGTATTCTTCACCGTGAGACACCTGCAGGCAGTAGAGTCGGCCGGCGAAAACGACGAACACCACCGTGATCAAGAACAGCATGACCACGTAGCGACCCTTGTAGCTCGAGAGTTCCTGCTGACGGGAGTAGAAAGCCACCATACCTCCCGACTAGGTAAAGACACTGCGGCGCTTGGCCACCGGCCTGCGGATCCAGCGGGCGATGGCCCACACCGGACCGGCCAACAGGACATGTATGACCGCCAGGGGGAACATGACCTTAAAGCTCACCCAAACCGGACCGGTTCCGGCCTCCATGACCGCCAACATCAGCATGACCAACAGACTAAACACCAGGCTCATCACGAACAGCAAGGCCAGCTGCATTGCCTTCCGTTCGGGCAACAGGAAACGCATCGACCAGCGAATCAGTATCCACACCAGCATATGCGCCGAGGCCAGCATGCCCATGGGCGTCCCCGCAAACGAGTCCGCCGACACCCCCAGGAAAAACACAATCAAGCCCCCCTCGGCCAACGACAGATTCAAGGCGACAAACACCGAGAGCAGCAAAACCGGGTCAGGATGCATCAGCTCCAGATGCAAGATCCGGCACAGAGCCCCGTTCAACGCCAGCAGGAAGATTCCCAGAAGTGCCAGCCCGACCTGCCTCATTCCGCCTCCTCCACCTCGGGCGCGGGCTCGGGCTCGGGCTCGGGATCGACCGGCTTCTCATAGACCTCCGGCGCCGACTCATCCACAACTTCCACCTCTGGCTCCTTGTCAACCTGGTCCTGGTCCTGGACCCGGCGTTTTGTGCCGGTTTGGTTTTCAACCTGGACCGTTTTTTCTTCTTCTTCCCCCTCCCCCGGCCGGCTGGTAACCACCATCACCTCCTCCAACGACTCGAACTCCACCACCGGCTCCAACTCCGCCTCCCGAAAAACCCCCACCTTGGGGGATCTGGCGATGACTATAGTGCCCACCTGCAGGCCCGGGGGAAACGCCCCGCCGACCCCCGAGGTCACCACCACGTCGCCCACCTGCACGTCAGCGGTTCGCACCAGGTGATCCACCGAGCAAACCTCATCCTCCCCGCGGCCGCGCACGATTCCCCGGGCGCGCGATCGCTGAATGATCGCCGCCACGGCGCTGCGGCTGTCCACCATCAACAGCACCTCGGAGTATCCGCCCACGGTACCGGAGATCCTGCCCACCAGCCCGGCCCCGGCCACCACCGCGTCGCCCACGGATACTCCGTCGCTTCTGCCCACGTCGATACGCAGGGTGCGAGCCACCGGGGAGGTTCCCACGCTAACCACCCGCGCGGCTACCACCCCGGTCTTTCCCAGGCGCTCGCGCATGCGCACCAACTGCTTGAGACGGATGTTCTCCGCCTTGACCTCCCCCAGCCGGGCCAGCTCGCGCTCGAGGTCCTCGACCTTGGCCGTGAGCTGCTGATTTTCCTCGCGCAGCCCCACCAGGTAAACGTAGTCTTCCCACAGGCCGGCGGCGCCGTCGATGACCCACACCATGGCCTTCTGAACCGGAGCGCTGACCCACAACAGCGACTTGTCCAGCCAGTTGAGATTACGGCTCTCCTTCATGTGGGCGGTGAAGAGCAGAAACGATAGGAGCAGCAGACCCGCAATAAGGAGCCGAACCCGGTTTCGACGAACCCAGGACATACGTTAGTCGATGGAAACCTGCTTCAACAGGTCGATCTCGTCAAGCGCCTTTCCGCAGCCGAAAACCACCGCGGACATCGGATCGTCGGCGATCATGACCGGAAGCCCGGTCTCCTCGCGCAGGAGAACATCCAGGTTGGTCAGCCCGGCGCCGCCTCCGGCGAGCACGATGCCCTTGTCGGCGATGTCCGCAGACAGCTCGGGGGGCGTGCGATCCAGCACCACCCGGACCGCGTCGACTATGGCGTTTATAGGATCCGAAAGTGCGTCGCGGATCTCGTCGGAGGACACCACGATGGTCTTGGGAACCCCGGCCACCAGGTCTCTTCCGCGGACCTCCATGGTGAGAGGATCCTCGGTGGGATAGGCCGTCCCGATCTTCATCTTGATCTTCTCGGCGGTGGCCTCGCCCACCAATAGATTGTACTTGCGCTTCATGTGCTGGATGATGGATTCGTCCATCTTGTCGCCGCCAATGCGCACAGAGCGGGAGTTGACGATGCCGGCCAGCGAAATTACCGCCACCTCGGTGGTGCCGCCGCCGATGTCCACGATCATGTTGCCGGAGGGCTCGGTGATCGGCAGGCCGGCGCCGATGGCCGCCGCCATGGGCTCTTCGATCAGGTAGACCTCCCGGGCCCCGGCGGAGATGGCCGATTCCTTCACCGCGCGCTTCTCCACCTCGGTAATGCCGAAGGGTACCCCGATGATGATCCGCGGCCTCACCAGGGTCTTGCGGTTGTGCGCCCGGGTGATGAAGTAGCGCAGCATCTCCTGGGTAACCTCGAAGTCCGCGATCACGCCGTCTTTCATGGGCCGAATGGCCATGATGCTGCCGGGCGTCCGGCCCAGCATGTCCTTGGCCTCTTTGCCTACCGCCAGCACCCTTTTTCCGCCGTGGGCATCCTTCTGCACCGCCACCACCGACGGCTCGTTGCAGATTATCCCCTTGCCCTTGACGTACAACAGGGTATTGGCGGTACCCAGATCTACGGCCAGATCATTGGAAAACAAAGCGTAAAGCCAGTCGAAAAGCATCCCAGAGTCTCCGCTGCGGTTGCCAGGATCTGCAGGTGAAACACACCGTGCGTACCAGAACCCCCCCGTTTTGGCAAGAAAAATTTACTTGCATCGGCGGCAGTTCGGTATATCATTCACCGTCCGTATCGTCTGTAGAAACCCACGGGAGATCTACATGCTCGATAAAATGCGTCAACAGTCCCAATCAGCCATCATTCTGCTTTTATTCGGCTTTATCATCTTCGTATTCGTATTCTCATTCGGCGCCGGATCCGCGGGCTTCCGCTCGGGGGGCTGCGGCCGAGAGGGCATCGCAGCACTGGTCAACGGCGAAGGCAGCTCCGACATGCATTTCCAGTTCCACTACGACCAGCAGCTGCGCATGGCGCTGTCCAAGAAGAAGCAGGGCACCTATCTGCGCCGGGAGGATAAACTGGCCCTGCGTCAGCAGGTCATGGAGACCCTGGTCGATCAGGCCCTGCTCATCCAGGCCGCGCAGCGGATCGGCCTGCACGTGACCGATGACGAACGCAACGAGAGTATCCGCTCATCGCCCCAGTTCATGGACGACAACCAGCGCTTCAACTTCAAGATGTACAAGATGGTTG
>Ga0180432_10010609_pt1 | contig 10991 bp, 9 predicted proteins | sample SS_ome_10_FD_132414 | JGI IMG/M metagenome (GOLD analysis project Ga0180432, IMG submission 132414) | Hypersaline lake sediment archaeal communities from the Salton Sea, California, USA - SS_1_MS_2 metaG | ecosystem: Environmental > Aquatic > Non-marine Saline and Alkaline > Hypersaline >... | reverse complement strand
CCGCTGTACCGGTGTCACCGACGAAGGTGATGGTCTGATAGTCGTCGAGCACCGCCGCGGAGTACATCGCGAAGTCCTCGACCACCTGAGCCAGCTCCGTGACCTCGCGCAGCCCCGCGGTGGTCACCTCACGCCAGCCGCCGCTCGGCTCGTTGACGGCCGAACGCCACACCGCGTCACCGACCGTAACGGGAGCCGTCAACTCGGTGCCGAGAAGTGCGTCCCAGTCCGGACTTCCGTCTCCGTACGAAAGGGTGTCGGCCGACACCGCACCGCTCAACCCGCACACCGTACACATGCTCGCCAGAACGAGCCCCGTGGACCACCTCATGAGCTTTCTCCTCCAAAGCGGCGCGCACTCTCCCCCACGCTGCCGACAGCCCTCTCGTTTATCGCGGACAACCGCGACCAACAGCGCGCCGGAAGGCAATTCCAGCACACCGGCAAGGGGATCCGGCTACGCGCGAACCCGCGCCCTGCAGCCGAACGCCGCTTACCTACGATCCCTGGGAAATGTTAAATACGTGGACCCCGGCGAAGCCGGGGACTCCGGCCTCCAACCTCTCCTCTCCCTTTGGTTCCTCGGGTTCCTCTCTCTCTCCAGGGTGCCCGCTGGGCACCCAGCTTTTTTTAAGTATATTCCCACCGGCAGAACGATGCAAGCAGCAATCTCGCTTTCTACACACGGAGTTGACCGCAAAGCTTCCTTCACCTCCAGGAAGTCAGGCCATCCGCCTCCTGACCCCCCTGCCGGCCCGTCGAACGCCGCGCCGCTGTCACTCGGCAACGGACTCAACCGGCAGGCGTGCGTGTCAGGAGGGCGTCTCCCCTCGCGGAGCGGGCTTCCTGGCGTGGCGACAACCTCTGGCGGCGGACAACCCGTGCCCGCCCCGCAGGGTGTGGCCCTGCCCCGCGGGCGCGATTCAGTCGCCCTCGGCGAAGGTCCTCTCCGCCGCCTCATCCGGGGCAGGCGCCTCCATCGCTTCGGGTGCCACGGGTTCGGCGCCCCGGGCAATGGCCACGCCGTAGAACAGCTCCGTGTTCCGCGGCGGATGCTGGAGATCACCACACGGCCCCACCGTCAGGAACAGGGCTCCCACCGCCACTTTCCAGAGGCTCACGCGACGACGTTCCGCCTTAGGCTCCCCAAACATGCTTTGCTCCTCCCACTCGGTGGCGACCATGCCGCCGGCCTGCTCCGCCGACGTGCAAGGAGCATGGCCGGTCTCGCACCCAGCCCCCGCCCACCTGCACATCGGCTGCAAAAAAAGCTTCCGGATACGCTGACGGAGTATAGCCCGCCGTCAGCGGCAAGTCACGCAGGAAAACACTTTCCCCCGGTCAGCCGGGACAGGTCCGCTATTGTCTGGCGGCAAAGCACCTCAGGCCCGACCCGCTCCCCCCCGTGCTGCGGCCCGCGGTGACGCATCGAGTCGCAGACCCGCCCGATCACCTCCGGTTTCACCGGCACACCCGCCAGGTCGATGACCCGGCGAGCCTGCAGCAGCAGGGCCTCTGCCCGGGTGACCGGGGGTTGACAGCGGCCGACGTCCGTATCAGCCCTCACAGGCGGGAGGGGACTTCCTCGCCGGGGCGGCCTTACCCGGTGGGCATTCCGCGGGCACCGACGGCCGGCAGTTCGGCCCCCAGCTCGAGCAGCGTTTCGGCCACGTCGCCCTGCCCGGGGTCCAGCCGGTAGGAGCGGGTCAGGTGCTCGACGGCCTGCTGCGGCCGGTCCGTCCGCAGATAGAACCCGCCCAGTTCCCGGTGAGCCCTGGCGCTGTCCGGCTCCATGGCCACCGCCTGCCGATAACGCAGCAGGGCGGCGTCCAGATCCCCCCGCTGCTCCATCTCCGCCGCCAGGAAGACCTGCTGCCGGGCCGACGGCCCCACGAACTCGGCCGCCCACTCCGCCACCCGAACCGCCTCCTCGAACTGGCCCTTGAGCTCCAGGGCGATGTTCTTGCCCAGCAGCGACGCGGAATAGCCCGGATGGGCGTTGATTGATCGCTGGTAGTATTCGACCGCCGCGTCCACCTCCCGCAGGGCCGCGGCGGCGTTACGCCGCTGGAATTCCTCCCGGGCGAAGTACAGGCAGCAGTCTCCCAGGTCGTGGAGGTTGTCCGCGCTCTCCGGGATCTGCTCGTGAGCCTGCCGGAACAGACCGCGGGCGGCGGCATAGTTGCCGGCCACCATCTGCCGTTGACCCGCCAGCCGCAGCTCCCGAAAATCCGGATCCGGGCCGCAGCCCGTCAGCGCCGGCATCCCGGCGGCGACGACCAGCAGCCACAGGCATCGAGTCCACCCGTCCGCGTGCAGCTTGCCCATGACGCACCCTCGAAATGGCATGGATGAACCTCTGACCACTCGGCCGGCACGCTCCCCGGGTTCTGCCGACTCGGCGTGCCGACGTTTCGTCATCCTACACCACCGCCTGCACGACGGCGAGCACTGGGACCTGATGCTGGAGAGTGGCACCGCCCTGGCGACCTGGCAGTTGCCCCGCCGGCCGGACGACCCCGACGGCCTGCCCCTGCCCGCCCGGCGACGGCCCGACCACCGGCGCGCCTACCTGGACTTCGAGGGCCCGGTGAGCGGCGACCGCGGGCATGTCACCCGGTTCGACGAGGGCACCTGCCGGATCCTGCTGCGGACGGCCGATCGGTGGCACTTCGAACTGACCGGGCGGGTGCTGACCGGCCGTTTCCGCCTGACCCGCCGCCGGGACAAGCCGCCTGACGGGTGGTGCCTCGCGGCGGGCTGATCGTCAGGCGGCATCGCCCTTGCTGGCGGCCCGCTCAGCCGCTAGCATCTTTCGCCGCCGGAAACGCGGAAACGCGCAGCCCCGGCCCGCAATGCCAGACCCCATGACCACTCCATACGATGCCGTGCTGTTGATCGCCTACGGCGGCCCCGAATCCATGGCCGACGTCCGCCCCTTTCTCGATAACGTCCTCCGCGGCAAGCGGATCCCCGCTGAACGAGTCGACGAGGTGTTGCAGCATTACGAGGTCATCGGCGGCCGCTCGCCGCTGGCCGAACTCACCCGCGCTCAGGCCACCCGGCTCCAGGCGGCCCTCTCCGAGGCGGGTCGATCCCTGCCGGTCTACGTCGGCATGCGCAACTGGCACCCCTTCCTCGCCGACACGCTGCGGGAGATGGCCGCCGCCGGCGCCCGACGCGCCCTGGGCATCATCTGCTCGCTCCAGCGGTGCGACTCGAGCTGGGAGCAATACCAGCGCGACGTCGACAAGGCGACCGACGAGGCCGGACCCGGCGCCCCGCAGGTCGACTACCTCGACGTGCCCCCGGACGACCCGCACCTGATCGTCGCGGCGGCCGACTGCGTGCGGGAAGCCCTGGACCGCCTGCCGGCCGAGTTCCGCCACACCGCCCGCCTGGTCTTCACCGCCCACAGCATCCCCAGGCGCATGATCGGAGCCGACACCTACGCCGAACAGGTCCGCCGGGCGGCCGAGCTCACCGCCGAGCGGCTGAGCCGGCCCCGCTGGCAGGTGGCCTATCAGTCCCGCAGTGGGCGCCCGCAGGACCCCTGGCTCGAACCGGACATCTGCGCGGTCCTTCGCGAACTCGGGCAGGCCGGCGAGAAGGCCGTCGTGGTCATGCCCATCGGCTTTGTGTGCGATCACGTCGAGGTGCTCTACGATCTGGACATCGAGGCCAAACAGGCAGCCCGCGAGGCGGGCGTGGCCATGGCCCGGGCCCGAACGGTCGGCACCCATCCGGCGTACAACCGCATGCTGGTGGAGTGGGTTCTGCGGCACTGCGACTCGGAGGCACAGGCGGGCAGGTGAGCGAGACCGTACCAACGCGACGGGTGGTCGTGGTCGGCGGGGGCGTCTCCGGCCTGGCGGCCGCCCACCGGCTGGTCGAGCGGCGGAACCAGGCCGATCTCCCCGTCGAGGTCATCGTCCTCGAGGCCGGCGCCGCCCCGGGCGGCAGCATCACCACCCTCCGCCGCGACGGCTTCCTCGTCGAGGGCGGCCCCGACTCCTTCATCACCCAGAAACCCTGGGCCCTGGCCCTCTGCCGCCGGATCGGCCTGATCGACTCGGTCATCCAGACCAACGAGCACCACCGCCGCACTTTCATCGTTCGCCGCGGCCGCATGCACCCCATGCCCGAGGGCTTCATGATGCTCGCCCCCACCCGCATGTGGCCCTTCGCCTTCTCCCGGCTCTTCACCCTCGGCGGCAAGATCCGCATGGGTCTCGACCTGTTGGTCCCCCGCGGCGGCGGCAACGGCGACGAGTCCCTGGCCTCCTTTGTGCGCCGCCGCCTGGGCCGCGAGGCTCTCGAACGGGCCGCCCAACCCCTGGTCAGCGGCATTTACACCGCCGATCCGGAACGCCTGTCGCTCCGGGCCACCATGCCCCGCTTCCTGGAGATGGAGCAGAAATACGGCAGCGTCATCCGGGCCATGCGCCAGGCCGGCAAGGCCGAACGCAAAGCCCGCCGTGGCGAGGGCGGGGCCCGCTACAGCATCTTCGTCTCCTTCGCCGAGGGCATGGACACCCTGGTCAACGCCCTGGTCGCCCGCCTGCCCGCAGGCTCCCTGCGACTCAACACCCCCGTCCGCCGCCTGGCCTCGCTGCCGGCGACACCCGTTCCTGACGAACGCAGCGGCCGACCTCCGAGTCGGCCGCCGACCCCTGCGCCGCCGGGTCAGCCCGGCGCCCGCCGGTGGTCCGTCCAAACCGACGCGGGCCGGTCCATCGAGGCCGACGCCGTGGTCCTGGCCGCCCCCGCCCACGCCCTGGCGGGTCTGACCGCCGACCTCGATCCCGAGCTGTCCGCCATGCTCGGCCGCATCCAGTACGCCTCGTCCGCCACGGTGAACTTCGCCTTCCGCCGCGACCAGATCGGACACGCCCTCGACGGCTTCGGCCTGGTCGTCCCCCACGTCGAACGCCGGACGATCATCGCCTCCACCTTCAGCCACGTGAAGTTCCCCGGCCGCGCCCCCGAGGGCATGGCCCTGCTGCGGGCCTTCATCGGCGGCGCCCTCAACCCCGACGTCTACGCCCGGGACGACGACGCCATCCGCGCCGCCGCCCTGGCCGAGCTGACCGACCTGCTGCACATCCGCGGCGAGCCGCTCTTCACCACGCTGCACCGCTGGCCGGAGTCGATGCCGCAGTACGCGGTCGGCCACCTCGACCAGGTTGCCGCCCTCAACGCCCGCCTGGCCGAACTGCCTCCCGCCGCCCTGGCGGGCAACGCCTTCGGCGGCGTGGGCATCCCCGACTGCGTCCACAGCGGCGAGCAGGCGGCCGACGCCGTCCTGGCCGCACTCGCTGAGAAAGTGCCCGTGGCGTGACACGGATCGTCGAGACCGGCTGCCTGTTGCTCCTGCTGGTAGTCGTCGGTCTGCGGCCCTTGATCTGCGAGACCTACACCTCCGCCCGATCGCCCCTCACCGCCACTCTGGGCACCCTCGAGGACCCCCAGCCCGCCACCACGCTGGCCTTCGATGCGGCCATCCTGGCCGTGGCCGCGGCCTGGATGGTGACCCGTGCGGTCACCCCAAGCCACCGCTGGCGACGCTCCGGCCTGGAGTGGGGCGCCCTGCTGGTGCTGGTCGCCGGGGCGATCTCCTGTGCCGTGGCGGGCAACAAGCGACTCGCCCTCAACGCCACGGTCGACTGGCTGACGCTGCCGCTGTTGACCCTGCTGCTGGTCCAGCTTCTGCGCACCGGCTGGCGGGTACGCCTGGCACTCGCCGTCATCCTGGCCACGGCCGCCGTCCAGGCCTACGAGTGTTTCAACCAGGTCCTCTACAGCTTTCCCCAGACCGAGCAGTTCTACGAACAACACCGGGACCGCATCTGGGCCGAGCGGGGCATCGAGCCGGATTCGGCGCAGGTGGAGCTGTACGAGCGCCGCCTGTACAGCCGGGAGGCCAGCGGCTTCCTGGCCCACGGCAACGTTACGGCCGGCTACCTGGTCGCCGCGGCCCTGGCGACCGCGGGCCTGGCCTGGTCGCGCTGGCGGTCGGGGCGCGTTCCGGCGGGGCTGATCGGGCTGGTGGCCCTGGCCATGGCGGTGGCCGTCGGCCTCACCGGCAGCAAGGGCGCCCTGGCCGCAGGGCTGATCGCCTCGGCGGTCTGGTGCCTGCGCAACGCGGCCGGAGGCTGGATCGAGCGGCATCCCCGCCGAACGCTCCGGATCGGCTGGGCGGTCGTGCTGGCCGCCGGCCTGGCCACCGTCGCCCACGGCTGGTACCACGGCAGCCTGCCCGGCTCCTCCCTCGACTTCCGCTGGCAGTACTGGACCGCCTCCTCGCGGATGATCGCCGACCACGCCCTCACCGGCGTCGGACGCGAGAACTTCGGACGCCACTACCTCCAGTACAAGCCCATCACCAGCCCGGAAGAAGTCAGCAACCCGCACAACTTCCTGGTGGGCGCCACCGCCGAGTGGGGCGTGGTGGGTCTGGGCGGCGTCGTGCTCATGCTGATCGGCGGCTCGATCGCGGCCACTCGCGGGCCGCACGACGGACTCGATACGACTCCGTCCCCCCGAAGCACCGCCCTGTGCTGGGGGGTGGTGACAGGCGCCGTCATCTTCCTGGCGCGGTGTTTCCTGCTGGGCACCTCCGACCCCAACTACCTCTTCGTGAGCACGGCCATCCCGTTGATCGTGTGGGCGGCGGTGTTCGCCCTGGCGTCGCCGGGCCGGGCCGACGCGGGCCATACCCGCGACCTTCAGCGCCTGGCCATCGGCGTGAACTGCGCCCTGCTGGCCTTCCTGCTCCAGGACACCATCAACTTCGCCCTGAGCGTGCCGGGGGCGGCCACCACCTTCTTCGCCCTGCTGGCCATCCCGATCGCCCTGCGCCAGCCCGCGCCGGCCACGGTATCCACACCGGCCGGCGGGCTGCGAACCGCCCTCGCCCGCTGGTCACCGGCCGCGATCGCCTGCACTGCCCTGCTGCTGCACGTGTTTCTGCTCCTCGCGCCAGTGGCCCGCTGCGCCATCACCCTGGCCTGGGCCCGCGCCCACGCCTCCCGCCCCACGCCCGGCCCCCACCGCGCCCAGCCGGTCTTCGCCGCCTACCAGGGGGCCGCCTCGCTCGACCCGCTGGACCCCACACCCTGCGCCGAGTGCGCCGCCTGGCTGTTCGGCTTCGCAGAGGCGGCACCCGACCCGGAGAACACCCTGCGTGCGGCCATCCAGCAGACCGACCGGGCCATCGCCCGCGACCCCCTCGGCACCTCGTTGCACCGCCAGAAGCTGCGGATCTGCCGACGGGCCTACAAGGTGACCGGCGACACCGCCCACCTCGCCGCCGCCGTCAACCACGCCCGCCGCGTGGTGGACCTCTACCCCCAAAGCCCCGAAGCCCACGCCGATCTGGGATTGTCACTGCTCGATGTCGCCCGCCACCGGCCCACCAGCGAGCAACTCGCCGAGGCCCGCCACCACCTCCAGCGGACCCTCGACCTGGACAACGCCCGCCCCACCTGGGAACAGATCCGCCGCCTCCCCCCCCGCCGGCGCCAGCAGATCCAACAGGCGATTGAAGAGACCACCCGGTCAGAACCGTGATCCCAGCGCGCCGGGAGAGCCGCCCGCCGTGCCGACTGTCGATCCTTAACAGCATCGCCGACGGCGCCGAGCGGGGCACCAGCGCCGCACTGCTCAACTACCGCTACATCGCCCGCGGCTCGGCCGGCGAGTTCCGCTCGATGCTCCACTTCCGTGATCGCCTGCCCGAAATGGCCGATCTGAAATCCCAGATCTCGAATCTGAGATCCCAGGCCGAATCCTGCTCCCGCCAGCTTCGGGCCTGGGCCGACAGCCTCCAGAACAGCGACCTCCCCGCCCAGCGCCACCTCACCGTCCACACCCGCCAGACATACCAGCAGCAGCGTCGCGCCGAAGCCTTCTGGAAGCAGAACGAGGAGCGTCTCCGCAGAGCCCGCCCGCAGGACTACCCCCACCGGCCGGCCGAACCGTAGCCCGCGCCAGCCTGATCATCCCGCCGACGCCTCGGAGTCGCCATCTGAATCTGAAGCCCCCCAATGCGTCCCCAGCCCAGCCCCGGGCAAGAGGCACCGCCGAGCCAGCCGATCAGAACCGCGAGCGCAAGCGAGCGGCCCTTCTTCATTGTCCCAAGTACCGCCCCCGGCGGCATGCTGACCAACTTCTCACTTCCGCCTTCCAACTTCATCCCGAACCCCGCCGGGGTCGCACACTGCCGAGCGATCCGCGCCCAGCCCCTCGCGGTGGCCGGCTCAGTTCGGTCGGATGGGCGTCGGCCGGCCGCCACTGTCGACCGCCACCATGACCACATCCGCCTGCGTCACCGGCACCGTCACGTCCGGTTCCGTGCAGCGGTCGTCGAAGACCTTGACATGCAGGTGAATCGAAGTCCGGCCGATCCGCACCGTCTCGGCGTAGAACGCCAGCACGTCGCCGACATCCACCGGCTGCTTGAACTCCACCTTGTCCATGGTCACCGTGACGTACCGGTGGCAGGCCTGGCGGCGGGCCTCGACAAAGGCCGCCTGGTCGATGTAGCTCAGCAGCACCCCGCCGAAGATCTTGCCCTGGCTGTTGGTGTCGCGGGGCATCATCACCACGCGAATGGCCGGCTCGTCGCGCGGCGGCTTGGGCGTGGCCGATAGTGCCGTGTGCTCCGGCTTGATGGCAGGATCCTTCATCTCAGTGTACTGCCTCGCAGGAACCACCCCCTTAGGCGCTGAGGCGAAGGGGGACCTGACCATTCGGGCACCGCGCCCACTCCCGATTCCGTCGAAACGCGTTCCCTTCGCGGCCCGTCAGGTGCGCCGCGCGAACTGAAGTTCGCGGCTCGCAGCGCTACTCGATGCCCTGCTCCGCCAGCCAGCGTTCGGCGTCGATGGCCGCCTTGCAGCCCATGCCCGCCGCGGTGACGGCCTGCCGGTAGACGCTGTCCACCACGTCGCCCGCCGCGAAGACCCCCTCGATCGCCGTCGTGCTGCGATAGGCGTCTTTCAGCCGCAGATAGCCCTTCTCGTCGACCGGAAGCTGGCCCTCCAGAAAAGCCACGTTGGGCGTGTGCCCGATGGCCAGGAACATCCCGCTGACCGGCAGCTCCCGCGTTTGTCCACCGGTGGTGTCCTTCAGCCGCAGCCCGGTCACCCCGGCCTGGTCGTCGCCCAGAACCTCCTCCACCACCGAGCTCCACTCCACGGTGATCTTGGGGTGCTCCAGGGCCCGGCTCTGCATGATCTTCGAGGCCCGCAGCGCGTCGCGGCGGTGGATCATGTGCACCTGGCTGGCGAACTTGGTCATGTAGAGCGATTCCTCGACCGCGCTGTCTCCCCCGCCGACGACGGCCACCGGCTTGCCGCGGAACCGCGGGAAGGCGCCGTCGCAGGTGGCGCAGGCGGTCACGCCCAGCCCGGCCAGGCGGAAGCGCCGCTCGCTCTCCAGCCCCAGCCAGTTGGCCGACGCCCCGGTGGCGATGATCACCGCCCGGCAGCGGGCCTCGCCGCCCTCGCTGCCGGTCAGGTGGAAGGGCGGCGACGACAGGTCGATCTTCTCGACGTTCTCCGTCTGGATCCGCACGCCGAACCGCTCCGCCTGCTTGCGGAAGTCCGCCATCATGCGGGGCCCGTCGATGCCCTCGGGAAACCCCGGGTAGTTCTCGACCTCGGTGGTGAACATCAACTGGCCACCGGGGATCATCTCGCTGGCGGACGAGACAGCCCCCTCAAACACCAGTGGGTTGAGGTTCGCCCGGGCGGCGTAGATGGCCGCGGTCCAACCCGCGGGACCGGAGCCCACGATCACCACCTTCTCGATAATCTGTGCTTGCGACATAGTCCCATGACCTCTCGAAATCGGGGGACGACCAACTGTTTGTTTGCGGGCCCGACGACCCCCGCACACATCTTCCCGCTGCGTTGCCGCCGAAGCCAGCCCCGGCCGTCGGGCTCGCCAAGCGCCCGCCACCGCCCCGCCACGCCCCCGGGGACGGCATCTTAGACGCCCCCTCTCCCGACGTCCAAGCGGAACCGCCGCCGGGATTGACCCCGCCCCCGGCGGCGCCTATCCTCGCCGCCCCGGAACCGGCAACCGGCAGATACCGGCGGAGGCCCAATGCAGCGCACAACCCTTGGTGGACCGTGGCACCTCTTCGTCCTCGCCTGCCTGCTCCCGGCAACACCGGGATGCCACCGTAACGGCGACGAACCGATCTTCGAGCTCCGGCAGGAGGAGTGGTCCTTCCAACGGGCACCCGGCGTACACCTGACCACCGACCACTTCGACATCTACACCACGCTGGACAACCGGCGGATGCAGGAGTACCTGCCGCTCTTTCTGGAATCGGTCTACCGGCAGTATGCCCGCCTGCTGCCCCCGCCGGACTCCGATCGCCGGCTCCAGACCTACCTGTTCGCCAACCAGTACCAGTGGCGCGACTTCGTCCGGCGGCGGTTCCCCGGCCGTCACGAGTTCCTGACCAGCGTGCAGGTGGGCGGCTTCGCCACCGGCGACATGTGCGTGGCCTACTACCGCAGGCCGACCGCCTACACCCTGGCCGTCATCGCCCACGAAGGAATGCACCAGTACTTCGGAACCTACTTCGACCAGCGCATCCCCGCGTGGCTCAACGAGGGGCTGGCCTGCTACTGCGAGGGGTTCGACCTCCGCCGCGATCGACCGGTCTTCGAGCCGGAGCACAACACCTTCCGCATCAACCGCCTCCGCGAAGCCCTGGCCAACGACACCCTCCTGCCCCTCCAGCACCTGCTCGACACCAACGCCGGCAGCGTGATCCTCCAGTCCCAGGCCCAGCTCACCAGCGCGTATTACGCCCAGGCCTGGGCCCTGGTGGTCTTCCTGCGGCACGGCGGGGAGGACTCCTCCGCCCGCCAGTTCGACGAGATGCTGGCGGATGTGGCCGGCGGCCGGCTCCAGGAGCGGGCCCAGGCGACCCGCATCACCTCCGAGCAGCCCGGGCGGATGAGCTTCGG
>Ga0180432_10010607_pt1 | contig 10994 bp, 6 predicted proteins | sample SS_ome_10_FD_132414 | JGI IMG/M metagenome (GOLD analysis project Ga0180432, IMG submission 132414) | Hypersaline lake sediment archaeal communities from the Salton Sea, California, USA - SS_1_MS_2 metaG | ecosystem: Environmental > Aquatic > Non-marine Saline and Alkaline > Hypersaline >... | reverse complement strand
TATCTTCGCTCCATTTTGCGCCAGCGCCAGGTTATTGCTGTTGTCACGCACTACGAAATCCAGGTCGGCCAGACCTTCACTCCCCGAAGCCTTGTATGTGCCCTTCACAAAACGGTACACGGCATCATAAAGCTCCCTGCCGACGCCCGGCGATTCGGCGAAGAGTTTCACCGCCGAGCCGCCCTCATAGTAGCCCAGCAGCGCACCGTTCATCCAGCCATACTTGACCCCTGCATCCAGATACGCATAGAACCGTTGCCGGAAGCTCTCCGAGGTCAGTGCCCGCATATCGAACTCGATCTCGATGCCAGTTCCATATCTGTCCGCCCGCTTCGCTGCTCCCAGCAACCGCTCCAACGGCGTCTCCTCGCGGAAGAAGTAATTCGGCTGCAACATCACCGCATCAATGCCCAGTTCCTGCCAGTCGTTGACGCCCCTGGCCCCGTAGTACGGAATCCAGTACAGTTTTTGCCCGCGCTCGTGCAGATATTCTGCAGTCCATCTCACCAACGCGTGGTCCTCGCGGCTGATACTCTCCGACAGCCAATAGAAACCGGCCAGCTTCAGGTGGTCGTATTCCTGTTCCTGCCACTGGGTAAGCACCCGCTCGATATACCACGACATCGCCGCTTGTTGGTCATGGGCATTGCTGAAATCCAGGACCTTTTCCTGTCCCTCAAGCGGGCCGAACGCGGTTATCTGCTCCATCGCCTTCGGCATCGTGATCACGATACTGACGGTGTAGTCGGTTTCGCCGAGCAGGCGGCCCGCTTCCTCCACTGCCTGCTCCATCCCGATGAAACCGGTCTGCTCGCGGAACCAGCAATCGGCCAGCCAGGCCCAATCCTCCGCCGTCGCCTGCGCTTCAGCCTCGCGGTAGGCGTGCAGCCACGCACCGTTGTCGGTCGCAAACTCGATGAACAGGAAGCTGTCGAAGAGCCACTCCTGCGGCTTGCCCTCTGCATCCACATAGGTAACGTATGGCATCAGGGCTTCTTTGGTCCATGCCGTGCGCTTTTTTGTCCCGTGATAGATGAGACACAGATCCCTGATGCCTCCGACTTGCGGTGTACCGGGCCGCAGATAAGCCCGCGCATCATGCTCGGCCCGCGCACCGACCACCGCCGCCACCAGCGCCATAACTACAGCCACAGTGCTCCGCATTGCCCTGCATCCTCCCCCCTATGGCGAATACCCTTCCGCCGCATCAACCAAGAACTGTGCAAACAGCGGCCCTACGACCTGGTTAGCCGCTGCATTCGGATGCGAATCACCATCTGCATGGGACATCTCGTACTCGTACTTGAGCATATTCCGCGTCGCCGAGCCGTCATCAGATCTAGCCAGCAGAGTGAACAAATCGAAGCAGACCACATTCGCATGACCACTCAGATAATCACCACTTTTCAACCACTCCGCGAATCGCCGCGCATTATCCGCCTCGGTGGTATTGGTTGACAGCCGGTGTAGCGGCGGCGTGGACATCACCACAAAGAGCCGCTCCGGGTGCGCGTCGAAGTAATTCCGCATCTCCCGGTAGTACCTCTTGTACTCATTCAGCATCCAGGCATCGGAAATCGCGGACGCCGGAAAGCACGATTTGAAGGCGATGACCTGGTGGTTCGCCATGATCTGTTGCCGCGCGTCGTTGTTGGTCGTCCACAGCGTGTGCAGCCCATCGGGGTCGGTATTGTCATCGGGGATATTGTAGCTCGTCCCTGTCACCACGCCCTCGGCGTTTCTCAAGCCATCTCCATTGTACCCGTGGTCCCAGAGCCCGTAGCTCGTCCCATTGGTGGTGTTGTAGTTGGCGATATACCCGCGCATGTTGCCTCCCACCACGAAGCCGTCGCCGGTAGAATGGTGCAGGAAAAACAGGTTGGTGAGAGCGCCACCTGCTGCGTTGACACGAATAGCGGTCTCGCCGACAATCAGGCCGCAAGTCGCCCGGACGATCCCGTTGCCGGCCGCAGTCGCGGTAAAACGATAGCTCGCGCTTACTGCTGCCGGTGCCGCCGCCGGTACTATGGTCCCGATATCCCCCTCGACTGACCACGTCGGCGCGAAGTCTATCGTGGCTCCAAACTGATCCCGCCCCGTCGCGCTGATGACGACGCTCTCGCCGACGTTCAGCTCTGAGAAATCCGGGACCATTTCGATGGCCGAGAGCACACGCTCACCGCTAATCGGCCACGGTGACAGGCCGACGATACAGCGCAGCACCATTATCGCATCTCCGACGTCGGCGCTCCCGTTCTGATTGGCATCTGCGCAGACATCATCTGCATCAAGTCCCACAACAATGCGCAGGATCCGGATGGCATCACCGACGGTGGGCTCGCCATCGCCGTCCATATCACCGAGACGCTCGCACACTTGAGCTGAGGAGACGCCACTGTCGCCCGCATCATTTTCGCCCGCTCCAGTGCTGACAGCGACTGCACCGCCTCCATCCGATCCGCCGCCACACCCGCAGACAACCAGCGTACAGGCCAGGCTGCAGACTATCAGCACTATCACTGCCTTCGCCATCATGCCTCCGCATCTATTACCCGCACGTCGAACGTTATTGCCATTGCCTTCATTCATCTTGCCATATCTCTCCTTCATATCCTACTCCATGACGTTCGCTTGCCGTCCCTCACATCACAAACGGAATCATCAGCTTGGTACGCTGGCGGTACTCGTCATAGACCTCGCCGAATTTCTCCCGGTTCACGCCATCCTCGAGGTATGCGCCCCAGGAAAACAGCAGTATCGCGGCTGCACCCAGACCGATGCCGAACGCCGTCAGCCGAATGATAGCCATAGCGAGTGCGGCAAGCGCGGCCGACGCATAGACAGGATGACGGATCAGTCTGAACGGTCCTCTCTGCACCATGCGCGTGGTATCTTCCCAGGCGTCTGTAGCCTGACCTGCCGTCTTCATCAGCCGCCCGCACCACGCGAAAACCAGGCTGGAGGCAATCAGCAAGCCAATACCGACTCCCTCCACAATCGGGTCACCACCGAGCTCGACAACATCGGGCGGGAAGTTCCCGAAGACATGGAAGCACTCATAGATATACACTGCGAATCCGAGCGCAATAGGCACTTCATGGGTCATGCGGAGACGTATGACCTTGACAAGCCATAGCATACATAGTCCCTCGAACAGCACTAGTGCCAGCCACACTAGCAAGTGCAACATAAGGCAGCCTCCCTCCGCTAGTAGAACTGCGGATCGGACGCCAACATCTTTGTTCCTACCCTATTCGACAACCGGTCGCTTCATCCTTCTCCGCCCTCCCAGACCGCCATGCCTTTCGCTGTTCTGCCGCGGCCGTTTGCTAGGCGCATGGGGTCTGCCGTAGATATCCTCCCATCTAGGCCCCTGACCCGTACCATGGAGTTTACGCGGCAAATCCCAAGTTCAAGTTGAGCGCCCAGCTTGAACCCTGACTTTTTTGTCGTGCTACAAGAGGTATCTGATGCCAACTTGGTGAATTATGCTACGCCGCCCGCTAAACGGTTTCAAGAAAGGTAGCCACTGCGATGGCCCTGATGGATGACATCAGACGATGCACGGAGTTGCAGTCACCTGCAGACCTGCCGATCTTTGCCCTCAGCCAGGAGTTTGACGCGAAGTACTGCGGTATGAAATACGCCGAGTACATCTCAACGCCGGAGAACATCGTGTGTTGCCAGCTTGAGGTGATTGACAAATTCGGCTGGGACTGGTCCTGGCTGCACATTGATGACACGCTTGAGTTCGAGGCTTTGGGAGTTGGGGTCGCCGGCGGTGAGAACATCGTGCCTGCCACTGCGGACTACCTGGACTTCGATCGCCAAACGCTGGCAGGCCTGGAGGTACCGAACCCTCAGACCTCGGCACGCATGCCGCTTTTGCTTGATGCGATTGCGGGTATAAGGGAAGCCCGCGGGGACAATACCTGCGTCACCGGCCGTGTCTGTGCGCCATTCTCGACGGTGGGGCTGACCTTCGGTCTGCAGGAGGCGATGTACAAGCTGATGGACGACCCGGACCTCGTCCGCGACGCCATCGCATTCGGGGAAGAGTGCGCGATCTCGTGGGGTTTGGCCCAGATTGATGCCGGCGCTCATGCCATCTGGTACGGAGACTGCAACGCCTCGACGCACATGATCTCGCCGGCCCAATTCGAGGAGTGGGCACTCGAGCCCTGCAAGCGCGTCTCTGATGTGCTCCGGGATGCCGGTGCCTTCGTCTTTTTGCACAACTCCGAGGAGCAAATCGCCGGCTTGCGCCTGCAGGCACTCACGGAGCCGAGCGTACTCAGCGTCGGTCCCGGGCTGGACATGGCCGTCGCCCACCGGGAGCTCGGCGGAGAGATCCCGCTGATGGGCAACCTCGATCCCATCGGTATGTTGACGAATGCCTCGGCCTCACAGGTCGCGGGAGAGACCGACCGGCTGGTAAGGCTCATGTCCGACGGCGGGATGATACTCAACAGCGGCGAGTGCATACCACGCGAGGCCAAAGCTCCCAACATGCACACAATGATTGACACGGGCCGTAAAGTCTGGGGTCTCGTCCAGGGCCGCCGCTGAACCCCGGCTCATGATTTGCTGGTGAACGACCCCTGACCAGCGGGGCGCCGTGGCCCCTCATTGCACCGATTCTCCACCCACCCCTGCTCCCACAGCGCAGATTTACCGGCATCGGGGAGCGGTCGTATTACCGCAGGCACCGTAGAAAGGTGTCGCGCAGCCCCTGCCGGTGCCGCTGGCAGGCGTCGGTGCTTCATAAATCAACGGTGGAAGGCGCTGGCCAGTATCTCCAGGGTAAGGTCCTGGTAGCTCATGCCGTCAGCGATGGCCTCATGGGGAACGTCGGATGTCTCAGTGAGACCGGGCATGGAGTTGATCTCGTGGACCCAAACCTGGCCCTGCTCGTCGAGGTGCATGTCGCAGCGGCTGATGCCATGACATCCCGTCAGCAGGTGCGCCTCGAGGGCCAGTCGGCGGGCCTCCGCGGCGGCTTGCTCGGAAATGCGCGCCGGACAAATGAGATCCGTCATGCCTCTGGTGTACTTGGCCTCGTAGTCGTAGAACTCCCTGTGGGGGACGATCTCAAGCACCGGCAACGGCCGGGTGCGCTCGTGCCAGCCGAGGACGCCGACGGTAATCTCGGTGCCCGCGATGAACTTCTCGATCAGAACTCTGCCGTAGTGCCGGATCAGCTCGCGGACAGCCGCCAGCGCGCGCTGTTCGTCATGGCAGATCTCGACGCCGAGGCTGGAACCCTCTGCCGGCGGCTTGGTAACCAGCGGCACGCCAATGCGCGTAACGGCTGCCTCGAGGTCGGCGGGGCTGCTGTGGGCGGACAGCACCACATGCTCGGGCACAGGGAGACCGTTCTGCTCCAGAACGGCCTGGGTCAGCGGCTTGTCCATAGTCAGCGCACTGGCCAGTACGCCGCAGCCGGTATAGGGAATTCCCGCCATTTCGAGTACTCCCTGGACAACGCCGTTCTCGCCGGCACCGCCGTGGAGGGCGTTGAAGGCGACATCCGCTTCGGCGCGTGAGAGTTGTGCGGCAAGATCCGCCTGCGGGTCGAGCAGCACAGCGTCAATTCCCGCCGCTTTCAGAGCCTCCATGACCCCCTGCCCGGAACGGAAGGAGACCTCTCGCTCGCCGGACTGTCCGCCGGCGAGTACGGCCACTCGTTTGTCTCTCAATTCTTCCAGCACGTGTGTCTCCTCGCTTCAATTTCAGGCGCGTCTTGGCGCGTAGATGTGAAGGGTTGTAGGCATGCGCTCCTCGGACGGCGACACGGCAAACGCACAAGGCAACGGTGGGCGAGGCCTCGCAGGTGAGTGCAAGTCACTGAGGCTTGAACTTTAGAAAGAGTGTGCCGATTGTGCGGCCGCCGGCGAGGTGGTTGCTCAACATCGCCTCCCGGTCTGCGGGCGCACCGGCGAGCTTTAGATGGCCGGCACCAACATTGTACTTGTTCCAGGACGGGTCCATCTCCACCCACTCGCCAACATAAAGCTCGTTCCATTCGTGGTAGCCGTATGCGCCATTGACATAGACAAGGCCGATGATGATGCGCGGCGGGATGCCGACTGCCTTCGCCAGGGCTGCCAGCAGTACGGCATGCTCACTACAATCCCCGGAGCCCTGCTCGAGCACCTCCAGGGCGGAGACAGGCCTCGGGTCGCTCTTGACGCTCTTGAGGTTGTCATGGACCCAGTCGAGCAGCAGCTTCGCGGCCGTCCATGCGTCCGTTTCATTACCAATGATGCCTGCGGCGAGGCTGCTAATCTCTTCGCTGTCGCTCTGAGTGATCTCATTGGGCTGAAGATATGCCGCGAGATCGGCGGGCGCGCCCGGTGTCTCCGCCGAGATCGGCAACTGCGCAAGATGAGCCGGCTCGCGCTCGGGTGTGACAATAATCTCAGCACTACCATCGCCACGCAGGAGCACCTGTTGGCGATCGGTAGCAGGTATCATGTCCTTAATATTGTCAGTGACTGCGGTGGCGATGAGGCAGACGCGGTCGGCCCTGTGCGGGTCGGCCGGTGGAGTGCCGACGCGGATTCCGCTACTGAAGGTAGGCCCAGGAATGTCAGCAAGCGCTATCTGCTCGGTTGTGCGGACAAGCTGCAGATCCATGAGTTGGGGGAAGGCCTGGCGGAGGATGATGCCGTCCGGTCCGAGCCATGTGCGGACCTCGACGCCCATCTTCTCGAGGCGTGTGCTGAGCAGGGTCTCGATGCCCAGGTCGGTCTGGTGCTGCTCTGCGACGCGGATCGAGTAGCGGTCGAGGTGACCGACATAGGGGTCGAAGGCGGAGAAGACCATCTCCCAGCCGGGCTTGATTTGTCCGGCGGCGGCAGCGAGGAAAACGCGGATATCGGAGCCGAAATCATCAGGGCGGGCGATCTCGCTCTCGTGAGTGCCGTCAGGCTGGCGGAGCGTCACGTGCAGCTTGTCGGGGCCGACTTCAACCGTCCGGTCCGTGACCCTCCCCATTTGATTCTGCCACATCTCGATGCGACGCGGGAGCAAGGCCTCATCGTATTGGGTGACCTGACGACTGTCCATCTGTTGAGCGCGTCCATCCACGACGAAGGTAATCTTGGCGCACTCCTCGACGCGGAAAGCGCCGTCGTCGTGGGGGGAATCGGCGAAGGCCTGCCAGCGGACATATCCGGCGGGCTGGCCCTGGATAGAGACAGTGTACCAGTATGGGCCCGCGGAGTCCTGGATGAAACGTTGGGTGGCGAGACGCGTGTGCTCGGCACGGTCGGTGCCTTCAGCACTGGCAGCGAGCAGGCAGGCTACGACGGCAATTAGTAGGCCGATAGCAGCGGTGGTCTTATTCATCGGTCGGCGTGTCGGCGGCATCATTGGCAGCAGGCTCTTTGGTATCGGCGTCGGTTGGTGATGCCGGGTCCGCCGCGGCGCCACCGGACCCCGGTTGGGATGAGGAGTGCGCGCTTGAGGCCGGTTTGGCTTCAGGTTCAGTCTCTGCTGAGGCCTCATCTGCGCCGAGCATCATCTTGTGGAATTTGCCGACGATTTCGGGATCGAACTCGGTGCCGGCGCGGGAGACGATCTCCAGCAGCGCGGTCTTGGTGGCCACAGTTCTGATGCCTCTGCCGCCGGCGTGTTGCACTCGGTCGAAGGCGTCCACTACGGCGACAATGCGGGCAGCGAGGGGGATTTTTTTGCCCTTAAGTCCCTCAGGGAATCCGGTGCCATCCCAGCGTTCGTGATGGTACTTGACAATGTCTATGGCTGTTTCGAGGAAGGTAATCGGCTTGAGGATGCTAGCCCCGATGAGCGGGTGCATCTGGTAGAAGACTTGCTCGGGTGTTGCGGTGTCGCGGGCTTCGAGCGCCTCTTCATGAACGCCGATCTTCCCGATGTCGTGAAGGATGCAGCCAAACCGCAGCATCTCGCGCTCGTCGGTGTCGAGGCCCATGACTTTAGCAAGGCGATCGGCGAGTTCACTGACGCGCTCGGAATGCTTGTAGGTGGCAGCATCCTTTGCCTCGACGGCAGTGGTGAGTGCGCGAACGGTTTCGTAGTAGTTACGGCGGATGTCTTCATAGAGTTCGGCGTTCTCGATGGCGACGGCTGCCTGGTCTGCAAAGGTGGTGAGGAGTTGGATTTCCTGCTGGGAGAATCTGTGCTTGCGCTTGGAATATATGCGGATTACTCCGCACGTATCATCCTTGGTGCGCAGAGGGAGTGTGAGTACGGAGTTGATGCCTTCGGCACGGGCGGCCTCGGGGTACTGAAAGCCTTCTTCCTGGGTGACATCGAAGATCTGGACAGCTTCTCCAGTGAGTGCCTTGGCGTCCACCGGACTGGCAGTGCCGACAACCTTGCCCTTTCGCCAGTATTCCTGGCTGAGTCCGGACATGGCGGCCGGGACGAGCTCGTCGGTCTCCTCATCGAGCAGACGGATGGTGCAGCCCTTAGCGTCCATAACTCGCATGGCGCTCTGGACAATGAGATCAAGTACTTCATGCAGGCGCAGTGTGCTTGTGATGCTGCGGGCCACCTCGTAGAGTGTGTGTGACTCGTTGGCTCTGCGCTTGAGTTCGAGGTAGGCACGTGAGGCGGCGAGGCCGACGACGTAGAATGTACACATGCGCACCAGCATATCGGCGGGGGTCTGCATGACGGGTTTGTCGAGCTCGTAGCGTGCAGCCATCCACGGGCCACACAGAAGTGTGCTGAACAGTGAGACGAAGATTGCACCGTAGTCGCCGAAAATATAGCCGGCATAGATAATGGGCAGGTAGTAGAGATGGACGGCTATGCTGTCGGTGCCGGCGATCCGCACCAGTATGGTGATACCGGCGACACTGGCTGCGATGATCAGCGCAGGCCAGAGCAAAGCAAGCCTTCTTGGAACTCTCTCTGTGATGTCCATATTCTTAGGCTCTTGAAGACAACCTGTTAGACAAGCCGATGCGAGACCGCCGGTAGCGAACCGGTGGTCGTAGTGATTATAGCAGAATCAGCGGACCTTTTCGCCTGGCGCGACGTCATCGTCGCTGGCAATGAGTGCCAGTGGCTCTTTCTCACCGGCGGCAAGTATCATGCCATTGGACTGAGTACCGTGGATGGTGGCCGGCTCGAGGTTTGCCACGAGCACGACGCTGCGTCCAAGCAACTGGCGCGGATTGAAACGTGCTGCGAGTCCGGCGACTACCTGTCGGGGCTGGTCTTCGCCGATGTCAACTTGCAGAACAAGCAGCTTGTCGGTGCCGGGTATGCGGGCAGCCTCGATGACGCAGCCGGTGCGGAGGTCAAGCCTCTGGAAATCGGCGAAGGAGATTTTGTTGATTTCGTCACCAGCTCCGTCGGCTTTGTGGTCGTCGGGCTGCTGAGGCACATCTTCACTGGAGTTCTCGGGCTGTGGCGGTGCCTTGCTGTTTGCCAGCTTTGCCAGCGCCCTGTCAAGATCCATCCTTGGGAAGATTGGTGCTCCTCGATGGATGGTGATACCGGCTTGCAGACGCTGTGGTTGGAGATCGCCCCAGGCGCGGCTGAGTGCGGCTTCTGAGAGGCCGAGTTGGTCCCAGATTTCTTCTGCGACCTCGGGCATGAACGGGTCAATGAGAATGGCGATGACACGGATGGCGTCGAGCATGTCGTAGAGTACGGCATCGAGTTCCACGCGCTTGCCTTGTTTATGGAGCGTCCAGGGCGCTCGGTGGTCAATGAACTTGTTGCAGCGGGCGATGAACTCCCACACGGTCATGAGAGCATCTCGGAAGTTGATTTCGTCGAGGCAAGCCTGGACGCTTGCGACGGTCTGAGTGATGTCCTCTGACAATGCGCCGGCGGCGGGACCGGGATCGGGTACCCGGCCGTCGAGGTAACGCTCAACCAGAGGCAATGTGCGGTGGAGTAGGTTGCCCAGATCGTTCGCGAGGTCGGCATTGAACCGCTGCAGGATGCCTCGGTAAGAGAAGTTGCCGTCGGCGCCGAAGGGGACTTCGCGCAGCAGATAGTAGCGGAGAGTATCCACTCCGAACTTGGTACGGACGCCGGAATACTCGACGATCCGGTCTATGACCTCGAACGGGTCAACGACGTTGCCCTTGGACTTGCTCATCTTCTGCCCGTGTTCATCGTTCCACCAACCGTGGGCGAAGAGGCAGCGTGAGAGCGGGAGCTCCAGAGCCATAAGCATGGCGGGCCAGAGTGTGCCGTGGAAGCGGATGAGGATGTCCTTGCCCATGAGTTGAACGTCAGGCGGCCAGACGGCTGCGAATTGCTCGTCGTCAGTTGTGAAGCCGGCGACTGTGAGGTAGTTGATGAGGGCATCAAGCCAGACGTAAACTGACTGCGTCTCATCGTCGGGCACTGGGATATCCCAGTCCGTCTTAGTACGGCTGATGCAGGCGTCGTGAAGTCCGTTTCTGATGAATGATAGGACTTCGTTGCGTCGGCTTTCGGGCGCGATAAAGCCGTCGTTCTCCTCAATATGTCTGATCAGCCTGTCGGCGTAGTTGCTGGTGCGAAAGAAGTACGCTTTTTCAGCCACCTGCTCGACGGGCCGACCGCACTCAGGACAGTTACCGTCGAGAAGGTCGGCCTCGAGCAGATATGTCTCGCAGGGGACGCAGTACCATCCGGTGTACTCGGAGAGGTAGATGTCGTCCTGGGCCAGGAGACGAGCGAAGATTTCCTGGACGACGTGAACGTGTTGCTCCTCAGTGGTGCGTATGAAGTGAGTGTGGCTGACGTGTAGTCGCTCCCATGCGCGCTGGTAGTCGCCGACGAGTATATCGGCGAAATCCTGTGGGGACTTGCCGGCTTCGGCGGCGCCACGGACCACTTTCTGGCCGTGCTCATCGGTACCGGTGGCAAAGACGACAGTCTCACCACGGAGCCGGTGATAGCGCGCCAGGACATCGGTCGCGATATTGGTATAGGCACTGCCGATGTGAGGCTTGCCGCTAACATAGTAGATCGGCGTGGTGATGTAGAATGCAGTCTTG
>Ga0180432_10010606_pt1 | contig 10995 bp, 18 predicted proteins | sample SS_ome_10_FD_132414 | JGI IMG/M metagenome (GOLD analysis project Ga0180432, IMG submission 132414) | Hypersaline lake sediment archaeal communities from the Salton Sea, California, USA - SS_1_MS_2 metaG | ecosystem: Environmental > Aquatic > Non-marine Saline and Alkaline > Hypersaline >... | reverse complement strand
GATGTCAGAGATTGACGAGCATATAGAGTGGTTAAAAAAGGCAGAAGATGGTATTCAAGCCGAAATTGATAAAGGCTTGGAGCCAAAGCCTGAGTATTACCGATGCTTGGCATGTGAATTCAATGAGTTTTGCCCTCACAAGCAGGTTTTACCGGACATAATCAATATTCAGATATGAGCGAAAAAGAACTACCTGAACAAACGGATGAAACCGTAGGGAGCTATGAAGTAATGGCTTCGGATGAGTTGAACGCTATTGCGGATGCTGCCAAAAGCATGAGCGAAACCGCAGAGAAACTTGTCGTGCCATTGGGTAACGCTGACCTATACAAGGAGGCTAAGAATGTTAGAAAAGAACTGAAATCCACCATTTCAAGCATTGAGAAAAAACGCAAGGAACTCAAGGAACCTGTATTGATTGCGGGAAAACGCATAGATGCTTATGCCAAGGAGCTGAAGGAAAAGCTGAAAGTCGGCTTTGATGCTGTTGATGTGAAAATCAAGAAGTATGAAGAGGAGCGTGACCGTAAGAAAAGAGAGGAGAAGGAGGCGAAAGAGCGCGAGAAAGCCAAGTCGGACAGAATTAACCAAATGCTTCATGACCTGAATGCATACCTTCCTAAAATCAACGCATGCGAAACCAAATCCGAATTAGAGGCAATTCAAAAAGAAATTGAAGCCGTTGTGCCTTCAGAATTCGGAGAACAGGAATCTCAGGCGAGCTTTATTCGAATGAATCTTTTGGATACTTGCACCATTGTATCTGCAAGGCTTCCTGAGAGCGTGGTCAAAGAGCCTGCGCCGGTAAATGATTTACCTCCTTCGAATGGCGCCATCCCCAAGCAGGATGAGCCGGAAGGAGAGGACAAACAGGAGCCTTTAGAACGGGAGCATGAACCGGAAGCGCAAGACCAAAAGGAGCCTCAGCCGTCAATCTTTGAATCGGAGCCATTAGAACCCAAAGAACCCGCGAAAGAAGAAGAATCAGAGAATGCCCAAGAGGGCAACGCAAAGATGGAGATTCCCGAAATCGACGGAGCGGCAGGATGGGTAGGCAAAAAGCATGCTGTCCTCATTGAGCTTCCTCAGATGGATGGCAATGATGAGCAATATAATGCACCACAGGAATTAGAGGTTCTTGTGATGAATGTAATGAACGGAAAACATCAAAATTTCAAATATAAACTTCAAAACGATTAACTATGAAACGAGCGATTTTACTACTATCCTTAATGGCGTCAACCGCTTCATTCTCGCAGGATGATTGCAGGTACTCAAAGAATGAGGTTGACGAATTTACGGGCAACAAAACGGTTGTAACCGAATGGGAGCCGTTTATTCAGCACACAGATTCGGCACTGAAAAAATACTATAAAAAGGAGGACTATCTTACTGCTGACGTAATGGGCGCAAGCGTCTCCGAAACGCAAGCGTTCTATGTTCGATACAAGATACTTTCCGATGAAGCGTACAAATACTTTGGAAGCATATCTACGGAAGCAAAGCTAATACTAAAGTTTTCCGATGGCGAGACGCTCACCCTGAACGCCGCCAAATACGACACCGGAGATACCAACTATGACATGGATTATACCTTCTATGCTACCTACTATCTTTTGACTGACGATGAGATGGAAATAATCAGCACCAAGCCCATTGAAAAAGTGAGGATGTATTGGTCGAAAGGGTATGAAGACTATGAGTGCGACAACCCGGAATCAGTTTTGAAAGTAATGAACTGCGTAAAGTAATAACGATGACAAAGAAGAAAGAATCAATACAGACGGTAACAGAGCTACCGAAAGGGCTAAAGGATACAGCCGACCTAATCGACTCAGGGGTATCGGAGATTACGACCTCCAAGCAGATTACAGGGTTTGAAAAGGCGTTCTTACTTGCGACCGCCACGAAGAAGATAAAGAACGCGCTGACCAAAGAATATATGGAGCCAATAATGGAGCTTCAGGGGTCAAAAATCGGGTTCCTTACTGATAAAGACCGAGAGGGCGGATATCCGATGACCATTGTTAAAGACTGCCTAATTGAAGCGGTGCTTACCGGCATTCAGCCGTTCGGAAACCAATTCAACATCATCGGCGGGAACATGTATATTACCAAGGAGGGCTTTGGATACCTGTTGAAAAACATTAAGGGTCTTCGATTTGCTATCACGCCTCACATTCCTCAAGTCAAGGGAGAGAGCGCGATTGCGAAGATGGATATTCGATGGGAGCATGGCGAAAATAAGGGCGCTCACACGATTGAGTTTCCGGTCAAAATCAACAAATATCAAAGTGTTGACGCTGTTGTTGGTAAGGGAACACGAAAAGCAAGGGCATGGCTCTACAATCATATCACTGACAGCGAGTTTTCTGACGGAGATGTTTCCGATTTTACGGACGCTCAGGTAGTGGAAAGCAAGCCTCCTGCCCCCGCGAATCGGAAGTCCGGCATGTCAAGCATGTTTGACGACCAACAGGAGGATGGTGGAGACGATAATGCTCGTATATTCGATTGATTATGGCGCGTAGACAGAGACCAACTTTGGAGGATTTCGAAGCAAAAGGCTTTGAAATGAAAGAGGGAAAGCTCGTAAAAAATTCCGAGCAAAAAGAGGAAAAGGAGCCGGAGAAGGAGCCGGCAAAGGAGGTGTCTGTAAATGACAAGCCAAAATACACGAACAATCAGCAGACGGGCGTTGTAAAGCCTAAGAAGCGGGCTAAATACAGGAACGTTAAGGTGAAGCAGGGAGACCGTGTTTACGATTCAAAAAAGGAGCATGAATACGCCCTTGAGTTGGATGCCAAAATACAGTCAGGAGAAGTAGAATACTACGAGCATCAAGTTCCTATCAAGATTGTCGTGAACGGGGAGAAAATAACCACATACATTCTCGATTTTCAGGTTGCCTATTCCAATGGCGTTACTGAATATGTAGATGTCAAGGCGAAAGACCGGAAAACGGGCAATTTCTTAACCACCCCTGAATTCAAATTGAAGAAGAAGTTAATCAAGGCGCTCTACGGGATAGAGATAAAGTTGGTTTGATTGCAATGGCGTATAAGTACAGCGACCCCGAAAAGTGGGGTGATATGAAGTTTCAAGAACTTTCGGTGCATGCAAAGTTGCTAATGCTATATCTAATCGACATATCGGATAATGCGGGCTTTGTCCCGGTTGATGAAGACAGGTATAAGCGAGACCTTGGCATGAGCCGTGAAGTGATACGCAGGTGCTTCAAAGAGATAGAGGGCGTATACTTGCTGAGTAAGGACAAGCGGTACATTTGGTTGAAGGGTTATTTAGCGCTGCAACGATGCCTTCCGTTGAGTAAAAAGAGTCCGGCTCATAAGTCCATCATTGAAACGCTTGAGCATCATTTTGCGAATGAAGAAACGTTCCGCGATGTAGAAGGCTCAGAGCTAATAATGAGCGCACTCAAGAAAAGAAGAAAATCCAAGAAGGCTAAATCTTCGAAACCCTCCAAAAGGAGAACAAAAGAGCAGGTTGAAAGGGACAACGCAAGAGCGAGAAGGAGCCTTGTCAAGCCAACGCCGGAAGAGGTATCCGCTTATCTTCAAAGTCATGGTGTTCACGTTGAGCAAGCCGAAAAAACAGGATTTACATTCGTTAAACACTACGAATCGAACGGATGGATGGTTGGAAGGAATGTAATGAGGAATTGGAAGAGCGCTGCGGACGGATGGCTAACTCGTCTTAATGACAGCCGAACAAAATCCGCTAAGAAAATTGAAAATTTACAAAAAGCACACGAATCTACTCAAAACGTGGATTGGAATAAGGTAAAAGACGACTGAAATGAGCGATAAAGTTGCAAAGACAGCCGGTTCTTCCGGCGTACAGAAAAGACCACAGGTGGTAGTTCCTGAAGGATTGGCAATGACCAAAACTGAGAAGCGGGTTCATCTTGCCCGGAACGGTAAGCGGGTGAAAGAGTACGAAGACAAGAACGTACCTGCGGAAAAGATTGGCGTTTACGTGAATCACACGATTATGGACAAGGGGGTTTCAATGGAACCCACTGAAATTACCTATCTAACCACGAGAATTATCGCAGACATTTTCGACTCGTTTCCTCACTTTACCCTTGAGGAGATAAGGCTTGCGTTTCACCTTGGCGTTCGCGGTGAACTTGGAGAGTATTATGGTCTGAATGCCGTGAGCTTTTTCAACTTCCTAAAAGCATACAATGACGATGTGAAGAGCAATGTGAACTTGAAGGTCAGCAAGTTTGAGCAGCAGAAAAAAATCGAACAGAAGGATACGGAAAAGCCGTCCCAAAAAGATATTGACGCTCAATTCATGTTGCTTTTGAAGGATGCCGTTGAGGATGTGAAATCGGGCAAAACAGAGTTCTACAACGACAGTGGAAACATACTCTACCGATGGATTGACCTTCATGGAGCGATGCCATTCAGTGCGGATGAAAAGAAAGAGATGGTTAAAGCGTCGAAGGCATTCCTGAAACGAAGGCTGCATGTGGACAACATGACCCTTGAAAAAAGGAAGCGTGGCGTTCAGAAGATTAACCTAAAGGAGGCGTTCGAAAAGATTAACAATGACCACGAAGATTACAACACTACCGTTGCTTCAGGAGCCATGAAAATAGCGGTTAACGAAATCATCAAGCGGCATATTTCCGGCAAGGTGGATATTGTCAAAAAGATGCAGGAAATACTCAACAAGAAGAGCTATGGAACGAAATGACACCATCGGTCATAAGATTTGTAAGAAGCGAAAGGCTGCGGGAATGACCCAAAAGGAGCTTGCGGATAAGGTTGGATGCACCTTGTATTGGATTAGCAAGGTCGAACGCGGTCACTCTTCGGTGAGCAACGCCCTTCTGAGAAAGATATGTGATGAGTTGGACATGGAGATGAGTATAACGATTGTCGATAAGAGCCAACGATAAGTATAAATTGTCGTTTTAATGCACCGCAACTATATGATAAACAACATTTACTGAATATCAGATAGTTGCAAGCCATTTATACACTTTTTTCACATATTCGACATTGGTGAATTTGTGACGCATAGGAATAAAATCAACAATAGGATGGGATTCAAAGTATACAAGAAGCCATGTAAAAACTGCCTCCTTTCAGACGATGCCATTGTAAGCCCTGAGAGAAGGTCGTACATCATCAGTAATTGCACTCGTAAGCAGACTGACTTTACCTGCCATGTTGCATCCATTGAAGGGGAAGATGTTTGCTGCCATAACTTCTACAAGCAACACGGGCATGTAAGTCAGCTTGCGAGAATTGCCGAGCGGCTTGGAGCTGTGGAGATGGTGGATTTGCCTGAAAAGGAAAGGTTAGCTTCTCATAGGGAGACGCAATCGAAATGAATAAATACGCTGTACCAATGAAACTTAAACAACGGAAGCGAAAATGGCATTCAGACAATAAACCGTTCGTTTTTGAATACTTTAACGGCACTTGTCAGGAGTGTAATGAACCTATAACAGGTAAATGGGACATACACCACATCACCTACCACTATAAATACGGAAAAATATATGAGACACCGGCTTTAGAACTCATTAAAAATGGCATAATAACATTGGTTTGTAGACCTTGCCACGACAAAATCCATACAGCCGAAGACCCGAACAACAGAAAACACCTTGAAAATAAAGCTGCTTGCGATTTGTGCGGACGTGTTGAGAGGGGAATTTTTGACCGGAAAAAAGGCGAAAAACTTGATAAATTACTCTGTCGAAATTGTTGGCTAAACTATAAAAATGGAGTTATTCAAACAAGGTTGTTTTGAAGTTGAAAAGAAAGACGTGCTTCTCATAGGGAGGTGCAAAAATGAAGACAATTTAAGTAACGAAAACATGGAAATGATTATCGACGTTAGAAAACAGGTGGCTATAAAGCCCTACGTAGAGGGCGAGGAATTAACCGGGAATGTAATAATAACCCCAAATGACAAACATAGAGGAAGCCCAAAAAGGGGAGACATTTTTATACGTAACCCTTATGACCAAAACCAAGAAGAATGGCTGCTTGTTTCAGAAGATAATTGGAAATCAGCATACCAAGCCACAAGGGGTCTTATTTTTGGCATGGGAGAAATGACATGGCTTCTGCTTGGCGCCTCTACAATATTTGATAATAACAGAGCAATGAATGGTTTTACAGGAAAATCATCCCAATTAAATGAATAGCCATAAAACAAAACCCCCGCATAAAGCGGGGGCTGCTGACCGGGAGAAACGAGCGAAGAAACTACCGGTCAAAAAAGGAAGCCCAAAATGGTTCCAAGGATTCCGACTCCTATGGCAACCCACTTTTGGGTTTTCTGTTTTTGTATCTCTTCGTCTTTGAGCTTCTTTTCCTCTTCTGCAATCTCAATCAATCGCTCTAATCGAAAAATCTCCTCATCATAGGTTCTTACCAGCGCTTCGTAGTCCCTTATCTTGTCCTCACGATTCTGAATAGAGGCTTTACAGACGCTCAAACCATTCTCAAGGTCTATCGCGTCCGCTCGTAGCTTTTTAAGCTCCTCATTGCGGCGTGAAAGCTCTCTTGACTGTTCTATCGTGAAAGCTATAACCGTATCCGGCTCAATAATGAGCATTTTCGGATAAACGGCTGTGGAATCCTCCTGAGAATACCCCGGAGCTGCAAGGAGACTAAATACCAAACTCAGTGCGCCAATAATCTTCATTCTCTTCCGGTGTTGATTCGTCAATCTCTTTGATTCGGTCAATGTATATTACTTCTCGCCGGACAATACTCGTGTCAATAGCGTCAAGCACATTCATCAGCGAGTCAAATTGAACATCTCGGCTTTCGGCGACATCACGAATACTATCTCGCTGCGAGCGGATTATTTCTATCTCCGATTTTAGCTGCTGCCGCTCTTGTTCGAGCTTGGTCGAAAAGTCCTCACGAAGGCGCTTGTTTTCCCGGTTGACCCGGAAATACCCTATCGCAGCCACGACAAGCAGGATAGCCAATAAAGCTATGATGATTTTTTCGCTCGTTATTTTCATTATGAAGCTGTTTGTTATTGCTTCCGCTTGGACAGACTTTCTTCGTCAATCCATTTACTACTCTTTCGGTACTTTCCGCCGCGCACAACTTTGCCGTCCCCATCAACAGGCAACGATAGCTTGTACGCATATCCGTAGTCCCTTTTCTGAATATGAGAAATAGGCGCCTTTACGTTCGGATTCTGATAGGAATACACCTCTTCGTCTTTTAAGTATTTAGGCTGAGAAGCGTTTTGAAACTCAATGTCTATGACCTTTTCAAATTTCTCTCCGGGGTAGGGCGCAACATTGAATCTCTTTCCAACAAAATACTCTCTTGCCGATTCTTCAGTGGTTGACGGGGATACCGCAGTGGTGTAATTGTATTCCGGGTTTTTGAATTTTACGGTGACAGATGGAAGCGCTCCCCCACGCTCCATTTTCTTTCCAAAAACCTTCTGAAAACGCTCTTTGAATTCCTTGTGCCAAATATCGTGAGCCTGTTTTGAGTATTTGTCAACACCCAACTCCTCAATGCGCTCATAGTATTCTCGGTCGAGCGCGTCAATCTTTTTTCTTTGCTCATCCGTCCAAACGGAGCCTTTTTTTCTTGAAATTTCAACAACATCCCCGGAATCCTTTTCCCCAAACATCTTTACAGAAGCAATGTCAAGCTCTCCCAATACATCTTCATCAATCCATTGGGTATATCTCTCACGCATCTCCTCCTCTGAACTGAACTCTTCAAAATAGCTGTCTCCATCTGAATACTTGCCCTCCATGAAGTAGCGCCTTATCTCTCCTCCCTTCGCAAATTTCTTATTCGACATCGCAACGGCTCCGCCGCCGATGAGTCCTGCTATGATTGGAAATAGTGGTAGCATTTTAGTAAATAATTATCCCAAATTGGCTTGATTTCAACTCAGTGTCTTTGAAAGATTTATTATGGATTGCCATTTATTTTGGTCAACAATAATTTGATTCGCCGGCTTCGTGCTTCCGGTCATTTTCTTAACAGCCGTTGCTGTTTCATTTCCAAATATACCGTCTTCGGCAATGGTGGGTGAATTGGCTATCTTTAAGGGTACGTTGATAGCTTTCTGAAGTTCCAACACATTCTGTCCTATGCTTCCAAACTTAATCGGGAAAGAACCGGTAGGAAACGGAGCGGCAGAACCTCCACCACTACCACCACGCGTAGGTGTAAAGGATGGTGTTGTGTCTACGTCAAACAAATTGCCATCGTCATTTTTTCTACCGCCTTTTGGCTTCATAATCACTCTCGTAATCAAAAAGTATCCACCAACTGCTGCGGCAATTCCGCCAATGACGCCAAGCGCTATTTTCGTGTTCTTGTTCATAGTTCAACTATTTACCCAACTGTTCCTTAATCGAAGGGCGTGTTGGAATTTTTCCTTCTCCTATTCCGGGGCGCACGGTGTTTTGGTCAGCCATCTCCATGCGGTCTGCGTCAGAAAGCATGTTTCCTGAACGGTCGTCTCCGGCGTTCATAGCGTCTTCTTCTTGCTCTTTTTTCCACCGCTTGTAAAGGTAAATACCGCCGCCAATTACTGCCGCTCCCGCGACAACTCCGATGATGGTTTTTGTAGTTTTATTCATAGCCTCAATTTGGAACGTTTATCTGTGAGAATTTTGTTTTTGAATTTTTCAAAATGTCGTAATGAACAAGCAGAACAGCAGTAGTGTTTGCCATAATCTTAACGTTCAGGAAACACTCGCCGTCAAGGGTTAAGTCTGAGGGCTGAATCACTGTTATCCCCGGTTGCGCCTGATACGCTGAAACCGTAGGGTAGTAATTTTCCGAACTCGAAGAGCCGGAAGCGTCCTTGCATACTTTCTGAACAGGTTCCTGAGCTTGACCGTTGAGGTTGCCTTTTATGGCTCTAACCTCAATGGCGGTTATCTTCTTTGGTTCATTCGCAAGCGAGCGATTGAAGTCGGCTTCTGAGGGGGTTATGGAGATGCCCTCCGGATTCATTTTCCCGGAGCGGGAATCGAAAAGGCTTACGGTAATGTCTGCGTCACTCGAATTTGTAATGGTAAAAGCAACACGCTTTCCAATCGGGCTACCAATGAAATTGCTATATTTCTCACCCTTCTTCTTTCTTCCAACGCGAGCAAGAGCGACCAAGCCGAGCAAAATGCCGGCTCCAATCAGAATGTTCTTTTGTTGACCGCTTAATTTCATCTTACCATAATAATTGGTCAGCCCAATATGCGGGCGTACCCTTTTTGTTCCTATGAATATGGCGCTTCTTGTAGTTGCGCCTTTTCTTTGCTGCGGTTCCTTTTGGAACCTTCCCTGCTTTCTCCATTTCGAGATAGGTCGGGTAGTCCTTATATCCGGTAGCTCCAACGGAAGCTAACACACTTCCACCTTTACCGATAACGTCAATCTTTTTGCCTTTGCGCCGCGATGGACGAACCTTAACTCCGAGCTTTGTAGCTCTTCGCTTGGTGTGTTCTTTTATTCGATACATAGTTTCCTGACCAATTATAGAAGCAAGTTCCACATCCTTCTACTCTTGTGCATTTACCCATGTAATGCACAGGGTCACAATCTACATCGTCCATGCACTCATGAGTACATTTAGAGCGCCTTCCAAACACAAGGCTACCAACAGCGTTTGACGACTTGTTACGAGACTTGCTTAGTTCGTGAATAAGGTACAGACCACCGATTGCTGCGGCAGCTCCAATTAACATTCCCTTGTCAACTTTCATCCTTACTTATTTTGATTCGAACAATTAACAACATCTTGGCGAATAGCCTTTTACGTTTCCGAATTTGTCAACACACTTGCATTTTCTCAAGTGGTTAGCTCCGGTCGCATAGTAGTGCCTGTCTCTGCGAATTGTCTTGCCACACGAGCCGCAAGGCGCGTTGATTACTGTACCGTCAGGACAAAGACATCGCTTTCCACCCGAAAATTTAGACTTAGGCTCTCCGGCAACGGCTGTAACAGCCTTCTTAATCAATAGAAGACCTACTGAGGCAACCACAACCGCAACTGCTGTTTGCTTGACTGTCATATCACACAAGTTTTCTTAGCGCAGACATTTTAGCTTCTCGAAGAAACTTGCTACCACCGGCGTTTTTGTTGTTCTGTAAATATCGGAGACGCTCCCTAATTTCTTGTTTAGAGAGCTTCTCTCGATAATACCGAACCCACTGGTCAGTAACGTATGCCTTTTTTTCGCGCATTACTTATCGTCGGTAAACCATGTTGCGACCTCCGGAAAAAATGCTTCCCTTACACTTAGCGAACGCTGAGTTGTGGTCGTCAAAACCAAACACGGTTCCAAAGTCAGGGTGAGTGGCGTAGTTAAGTTCGGCATCCCCAACGCTGTATCGGTTAATATTGGTGTTGACCCATACGCCATCGCAAATCTGCGTCCATCCTGCCGGCGCATTTGCAGCACGAGTCATTCGGCGAAAACGAGCCGGTTCGCTGTTTCGTCGGCTCATTCCGAGAAATTCAGACTTTTTTGAGCCATTTTTTGATTTGTTCATCTCACACCAAGCGAGATAGCCAAGAGCGCCAACGGCAGCTCCAATAAGCATATCCTTTCCTAATTTCATGGTATTTGTTTTTGTCAAAGTTTTACATCAAGCTACGGCTTACTCTTGAGCGCATTCCCCGACGACTTACACCTACCGTTGGAGCAACAGGTTGAACGTCATTATTAGGGTTATAGTTTTGACAGTCATGTAAAAAACCAACTGCGTCTTGATGCGATGGATTGTTAGTGTCATAGATTTCGCCCGAAGCTATACATTTGTAAACACCGTTTCCTAAAGACTGAATACCAGTTCCAGAAGCATTCGAGTGACCATCAGCACCCGAACAACCGCAAGCGGAAGAGGTTTCTTCACCGTTTGACGTGGAAGCCGCTTTCGGCTTCATCATTTCTTTGATTGCATACGCTCCAAGGGCGCCAACAGCGATGCCAATGAGCATGTCCTT
>Ga0180432_10010605_pt1 | contig 10995 bp, 14 predicted proteins | sample SS_ome_10_FD_132414 | JGI IMG/M metagenome (GOLD analysis project Ga0180432, IMG submission 132414) | Hypersaline lake sediment archaeal communities from the Salton Sea, California, USA - SS_1_MS_2 metaG | ecosystem: Environmental > Aquatic > Non-marine Saline and Alkaline > Hypersaline >... | reverse complement strand
CGAACGCGACGCCGACGGCCTCGACCTGCGCGGCCGGCTGTACCGCCTGCGTGGTGAGCGGCCGGACATGCGCGGTGAGGTGGACGACGAGGCGGACGCGGCTACCATCTTCCTCCGGTGGCGCCTCACAAGCGACAGCGAGCAGGCCCCCTCGGCGCGCGGAATCCTAGCGGCGCTGGGCGTCCGGTAGTAGACTCGCCCCATGGCTTCCTACCTCGACCGACTGGCCCGCCGCGTGGTGCGTGCCGACTCCGTGCAGTCTGCGATGTCTGGCCTCGGCGTGGCCGGTGCCGACAAGGCCGTGGACGCACGACCCGCAAACCCGACGTGGCTCGACTACCAGCAGGCCGACAGCCTCTCGGTAGTCGACGGCATGATCCGCCGCCTCATCTGGGGGATCCCGGAGGACACGGTGGGGGACGGCTGGCGGGTCGACGTGGGCGAGGACACCGATGTCTATGCCGAGTTCGACGAGCGCACCAACCTCGAGGACATCGCTCAAGACGTGGACGCCACGGCTCGCCAGTACGGCGGTGCATGGGTCTGGATGGTCTGCCGTGGCGTAAAGGACTTCGCCGAGCCGCTGCCACCGGGCAAGGAGATCGAGGCGCTGCACGTCCTATCGGCGCCCGAGGTCCACGCCATCCGATGGGAGGACTCGATCAAGTCGCGGTATTGGTCGCGCCCCGAGCGCGTCAGCATCTCGCCAATCCGCCCCGGCCTGTCGCTGACGCAGGGCCTCAACAACGTCCACCGGTCTCACCTCGTCTACGTGCCGGGGCTCCCGAAGACCCGCAGCCAGTACAAACCCCTGCTCGTTGACTACGACATCAGCGTGCCTCAAGCCTACTGGGAGTGCGCGCGAGACCTCGGGTTGACGACCCGCTCGGCAGCCGTGGCGGCGATGGAGCAGTCGATGCTCACCCTGACGCTGGGCGCCCGACAGACGACGGCGGCGGGTGACCAGGACACGCAGGCGGCATCGGCGCTCCAGTTGTGGAGCCGGTCGCGGTCGACGCTCAAGGCGAACGTGCTCACCGGCAACGACACCTTGCAGCGCCTGCCGGTGTCTCTACAGTCGCTCGATTCGCTGGTACGGGTCGGGTACGAACGGTTCGCGGCCATCGAGGGCATCCCGCTGTCGGCCCTCGTCGGACAGGCGCCCGCTGGCCTCACGTCGGACGACAGGAGCGGACGCGAGACGTACAACCGCCTGCTCCGTCGGCGTCGGCGCCGTCGGTACAACAGCCTCTTGCGGCGCATCTACGACCAGCAGTTTGGTCGAGTCGAGGACCGAGAGATCGTGTGGTCGCCGCTGGAAGTGCTAGACCCGCTGGCCGAGGCCGACCGCTCCGAGCGTCTGGCCCGCCGTGACGCGGCGTTGGTTCAGGCTGGCATCATCACCCCAGACGAGGCGCGCGAACGGTTGCGCGGCTCCGAGGAGAGGACGCTACCGGTGCTCGACGCCGACGCGGACGACGGGGGCCTGACGGACCCGATCGATGTGCCTGCGCTGCTTGCGGGTGACGACGGGGGCGAGTGATGCGCCGCGCCGACGCCATCGCCTGGCAGATTCAGGAGCGCGGGCACCCGTCGCCCCGCGAGTACCTCCAGTTGGTGCGCCGCTGGAATCGCCGGGTCGCGTCGATCACGCTGGCTCTGCTTGCCGATGCCGAGCGCATGGAGCGGCGTGGCGATGCCGACGACGATGGGCGTGGGTTCGCGGCTGGCGTGTGGGCGCGATTCCAGCAGATGCTCGGCGCCATCACGGCGCGCGGCATCTTCGGCTCTGTCAGCCGTCGCGACCTTGAGCAGACCGGCCGACGCACCGCACGACAGGCGGCGCGGGCAGAGCGGGCGGCGTTGGTTCGTGCCGGCAAGGACCCGGCGCAACTGTCCCTGGACCTCGGGCTCGGTCCTGGAGACAACCTAAACGGACCGGACATCACGCTGGCGCAGTCCGAGTTGGACGCGATGACCGGGTGGGCGCAGGAAGGCGTCGACCTGATCAGGACGCGCCCCGAGCACATGACGCGCGGCATCGCCCGCAAGGTAGCCGAGGCGGTGGGACGTGACTCGCTGCGGGTCGAGACGTTGCGGGGCATCATCGAGACCGAACTGGGCGTCACCAAGCGCCACGCCGAACTCATCGCCCGTGACCAAGTAGCGAAGTTGAACGGCCGCATCACGCAGGCGACCCACCAGCGCGCCGGGGTGACGCACTACCGGTGGCGAGCATCCCGCGACGGCCGCACCCGGAGCAACCACCGAAAGCTGGACGGCCAGACGTTCGCGTGGTCGGAGGCGCCGATGGGCGGTGGTACGTCACCGAAGGACCGAGGGCATCCGGGGCAAGGCATCCAGTGCCGGTGCAACGCGATCCCCATCATCGACGAGCGCCCCGAGGAGGAGCCAGCATTCGCGCGCCGTCGTAGACAGGAACGCGAGCGCATGGTAGGCCGGTAGGCATGGTGGCCCCTTTCGACATCTTCGTCCGCGCCGATCGCCTGCTCCCGCAGTCCGGGTACACGCTGGCCCCGCCTCGCGACCTCGCGACGGGTGGCCGCGTGTTCCAGATGGTGCTCGCGGTGCCGGGCGTCATGGAGTACGCGACGGGCGCCGAGTACGTGCCGCCCGAGACGCTGTCTGACGAGGGATGGCTAGGCGCGCTGGCTGGTGTCCCGATGGTGTGGGACGACACGGGTACCCACCTCAACGCGAACGGCGAGATCAACCCCGGCACGATGGAGGAGATCAGCGTCGGTCGCATCCTCCGCGCGTGGTGGGACGACTCCGAGCAGTGCGTCAAGGCCGATGCGGTGGTTGACACCTCTCGCGGGCTGGCTCTGATCGAGTCCGGCGTGCGCGGTGTCTCCCCCGGCTACAGCGCCCATGCGCCGCTTGAGGGTGGCACGCACGGCGGCGTGCGGTATAGTCGCACTCAACGGCGGCGGTCGGACCCCACGAACGTCGCCCTCACTGGTCGCCCGCGTGGCGGCGTCACCACACTGCGAGCGGATTCCATGGATGACCTCCTCGAAAAGATGAAGGCGTTGCTCGACCAGCGCGCCGACGCTGGCCCGGCCGAGATGCTGATGGCCTTGGTCGAGATGATGATGGGCGAGCGCGGCCGTGCCGACGCTGCCGAGGCCGAACTGGCCAAGATGAAGGCAGACATGGCCGAGCCCGTCGACGAGCCCAAGGCTGACGCGGTCGGTGCCTACGACAAGGCGCTGCGGCTGGCCCGTTCGCTCGGCGTGGACATCAAGGCCGACGCCACGCTGGTCGACCTCGAGCGCAGCATCGCTGACAAGCTCGACGTGAAGGCCGACGCCAACAGCGACTACGTGCGGGGCGCCATCGACGCCGCCGTGCACCGGCTGGACACCACCGATGCGGCCGACCGCGTGGTGTTCACGCAGGATCCCAACGGCAAGGGCAACCGAGCCGACTCCATCACCGATTCGGTGCACCCCACTTGGCCCGGAGCTGACGCATGACCACCAGCATCAACACCCCCATCCTGACGCCGCTGGGTGAGTCGCCGCTGGCGACCCCCGGCCGGATCGCCAAGGGCACGCCGGGGCAGGCTCGCCACGAGTCTGCGCTGGACACCTCGGGCGCCGTGGCGCAGGTGACGACCATCAACGTCACCGCCGCGACCAACAGCGACACCTACACCGTGCGCTTTGTGTTCGCGGAGTTCGGGATCGACGAGAGCATCAGCTACACCAGCGATGCCAGCGCGACGCAGACCGAGGTTCGCGACGGCCTGATCGCCGCTGCCGAGGCCAACGCCGCACTCAACGGCGCGATCTCCTTCGCGGCCGGGACCAACACCGTCGTGGCGACCAGCCGCATCGGCGGCGCGGACTACACCTTCGTGGTCACCTTCACCGCGAACCCGTCGACGGACCTCACGCAGACGGCCACCACGGCCGCCGCTGACTTCCCGATCTACTACATGGGCCGCGCGGCGCAGATCGCGGGCGTGTCCTCGGCGGACTCGACCCAGCAGCTCACCTGCACCACGGTGCAGGCGCTGACCGGTCCCATCGAGACCTCGACCATCACGCACGGTGCGGGCGCCACCTACACGGCGTCTTCCATCCTCCAGGCACCCGACGGCACCACGCAGGCGTTCTCGTGGTCTGCGTCGGCCGGTGCGAACCTCGCTGCAACCCTGGTCAACGCGCAGACGGCGATCCTCGCCGCGCTCGCTGCCATCGGCGTCAACGGCGGCTCCAACATCAGCAGCCCTGACGTGACGATGGAGCTTCCGCCCGGCTGGGTGATCATCCCGGTGGGCTCCGACGCCTCCGGTGGCGGCGGTGCGCCGGCCATCAGCATCGCCGTCACGGACGGCTCCGCAGTGCCCGAGTACGCGCTGGTTCGCGACCCGCGCGACCAGGAGACGATCCGAGGCCAGGCCAACAACGCGATCATCGCGGACGGCACTGCCATCCCGCTGTCGTTCGGTGGCGCCGACTACGCAGCCGAGGCCAGCGGTACCGCCGTCTCCTTCGGTGATTCGGTGTACGTCGAGACCGCCTCGGGTGCGAACGCCGGTCTCCTGTACCCGGAGGACAGCACTACCCGCGCCCTGTTCGCCAAGGGTGCCAAGTTCCTTCAGGGCGACACCACCGCCGACTACTTCACCTTCCCTCGGAGCTGACCCATGACCTTCGGCTACATTCACATTCCCGGCCAGTCGCTCCCGGCTGCCCCTGTCAGCGATGAGCGCGTTCGCTCGCTCGTGCAGCAGGCGGCACTCCGAGGGCAGGCGGTGCCTGGTGTCCAGAGCCGTGCAGACGCCGTGCTCGCTGACTACTACCTCGGCTGGTCCGAGCAGGCGGGTCTCACGCAGGCCGTGGCGGACTCCAAGCGCGCCGACAGCGTGCGCGCCGATGCCAAGCGGTACATGGACAACCTGTACCGTCGGTTCCGCGCTGACGCTGCGTCGACCTTCGACGGCGCCCTGACCGACCGGTCTGGCCGTGTCATCCGCCGCCCCGAGGTTCCGCAGCGTATGCTCGACGCTCTCCCGGTGCGTCGCGTGGCTCCGTGGGCGCAGAACTTCGAGAAGCGGTACGTCGACCACACCGGCTCCGTGTCGTGGGGTCGCGGCGGTGAGTCCAGCGCACCGCGCGCCGACTACTACACCGACACCGAGTACCGCCCCGTGCAACTCGTGTGGACCGCCATCGAGACCGACGCCATCCAGAGCCTGCACGCGCAGAGCCCGGAGTACGGCGTCGATCCCCGCGCCGAGAAGCAGCGGGCCGCGCAGATGGTCATGCGTCGCGCCATCAACCGCGCGCTCATCTCCGGTGTGACCGGGCTGGACATGTGGCACTCGGGCAATGTGCCCGGCTACCGCCTGTCCCTCACCTCGGTGTTCGGCACCGGCTCCGGTGGCTCCAACCTCGAGACCGCGCTGGCCGAGTGGAAGTCCATTCTGCACACTGTCTCGGACCTGTCGGACGACACGTTCCAGATCGACAGCGTGGTGCTTCCCAAGCGCTTCATGAACGTCTGCGCGGACTACGTGACCACCTCGGCGGGCTTCCCCCTCCAGGACACGATCTTCGCGAACCCGTTCCTTCAGGCGCTCGCGGCCTACGGCATCACCAACGTGTCGTATGACCCCGGCCTCAAGAACGCGGGCGGCTCCAACGTGGACCGGCTGATGTTCTACTCCAGCGCCGAGGGCGGCCTGCGTCACGTCCGCGCTCTGGACATCACCCCGCTCCGCACCGTGCAGGAAGGTCTGGCCGATGTCGAGTACATCGTGGCCCGCGTCGGCGGTCTGGATGTCGAGTTCAGCGGCTCCAACCTCATCGTTGAAGCCGAGGTGGCCCCATGATCGTCAACAACGCCACGAAGTCCACCTTCCGAGCCGGTGACGTGATCATCGGCAAGGGCGCGGTGCACATCGCGGACGAGAAGGTGACGCCCAAGGTCCGCGCGGCCCTCGAGCGGTGGTCGGAGCAGAACGGCGACAAGTTCGTGATGCTCGACGTCCCCAGCGACGGCAAGCCGAAGGCCAAGGCAGGCAAGTGAGCACGGGCGTCTTCACCGACGCGCAGATTGTCGCGGAGGCGCAGAGCCAGTGGCCCGAGGTCGCTGCTCTGTCCTCCGCGCAACTGACTGCACACACGCCGCTTGCGCGGTCGTTGTGCGGCACGTCCTACGCTCCACGGCAGTTGTACGCGCTTGGGCTCGCCCTGTCGCACGTCGCGACCCTCGTCTACGGGGCAAGCGGTGGCGCGTCGGGTACCCCGGTGGCGTCCCTGATCATCGGTGGCGCTGTCCTGTCGGCGTCCGATGGTGACGAGAGCATCAGCTACGGGTCGTGGACCGGTGGCGGGCTCACGTTGTCCATCGCGGACACCATGCTAGCCCAGACCCGGCCGGGGCAACTCCTGCTCACGCTGCGCCAGACCCGCTACAAGACGGGCACCCTGCCGCTGGCTGTCTGATGACGCAATCGACGCTGGCGGGCGGCACGGGGCTAGAGCAGGCCATGCGCCGCCTGTCCACGCTCGACGGTGTGCAGATCACGGTCGGCGTGCAGGAACCCGACGGCAGCGGTCGAAAGAAGGTGCGCGACGGTCCACCGTCTGACGACACCCTCGCAGACGTGGCCTACCGCAACGAGTACGGCATCGGCGTACCCGCGCGCCCGTGGTTGCGGACGGCGCTGCGTGAGTACCGCACCCGGTGGACGCGCCTCGCTAAGCCCGTGCCCGTGGCCTTTCGCAAGCGCGGCGAGGCGGCGGCAGAGTTGCGACTGCTCGCGGTTGCCATGGTGGGCGACACCAAGACGACGCTGCTGGACTACCCGTGGCGGGAGAACGCCAAGAGCACCATCGCGGCGAAGGGCAGCGATCAGCCGCTGGTCGATACGGGGCAACTGGTGCAGAGCCAGCGCGCTATGGTGACGGTGCCAGGTCGCGCCCCGGAGATTATCGGATGAGGCTCACCCCCGAAGCCATCACGATCAAGCGTGCCGACGGTGCGCAGACGCGCGGGACCGACGGCAGGCCCGTGGTGTCCCGTTCGGACATCAGCGCGCTTGCCTCGGTGCAGCCGGACGATGACGATGTGGACAGCATGCCCGAGGGGTACGCCACGCTTGAGCGCCGCCGGTTCAACAGCGCGACGGGGTTTCAAGCTCCCGAAGCGCAGACAGGCACGCCGGGCGACTTGATCGAATGGAACGGCAAGACGTGGGTGGTGTGGCACGTCTACCCATGGCGGGGGCTACCTGGCCTCCCTGCGCACTCGGTGTGTCGTGCCTATCGTCAACAGCCGAACCGGCCCGCTGCGGGTGCGTCGTGACGTACAACCCCATCACATCCGAGCAGGCGCTGCAAGCCATGATGACCGCCATCGAGACCGCCACCGGCTACGCGCCGTGGGTGGGCCATGGCGATCAGGTGCAGCAAGCCAACGTGCTCACCATCTGGGCGATCACGGACGTGGGGCGGGGTCTGCCCGGCTACACCGAGTCGGCACCGGGCACCCTGACGACGGGGGATGTGCGCGCCGTGTCGTACCAGATCGACGGGTACGGTGCGCTAACGCAGGTTGCACTCCAGAAACTCAACAGCCGGCTGCGCGCCCCGACCGCCGAGTGCATCGCGCTGGAGGCGGCTGGCGTGGTCGTCTCGCGCGTCTCTACGGTGCGCGACCTGTCGTCGTACCACCAGAGCGGGCAACGGCCGCATTGGGTGGTTACGGTCGATTGTGAGTACGTGCTACAACAGACTCCCGACGCCGGGCTGTCTGATGCGGTATACCTGACCTCGACAGAGGATGCAGAGGGCGCCGTAGACGTGACCCTTGACCCAGCCTCGGCCATCACCCTGTAGGAGCATCACATGGCAACCACACCAGTCGCGGCGGATTACCTCGTCGCGGTCAGCGCCACGAAGGTGCCGGCACCGTCCACCTCGGACACCATCGGCGTGCCGGTCGTGCTCACGCCTGACCCGCTCGACGGCGTCAACACCGAAGTGCTCTACACCAGCGCCACGCAGGTAGCCACGTCGCTTGCCGCCTTGGAGATCAGCGCGCTCACGGCGGTCATGCTCACCAACGGCCTGGGGCAGAACGCCCGCGCGGCTGGTGTGCTCGCGGCTGCCTACGACACTGGCGCGGCCGAGACTCCGGTGACGGCCATCGAGCGCACGATCAGCAACGGGTGGAACCCCGGCGTCTTCGCGCTGTCGAGCCGGGTGGTGGCCACGCAGTCGCTGGTAAGCGCATGGATTGCGGCCGACACGCTGCGCAAGAGCCAGTACCTTCATGTGGTCCAGTCGAGCGAGGCGGGGCTGCTCACCACGGGCAAGCCGGCCGCGCTGTCGGACTGCGAGATCTTCAACACGAAGATGCTCTATCACGACGACGACACGGTGGGCCTCGATGGCGCCTTCATGGGCTTCCTTGCTGGAATCAACCTGTCGCAAGGCCCGGCAGCGTCGACCCTGACGCTCACCGGCACCGACGCCGCAGTGGTCACCACGGCCGAGACCAACTTCTTGCTGGCCAACGACGGCGCCACGCTGCTGTCCAAGGACCACGGCGCGGCGGCCTCGCTCAACCAGATCGTTGGCGTGGATGCCTACGACGGCTCCGACTGGTCCGCCTCGGTGACGCTGGTGTACGCCGGTCGCCAGGTGCGCGCCGCGCTGCTCGACCTGCGGCAGACTCTGTCGCTCACGGGCCGCCCGCTCAAGGCTGGAAACACCGGCATCGCGCTGGCCGAGGCTGCTGCGAACGGCCCGTTGGCGCAGATGGCGGCGGCCGGGCACTTCGAGCCGCAAGAGACCGCGCCCGACGGCTACACCCTCGCGGGTCGCGTCGGGACCTACAACAGCGAGACGGCCATCGTGGTCGACATTGTGCTGTACATTGCCGGTGAAGTGCTCACCGTCTCGGTGCCCATCATCGGTCAGGAGGTGAGCTGATGCCGACCCGTACCCGTGCCGTCCACCTCGATACGCTGGTGATCGCTGGTGTCATCCTCCCGCCGTCCGGCGACAACGAGCGATGGACCATCGAGTATGACGAGGTGGCTTCGGCCAGCCCTGCCAACAGCGGCGACGACATCATCAACCACAACCCGAACCAGGGCGCCACGCTCACATGCACCACCTACGTGGGCGAGGTGACGAACCAGACCTTGATCACGCTCAACGCGAGGCAGCGGTTCGAGGTGCTGTCTGGCACTGGCGCGGCGTGGCGTGGTTCCGCCCGCACCACCGAGGGCGAGATCATCAACTGGCAGGACACCACGATCCTCACGCAGTCCGGCAGCCGCTCCGAGCAGAACGCCTCGACGGTCTCCTGGTCGCTGCGGCTGACCAACGTGGCGCGGACGATGGCAGCGGTGACTCCGTGATCCGCATCGAGATTGACGGCGTGACCTTCGAGCGTCCCGACTGGCTCGGCGGCGAAGGTCTCGACCTGTTCCACGCGGTGCTTCCGGTGCTGACGCGCTCGAGGGCGCTGATGTTCGTGGTGCAGGCGGCGAAGTCCGAGGGTGACCAGCGGGCAGAGCACGAACGGGCGGCTCACCTGGCGTTCGTGAATGCCGACACCTCCCTGGACCTCATTCGCAAGACGCTTTCGGGCGTCTCCGTGCGTCACGAGGGGATGCCGAAGCCGCTGGCTGACAGGTGGGACGTGGTGTTTCACCGCCGCCCGCTGCTGGCTACCCGGCTCGCGTTCGCGTTGTGGGGAGAGGCCGGTTTTTTCGACGCGCTCGGTGGCTCCGTGCCCGCTACGTCGAGCGCGGAACCGGCGGTTTAGACGAGTACGACGAGGCACTAGCCGAGGAGGGTGCGATGGCCGAGGTGTGGCGCATCGTGCTGTCCCCGAGGCTGGGCAACCCGTCGTGTGCAGACGTGCGTGGGTGGCCTCTGTCGGACGTGTGGCAGTCGCTGATCATGCTCGACGCGATAGACGAGAGCACGCGCCGCGCTACACTAGACGCGGACCACGCGCGAGCGGTAGGCAGGGGGCGGCATGGCTGATGGAGTAGTCGACCGCCTCGTGGTGGCCGTGACCTATGCCTATGATCAGGCGGCCGAGAACAAGGTGCTGGACGGCCTTGACGACGTGCTCGGCGCCATTGCAGGCGTGGCGGCGGCGCTGGTGGCTGGCACGGTCGCGACGGCGGCGCAGGTCACCGAGCAGCTTCGACTTGCCGAGGCGCTGGGCGTCACGACGCAGGCGTATCAGGAAACGGCGTTTGCGTTGTCGGTGTACGGTGTGGATGCCAACGACGCCGCCGACGCGCTGACGACTCTGGCCGACCGGTCGAAGGACGCGCAACAGGGAACGCAGTCGTTTGTGGATGACTTTGCGCTTGTGGGCATCTCGGTCGATGACCTGCGAGGCAAGGATCCGGTGGCGCTGCTCGACCTGTTCGCGGAGCGGGCGGGCGAGGCTGGCGACCGGTCGGCGTTCGCGGCTGCCGCCGTTCGGACGTTTGGCGATGACCTCGGGCGCCGGCTGTTGCCGCTTCTGTCCCGTGGCTCGGATGAACTGGACCGGTTGAAGCTCCAAGCCCGCCAGCTCGGCGCGGTCATCGACGACGACACCGCCAAGGCTGCCGAGTCGCTGACCTTCCAGGTTGCCGAACTCCAAGCCAACGTGGGCGGGTTGGCGCGCGGGTTCTTCCTCGACCTTGCCCCGTCGCTGGACCTCGTGACGGGCAACCTCAACGACTGGCTCGACGCGAACCGGGGTGTGCTGCGGGCTGACCTTGCGGATGCGGCGGATGCCATTGGGTCGGCGTTTGAGGCGCTGAATACGCCGATGGGTAGGGCTGCCCTCGCGGCTGGCGGCACCCGTGCGGCATTCAGCCTGTTGTCCGCCACCATCGGCAAGCGTGGCGCGAAGGGCGTGGGCTTGCTGTTCCTGCTCGGGCTGCTGGCTGACGACTTGAACACGGCGGCCGATGGCGGCGACTCCATGGCGGGG
>Ga0180432_10010604_pt1 | contig 10995 bp, 4 predicted proteins | sample SS_ome_10_FD_132414 | JGI IMG/M metagenome (GOLD analysis project Ga0180432, IMG submission 132414) | Hypersaline lake sediment archaeal communities from the Salton Sea, California, USA - SS_1_MS_2 metaG | ecosystem: Environmental > Aquatic > Non-marine Saline and Alkaline > Hypersaline >... | reverse complement strand
CGCCACGATGGTGAACAACTAGCACGGTTTCACCTGCGGGGACCTGTACGAGGACGCCGAGGCCACCGACCACCTGTCCACCGATCCGGCCGGGGGGTTCGGGTCCAAGCTGGGCACGGTCACCCACAGCGCGCGCATGGCCCTGTTCGGCGCCCTGAGCCGGGGCAAGATTCCCTACGAGATCCTGCACGACCCCATCTGCGTGGGGCACATCAACGTGGTGCCGCCCGAACCCTACAACGGCATCACCGCGCTGCCCGCCCTGCGCGGAGGCGCGCAGGGGTATCCGGGCTCCATGATCGACCGGAGGGGCAAGCTCAACCCCGCGGCCCTGGGCCTGGCCCGGGAGCACTACGCGTTCGCCCGGGCCCGCGACCCCTGGCGCGCGGAGGGCGAGCCCGTGCGGTTCGCGGGCCTGTACGTGAGCCAGGAGTCGGAGTTCTTCTACGCAGGCGCCGTGGGCGGGCGCACCGCGTCGCGGCCGTTCTCGCGGTACCTGGACGAGTACCACGGCGCGTTCCTCATGCTCCAGCGCGAGCACCTGCCCATGGAGATCCTCACGCGCCGGGACCTCGATCGCCTGCAAGAGTACCCGGTCGTGGTCCTGCCCAACGCCGTGTGCATGAGCGACGCGGAGGCCGAGGCGTTGCGCGCGTACGTGCGCGAGGGCGGGACGCTCGTGTCCAGCTACCGCACGGGGCTCGCCAACGAGTGGAACGAGCCGCGCGAAGACTTCGCGCTCGCGGACGTGTTCGGCGTCTCGTACACGGGCCGGCGGGCCGACCCGTACCGGACCTTCGACTTCGTGCTGCCCGAGGGGCAGTTCTCCACCGAGCCGTGGGAGAGCCGGTTCGTGGCCATGCGCCAGAGCGTCCTGGAGTGCACGCTGCGCCAGGGCGCCACGAGCCTCGTGGACATCCACGACCGGTACCGCCCCGACTCGGACATCCGCTACTCGGGCATGCACAACTACTACGTCAAGGACGAGCCTCTGTGCCCGGGCCTGGTGGAACACCGGTTCGGCCGGGGCCGGTCGATCTACTGCGCGGGCAAGGTGTTCAGCGCGTACCTCTTCACCGGGGTGTGGACCCTGCGCAAGCTTATGCTCGTGTGGCCCCTGGAACGGGAGCGCGCCGAGGCCTGCCCCGTGCGCCTGGAGGCCGGCCCCGCGTCCGTGGAGCTGGGCGCCTGGGCACAGCCCGAGCGCAACCGGGTGCTCGTGCACCTGGTCAACTACCAGTCCGCGCCCGGGCGCATGAACCTGGTGCCCGAGCTTCCGCTCGTGGACCGGGTCGAGCCCGTGCACGACCTGTTGCTGCGCACCACCTTCGGCGTCAAGGACATCCAGGAGGCCAAGCTCCAGCCCGCGGGCGAGGCCCTGGCCGTGGAGGAGCGCGGCGGCCGGGCCGTGGTGCGCATCCCCCGCGTGCACGTGCACGAGATCGTGGAGCTCGTCCTGCGGCCGGGCGCATGCCCACAGTATCCGGACAGCAACCGGGTCTTCGACTTCCCGCGGCCGGACCTGCGCGCGCGGGCGCAGGCGTGGCTGGCCACGAACCCGCCGGACTACGACGCCGCCGACGACGGCGCGCTCGACTTCCGCGCGTGGCGTCCGCCCGAGGACTACATCACCGAGTGGCGCATGGCCGGACCCTTCCCCTGCGACCCGGGGCAGGGCATCCGCCGGGCCTATGGCCCGGAGCGGGACGCCTCGGCCGAGGCCGCGTACGAGACCCCGGCCGGCCCGGTGCGCTGGCAGCCCTTCAGCGGCACGGACCGCCACGCCCAGGGCTGGGTGGAGATGGTCCCGCACCTCGGGGCCTGGGGCGAGACTGGGTTCGTGGGGTACCTGTGCACGACCCTGCGCTCGACTCGGGACCAGCGTGTGCGGTTTTGGCTCGGGAACAACGACCTGTGCAAGGTGTTCCTGGACGGCGAGGAGGTCTACGCCCAGGTCGAGGACCCCAAGCGCCCCACGGGCGAGGACCAGGTGCGCCTGGACCTGGACCTCACCGAGGGCGAGCACACGCTGCTCGTGAAGGTGGAGTGCATCGGCCACGGCATGGGCGTGGCCCTGCGCGCCGAGGAGCCGGAGGCGGAGCTCGTCGCCGCGCCCACGCCCGACGCGCCGGGCCGCCGCGCCTACAGCGAGGCGATCCGCGGCGGCAGGGACACGGGCCGCGGCGACGGGCAGATCTGAGGCCTGCCCCGGGGCGGACGCGTTCCTGTGCGCGGCCTTGGCGACACCGGCCGGCGAGGCGCAGCCGCCAGCTGGCGCATCAACTGCCATCGCGTGCTGCGTAACGGCTTGACCGAGCCCGTGCCCTGGGATGCCGTGAGCGGGCCCCGGTCTGACCCGGACAACGGCCCGGACCAGCCCCTGGGCCGGCCGCGCCTGGAGTGAATGATAAGGGTATCTTCCCATGGCATTCACCACGAAAGCAGGACAACGGCCCGGGGTCACGGCGCCCGCTGAGGCCCCGGCGCCGGTGCGGTTTGCACGGCAGGAGCTGGAACGGTACCTCGAGCGCATGCTGGGCGCATCCAAGACGGACCCGGCGCGGAGGGTAGCGCTGAGCGTGGACCCGGACACGCCAGGCGGGGATGAAGCGTTCGCGATCCGCGTGACCGGCGACCGTGCGGAGATCAAGGGCGGCGGCCCGGCCGGCGTGCTGTACGGCGCGTATGCGTTTTTGCGGGAACACGGCGGCTGCCAATTCAGCGGCTTGCCGCCGGACGGCGAATATGTCCCGTCCCTGTCCCGGCTGGATGTGCCCGAGGGCGAGCGCGCGCGCCGGCCCGCGCTGTGGTACCGCGGCATGCAGCTCACCCGGAACGAAGGCGCGGATCTGATGATCCGGCGCGCGGACTGGATGGCCAAGAACGGCATGAACTACGTCATGTTCCGGCCGCTGCCGGACACGCTGACCGTGGCATCGGGCTACGCCGTTGATCCGGCCACCGGCGAGCTGCGCGTGCGGGCGAAGGGCGCGCAGTACACGAATGCCTGGTTCCGCAAGCACTTGGTGCCGGAGGTGTTGAAGCGCGGGCTCAAGCTGGACATGAACCATCACAACCTGCTGTCCTGGCTGCCGCCGGAACGATACTTCGACGAGCATCCGGAATGGTTCGCCCTGCGCGATGGCGAGCGGCGGCGCGATCCGTGGCAGCTGTGCATCTGCACCGGCAACGCGGACGCAGTGGCCGAGCTGAGCGCGAACGTGCGGCGGTACCTGGCGGAGAACCCGGAGGTCGGCATCGTGGGCGTGGTCCCCGAGGACGGCTACGGTATGTGCCAGTGCGACGCGTGCCGCGCCATGGACGAAGATCCGGAAGCCGCGCTGCGGAGACATCCGCTGCGGGATCCCGGGCATTGGGACGATTTCAAGCGGCCGGAGGGTGAGAACCGGAGCCTGAGCGCGCGCTATGCGCGGCTGGTCAATGCCGTGGCGCGCGACGTGCGCCGCGATTTTCCGAACGTCCACGTGGGCTACGGCGCGTACGTCGATTTGCAGTGGCCGGCGCGCCATGTGCGGCTGGAGGACAACGTGGTGCCGTGGGTGGCCATGTACTGGCGATGCGGCGCGCACCCGCTGGGCGAACGATCCTGTGCGCTGAACCGGTTCTTTTTCGACGTGCTCAAGCAATGGCAGCAGGCGCATACGGGCAAGTTCATCCTGTACGAGTACTACATGGGCATGGGCGCGCAGCGCGGATTGCCCTACCCGCAGGCGCCGCTGATCTGCCGGGAATGGCCCGAGCTCAAGCATGCAGGTGTGCAGGGCGCCACCCTGCAGTCCGCCGGGGAAAGCCACGAGGCCTACGGCCTGAACTATCTGGCCTTTGCGCGCAGCGGGTGGGAGGAGGAAGTGCAGTACCCGGCGCTGCGCGACGCATATCTCCAGGGCATGTTCGGCGCCGCCGCGCCGGCGCTTCGGCCGGTGTATGAGCGCTTCGACGAAATCGTGCGGCACATTGCAGAGGGACGGTTCAAGGACTCGCCCTTCCTGCACTACCGGCCCACGCAGCGCGGATGCCTGCAGCCGAACGGCCGGAACGTGGGCCTGTTCCTCGAACAAGCCGGCGTGCAGGAGATCGAGCGCTGCATCCGGGACGCGCGCGGCCGCGCGTCCAACGACCGCGAACAGCGGCAGGTGGAGGCCTTTGCCGCGGCCGTCGAGTACTGGCAACGCGCCGCGGCCGCGTTCGCCGCCGAGGCGCAAGCGCAGGCTGCGGCCGAAGCGGGCCGGGAGCAGGCGGCGGCGCAGCGGTATGCGGAGGCATTTGTCGCGGTCAAGGCGGTGCACGACATGCCGGCGGCGTCGGAGACGGAAGGCTGGGTGCCCAGGGCCCGCGAGGTGCATGCCAGCCGCGTACTGAGCCGGGCCGATCCGGGCGTGCTGGCCGAACACGGGTGGCTCAGCGTGCAGGTCGCGCTGCATGCGCCCACCGAGGTGCAGGCAACGGCGGACGGCAAAGAGGAACCCAATGCACGGCTGGACGTTCCCGGTACGGAACGCGTGGTCATCCGTGCGGCCAGAGAGCAGGTGCGCGTGCGCGTAGCCGACGGCCGCGGGGTGGGCGTGCGCGTAAACGGCGCCCCGGTCGATGTGCCCTCCGGCGCGTTTGAGATCGAGGTGCGGTGGCGGGATCGCGACCGGGGCGAGCCGGCGTGGACCGTGCAGCCGAAGGCGAGACGGTAGGTGATGATGAACGCTTGACGGGACGGCCGATCCATGGGTCGAGGGGCTAGGTTAGCGGCGTAAGGGAGGGAGCCAGAAGATGAAGATGCGGACCCGATTGGGCGAGGCGGTGGTTGTGCTGGCGGCCGCGTTCCTGTGCGCGGCCTTGGCGACTCCGGCCGGGGAGCGCGCCGTGCAGGTGCCGGTGGTGGACGCGGCGCCCGTCATCGACGCGGACCTTACCGACCCGTGCTGGGACGCGGCGGCCAAGTACTCGGGCTTTCATGACGTGACCACGGGCGAGCGCGCCGAGGTGCAGACCGTGGCGTGGCTGTGCCGCGACGAGACCTGGCTGTACGTGGCGTTCCGCTGCGCGGAGCCCAACCCCGCGGACATCAAGGCCGAGGTCGGCGAACGCGACGGCCCCACCCCGCGCGACGACTCGGTGGAGGTGTTCCTGGACCCGGGCAGCAACGGCGCCCGCTACTACCAGATCGCGGTGACCGCGGGCAACACGCAGAAGGACCAGCGCATCGACTTCGCCGACGGCAAGGTCAAGCACCGCGCCCCGTACTGGGACCTGCCCTTCCGCAGCGCCGCGCGGCCCGACCCGCATATCGACACGTCCACGGGCTGGTCCGCGGAGCTCGCCCTGCCCCTGGCCATGCTGCACGAGCTCGGGCCCGCGCAGGACTGGCGCATGAACCTGACCCGCACCCGGCAGGCGGTCGCGCCCACGCAGTTCACGTCGCTTGCGCCCCTGCCCGCGGGAAGCGGCTTCCATTCGCCCGAGCAGTTCGTCCCCGTGGAAGGCATCACCGGATTCGAAGCCCGGCGCGTGTTTGCCCCGATGCTCGGCCGCCTGACGGCGAGCCCCTACGTGGTCGAAGAGGGGCGGTACGCGTACGAGATCAGCGCGACCGTGAAGAACCAGAGCGGGCTCGGCGGCGAGGTGGAGCTCGTGGTCCAGGACGTGCCCGCGCGCGGCGAGGGCGAGCGGGCCATGCGCGCGCTCGACCTGGGGCCGGTCGACGAGAAGACCGTGCGCGTGCAGGTGGTCGTCGACGCGCCCACGGCGCGGTCGGCCTGGGCTGGCGTGCGCCTGCCCGAGGCCGAGGACTTTCTCCAGCAGGCCCGGGTGCGCGGGACCGAGGATCTGGTGCCCTTCGGCGCGTACCTGGACCGCAGCTACTATACCACCGAGGCTACGGCCCGGGTGTACGGCACGAGCACGATCGACCGCGAGGGCCGCGAGGCCCTGGGCATCGGCATGCAGGCCGAGCTCGTGGACCCGGACGGCGAACCCGTGGCCGAGGGGCACCTGGCCCGGTACCTGTACGCGGACCAGACGGTCGAGCTGCCCTTGACCGGCCTGCCGCAGGGCGAGAGCACGGTGCGGGTGCGCTACGCGGACGCGCAGGGCAATGTGCTCGGGGCCATGGATCTCGCGCTCCTCAAGCGCGCGCCCGCGCCCGAGGGCAGGCACGAGGTCAAGATCGACCGGTTCCACCGGTGCATCCTGATCGACGGAGAGCCCTTTTTTCCGTACGGCCGCACGCTCGTGAGCGCCGCGGGCGACGAGGGGTGCTTTTCCGAGACCGAGCTCGACTGGTTCGAAGCCGCCGTGTACAACACGGTCCTGGACTGGAACTGGCACGGCGACCAGTCGGTCGAGCGCGCGGGCGAGGAGCAAGGCCTCACCCCGGCCCAATACCTGCACAACGGCCTGGACGCGGCCCGGGAGCGCGGGCTGTACGTCATCGGCCTGCCGTTCCAGTACGCGGCGCCCACGATCCATTACAGCGACAAGGACCTGGGCGAGAAGATGCTCGGCGCCATCGAGAACGTGGACTGGTATGTGGAGGCCCTTCGAACCCACCCGGCGACGGTGGCCTACTACTCCTGGGACGAGCCCGGGCCGGGCATCCCCACGGGCCTGGACCTGTCCATGACCGATCTGTTGGAGCGCTCGTACCAGGCGGTCAAGGACCTGGACCCGTACAACGCGATGTACATGTCTCTGAGCCGCGTGATCCACGAGCCGTCCTGGATCGGCCGCACCGCGGACATCCTGGGCACGCACAACTACTGGATCGCCGACCAGCCCGCCACTCTGGACAAGATGGCCCAGTGGGCCTATCAGACGAACGAACACCTGGCCGCCGCACACGGGCCGACCATGATCATGGTCTACGCCCAGGGCGGCAAGGGCGGCGGCCCCCAGACCCACCGCGAGCGCCGCGCCCAGGTGTACCTCCAGCTCGTGCACGAGGCGCGGTCCATGCTCTACTTCGGAGCGATCACCCTGCGCGCGGTGCAGGAGAGCATGGAGGCGCTCGCGCCCGAGATGCACACGCTCGCCCCGCTCCTCGTGCGGCGCAGCCCGGCGCAGGTGCGCACCTTCGCGCCCGAGGACGCGGTGGTGCCCGGCTGGTCCGAACAGACCACGTTCCCCCACGTGCAGACCCTGCTCAAGCGCCATCCGGAGGGCGGGTACGTGCTCCTGGCCGTGAGCGGGTCGTGGCGGCCGGTGGCGTGCCGGTTCGAGGTCTCGTGCCTCACGCCCGGCTCGTCCGTGCAGCGGATGTTCGACGACCGGCGCGCCTACCGCGTGGAGGACGGCGCGTTCGAAGACACGTTCGCGCCCCTGGACCGGCGCGCGTACCGGCTGCGCGAGGTGGCCGAGCCGCCGCGCGGCGAGCCCGTGCGCGTGCACCTGGTGCTCTCCGGCGAGACCCTGGTCCACGGCCACCTGCCCCCGCCCGAGGAGGTCGCGCGCGAGAATCTGTTGCCCAACCCGGGGTTCGAGACGCCTCTCACGGACGCGCAGGCCGAGACCGAGGGCATCGCCCGGTCGACCCAGACGCCCCACAGCGGCGACCACTGCCTGCGCCTGGTCAAGGACGAGGCGCAGGGGTGGCTCGACTGGCAGAGCCAGGTGCTCACCTTCAAGCCGAACACCACCTACGCGATCGGCGGATGGACTCGAAGCGACCTGCGGCAGGGACGCCGCGGTCCGCACCTGTTCGTGTATGACGTGAACACTGTTGGCTCCGGCAAGAACCGGCTCAACGTCACCGTGCCCGGGGTGCCGGTCAGCCAGGAGACCTGGAAGCGGACCGAGCGCACCTTCACCACCCCGGACCCGCCGGCGGTGCAGGGGCGGGTGTGGTGCCGGGTGCCGGACGAGGCCGCGGGCACGGTGTGGTTCGACGACCTGTTCCTGGAGGAGGTCGCGCCCAAGGACAAGAACCTGATCGTGAACTCGAGCTTCGAGCAGGACGTGGAGGGGTTCGAGGGGATTCCGGTCAAGTGGCCGCTCTTCAACTTCGGGCACCTGTTGCCGCATCCGGACGCGTGCGGGCTGACCGCAGAGAACCCGCACCACGGCGAGCGGTGCTTCCGCATTCCCGGGCGGCCCGAGCTCGTGTACGGGACCAAGTGCCGCCAGTCCGTGCCCGTGGACCGGGGCACGACCTATACGCTCAGCGCCTGGATGCGCGCGGACAAGCCCGACACCGAGGTGCGCCTCACGTTCCGCGACCGGTACGAGCAGTTCACCGACGTGCAGGTGGGAACGGACTGGCAGCGGTTCAGCCACACGGACACGATCCCCACCGAGGGGCCCTTGCGTGCCTGGCGGTCGGTCATGATCGAGTTCTGGACCCATGAGGCGAACGAGAGCGCGGTGTACATCGACGCCGTGCAGTTCGAGGAGGGCGAGGAACCCACCGAGTACACGCCCTGACCGCGTGCGGATGCGCGCGTACGTGACGTCTGCGGCCGGCCCCATCGCGGGGTCGGCCGCTTCTTTTCAGGAGTCTTGTCGAGCGGAGTCGTCAGCGGGCTTGCGCTTTGCCGCTTGGGAAGCGCTCTTCGTCCGGGTCGAGCGGCGGATGCTCTGCGGCAGCGCCGTAGTCGCGCCCCTCCAGGGGCGGGTTGCCGCCCGGCCCGTAGCGCAGGCCGCCGGTGTGCGCCTCGCGCAGGGGCACGAACTGCGGGTGCACGCCTCCCTCGTCGACCGTGCAGTCGAGCCAGCCCAGGGTCGGGTCCCCGTCGGGCCACCGGTCGCCCCACTGGGCGAACGCGGTGGCCGGGGCGAACGCGAAGGTGAGCCCCTCGGCGCGCACCGTGCGCCGGCAGTGGATGTGTCCGGTCACCACGAGCTCGGCGCCCGTGTCTTTGAAAAGGCGCACCATGCGGCTGCGGTGCGGCTCGTCCACGGTGAAGTACCAGGCCGTGCGGTCCTGGGCCGGGTCCCGGTTGGATTCGTGCAGCTCGTCGGCGAAGAGCGCCGCGTGCAGGAACCAGACGTGATGCCGCGCGCGCGGGGCATGCACCTGGGCCTCCATCCAGTCCCAGAACGCCTGCTCGCGCGCGAGACTCGACCCGGCCAGGAACCCGTCGAACCCGGAGAAGCGCACGTCCTTGTGCACGAAGCTCCATTCGCTCGCGCCGAACACGGACGCGTACAGGTCCAGGTACGCCTGCTGCACGGCCACGGACGGGTCCGGCGGGCGGCTCGTGGGAACGTTGCAGACCTTGTTGCCGGTCTCGTGGTTGCCCGGGATGGCGTGCACGGGAAAGGGCATGTCGTCGAAGTCGGTCTGGATCCGTTCGAGCTCGAACCGGTGCGTGGCCCCGTCGCGGGTGAGGTCCCCGCCGACGATCAGGAACTCCGGGGCCGCGTCCACGATCTGCTCGCGCGCGGTCTGCCAGTTGCGGTTCCAGTCCTCGCAGAACCGGTACGACCGGGGCGTGCCCACGTGGATGTCGGCCACATAGGCGAAGTGCCAGGGCTCCATGTCGCGTCCCCCATTCCTTGGGAAGCGGCGTTCCGGGCCTGTTCACAACAGGATGGGCTCGATGCGCGAGCATTTCCGTTTGGTTGCGCATGCCACCGTATCGGAGGCCGGCGTCCGGGGCAAGCCCAAAACCCCTGGCCGCATCGATCTGATTCGCGGGGCTTGTGAAACATGCGCGTCTCGTGGTAGGCTGCCCGACCTGGACGCGCCCGGACCGGCCAGTTGGCTCTACGCGGCGGCGCAGCGAAGAGACGAGGAGACGGTGATGGCGAAGGCGAAGTCCGTGGACCTGCGGACGCTGAAGACCGCGGCCCTGGCCGGCCGCGAGGAGGGGGACCGGCACGCGCGCGACGAGCTTGTCGCGTACCTTGGGCGCGCCACGGGCACGGCCCCGGCCAAGGGGGGCGCGCCTGCAAGCCTGGACGCGGGCGAGCACGCGATCTGGCTGTACGGTTCGAAGGCGGACCCCGAGGCCGCGTCCGCTGCGGTGCGCGACAAGGGGCTCCTCGAGTATCAGACCGAGGACGACTTCTTCATCGAACGGGTCGACGGGCAGGGCGTGGTGCTCGGCGGGGCGTCCGTGGGCGCGCTGCACTACGCGGTCTATGAGTTGCTGGGCCGCATTGGCTTCGCCTGGCCGTCCATCGGCCCGAGGTGGGAGGTCGCGCCCCAGGGACGGGTGTCGCGCATCCCGGATCCGTCGACCCGCCAGAGCCCCCGGTTCCGCGAGCGGGGCATCGACCCGGTGGACAAGATCGCGGGATACAACCCCCAGGCCATTGTCGATCATCTGGACTGGTGCGTGCGCAACCGATGGAACCGATTCTACGTCATGCTGCGCACCGATCCGCCGCATATCCTGAGCACCCTGCTGCCGCGGATTGCGCGCGAGGCCGCGCTGCGGGGCATCGAGGTGGTTCTGCCCATCAGTGCGAGCGTGGTGGTCCCGCGCGAGCTCGTGCACGAGCATCCGGAGTACTTCGCCTTCCACCCGGCGCCGCCCAAGTCCAGTCAGGCACCCGCCGGGCACGGGGGTGGGGTGCCCGTGGAGGGCGGATTTCGCGTGGCCTCGCAATTGTGTATGAGCAATCCCGCCACACGCCGGGCGTATGCCCAGCGCCTGCGCCGGCTGGTGGACACCTTCCCGGATACGGTGCGCGACTTCCACCCGGGGCCGAACGACGGGGCGGGGTTCTGCACGTGCGAGAAGTGCCGGGACCTCGCGCCCACCGACCAGGTGCAGCTCATATGGAACACCGCGCACGAGGCGCTGCGCGACTACCGGCCGGACGTGCGCCTGATCCGATCGGCGTACACCTCGCGGCAAAGCCCGCCCGAGAAGGTGCCCATCCCGGTCGAGGCCATGCACCGCGTGCACTACGACGTCTTCTGCCGCAACGACGAGATCCCCATGGACTCCGGGGAAGCGAACAACTCGCGCGCCGCCGGGACCGAAGGCTACCCGAACATGCACGCGTGGCTGATGGGCGAGATGAAGGCCTGGATCG
>Ga0180432_10010603_pt1 | contig 10996 bp, 11 predicted proteins | sample SS_ome_10_FD_132414 | JGI IMG/M metagenome (GOLD analysis project Ga0180432, IMG submission 132414) | Hypersaline lake sediment archaeal communities from the Salton Sea, California, USA - SS_1_MS_2 metaG | ecosystem: Environmental > Aquatic > Non-marine Saline and Alkaline > Hypersaline >... | reverse complement strand
TGTACAGGCCGCATACGCGGAGGCGCGGTTCTTCTACTGGCTCGACGCGGACCACTCTATGGGCAGTGCGGCAGTCTATGCATCCCTCGACGGCCAGGATTACTACGGCGTGGGCCTGTCCCAAACCACGGAAGACGGATGTCCCGATGGATGGTGCGAGTACGTCTTCGACTTCAGAAACGCGGGCAGCCTGGGCAACATATGCGGAGCACCGGAGGTGTGGCTCAGGTTCGGCTTCAGCAGTCGTTCGGACGGTGAGTATCAGGGACTGTTCGTGGACGACGTACTGATACGCGCATGGGTCGGCGACAACCCCCCAACGCCCACCACAACTCCGACCCTGTGCAAGACGCCGCCATGGCACCCAACTTGCACGCCGACCTTCACCCCAAAGGCGCATGCAACCTGCACCCCAACGTCCACTCCAAGGTCTGCGACCGCAACACCGACGGCCAGCATCACTCCCGGCCCGTCTCCGACCCCGTCCGCGACTTGGGAGGTGCATTCCGTCCTGTACCTGCCGGTGGTCTTCAAGCACTATCCGGAGTAGGTACCACTCGTCGCCCGGTGGTTCCAGAGGATCATCCCTGCCGGAAGCCACGTCGAGGGCCAGTACCAGGACGACCAGGTGAGCGAATCGCCAGGGTGAGCCGGGCGACGCTGACCGCCTGGTTCAGGCTTGGCGTGGCGCATGTGGGAGTCATCGGCAAGAAGACCGGGAGAGCGACTAATGGGCAAGCGCTGGAGGACGCGTCTGAGGCACTTCCTACCGTCGCCGAGGGCGCTGGTCGCCGTGTGGGTTGGACTGGGTCTCATGGTGATGAGCGGGGCGTGCTCATCTTCATCTTCTCCATCCCACTGGTCTACTCCCTCACCAGAGTCCCCGCGGAGTGGCACAGCCTCATCCAGGAGGAGCGAGAGGAACGGGCAGTGGCTGTCATCCACTCCCGAGGGGGTGAGGCGACCTATGAGGAGCTATCCGATGCACTGGGTATCTCCAGGGACGAGGTGGATGCTGTGCTCGTGAAGCTCGTGGAAACCGGGAGGATTGCCGATTGCTGTGAAGTCAAGTGCCGCTGCTTCTACTCGACCACTGCCCTCGAGAAGAAGCAGCGAAGACTGCTGGAGATAGTCAAGGCACGCGGTCAGGTGTCGCTGGAGGAGCTGGCTGCCGAGTTGACAGCCCCACAAGGCCTGGTTAGCGATTGGCTCTACGGATTGGTGCAGCGAGGCACATTCTCGGGCTACGTCAATTGGGATGACGGGATGCTCTACTCGGCCGAGGCGAAGAAGCCGCGCAAAGCAGGCAACTGCCCTGGCTGTGGCAGTCAGATGGGTCCGGGAGGAAGAGGTGTGATCCACTGCGAGCACTGCGGACTGGAGATCTTCCTGTAGAGTGCAAGACAGACTCTGGTCCGATGAGCCTGGCGCTAGGGCTCAGTCATCATCCTGACGTATATGTCTTCTAGCGCGGATTCGCGTACGGAGAGGTTCACCAGAGCCCACTTGTTGACCGAGATATCATCGAGCAATCCCGCGATCTCATCGACTTCGTCGGTCCTGAGGAAATAGTTGCCACCGTCCTGTTCATACTCCAGACGGTCGTCGGTCTTGAAGACGACCTCGTATTCCCGCCGGCCCAGCCGCTCCCGGATTGCCTCCATGTTGTCGCAGACGACCAGTTTGCCATTGCGGAGTATGGCCACTCGGTCGCACACGTACTCCACATGAAACAGATTGTGAGCGCTCAAGAGGATCGTCTTGCCTTGCTCCCGAAGAGTCCTCAGATAGTTGATGATGAAGAAGGAGGTCATCGGGTCCAAGCCGGAGTTGGGCTCATCCAGAACCAGAAGAGCGGGGTCGTGCAGCAGGGTCCGCGCGATGGCCACCTTCCGTTTCATCCCCTTGGAGAGCTCTCCCGTGAGTTTCTTTCCGGCATCAAGGTTCAGGGAGGTGAGCAACTCATCGATCCTGGCCCGGGCTCTGCGCCTGGGGACCCTGTATAGTTCGGAGAAGAACATGAGGTAGTCCACCACCCTCATGTTCTCGTATAGAGAGCTCTCTTCGGGAAGATAGCCGATACGGGCCTTGATGTGAAGGCTAGCGCTGCTCATGTCGTGGCCCATGACCTCCACGCAGCCGGAGGTCGGCTCGATGAGGCCGGTGATCATCTTGAGAGTGGTGGTCTTCCCTGCCCCGTTGTGCCCGATGATGCCCATGATTTCGCCGTCTTTGACTTCCAGGTCCAACTCTTGAACGGCGGGGGTTTTGTTGTATAATTTGGTGAGTCCTTTGAGTACGATCATCGGTTCCCCCGCAGCAGCCGAGCCACTGTCTCCGGAGAGGTGCGAATGGGCACTATTGTAGCGATTGCCAGTCGAGAAGTCAAGAGGCTGAGGCACGGCTTCGGCGGCAGTTCGAGACCTCTGGTGATGGGCGTCCTGGTCGGTGCGCTGCTGATCTCGTATCTCGCCTTTCGGCAGGGGTTCGTTCTGACCAGAGGCATCTATCGCGTGGGCGTCGCCCCCGATGGTCCCAGGATCCAGGACGATAGGTTCCTCTCCTCGGTGATCTCGCCTCCTCGCGGGTACGAGATGGTGTCTGATGGCTCCGTGGACCTCTATGTTGATGGCGAGCACGTCACCGTCGGCGACAAGGAACGCTCTCGCAATGCGGCAGGCGCGCTGAAACGATCCCTGGAAAGACAGGAGCTGTCTCGCATCAGCAGCGAGTATGCACTGGATCTCGCCTTCCCGCTGAGGATCGAGGTCAACTACCTCCCTTCTCCCCTCGAGGGCGCGGGGGTCACCACCGGTCCATCGCTCGCCGAGTTGGTGCGGGCCTTCGGAGAAACCGAGGCAGAGCCCGGAGCGGACCGGGCGGAATCACCTCCAGGCGGCACCGGACAAGCGGGCCCCGACACGTCACGGGCCACCAGCCGGACTGACGCGGCGGTGCGAGAGCAGCTATCGGAGATGCAGAGTGGCACCGGCGGTGGCCTGGGCGAGATCGAGATGGAGTTTGCAGCGGACAAGGAGATCATCATCCCGTCTCTGATGCAGCCCCCAATACCCTTCGCGCAGGTCATCGTGGCCTTCTTCTACGTTCTGCCGGTGTGCTTCATCAGCGTGTTCTTCACCAGTAGCTTCATGACCGAGAAGACCGATCGCCGTATCGGGGTGCTGCTGTCGGCCCCTGTGACGCCCGTGCAGATCATTATCGGCAAGATGCTTCCGTACATATCCTTCTCGCTGCTCTCGGTAACCGTCATCACCATCCTGATGAAGGGCAACCTGCCATTGGCCCTGGCGATATTCTTGCCGGTGGTGCTCTTCATCTTCTCGGTGTATCTCATCGTTCCCTTGCTGTACCGCACGTTCAGGGACACGACTTTCATGTCCATGGCCGCCGTGTCGGCGATCACGGGCTATCTCGTGTTTCCCGCCCTCTTCTCCGGAATCAACGACTTCGCGTACATGTCGCCGCTGACGCTCGCCGTGAAGATGTATCGTGATGAGCCATTCGGCCTGCGCGAGTATCTTTTCGCCACGGCACCCATGGCCATGCTCTTCTTCCTGTCCATGTACTTCGCCACGCGCATGCTGAACGAAGAGTACCTCATGGGCTTCCGCTCGCTGTACCGCAAGATCCTGGATGCGATCTACCTTGCCCTCAATCGGAGTCGCCCGTACCTCTCCGTCACGCTGCTGAGCCTAGCTTCGCTTCCCCTGGTGTACATGATTCAACTCGTGATCCTGGCGCTCGCCACCAATATCCCGTTTGCCTACGCTCTGGGAGCACTTCTACTCGCTGGCGCAACCGTCGAGGAAGCGGCGAAATCGGTAGGGATAGTGACGCTCATTGAGAACCGCATCGTAGACTCGACCAGGCAGATCCTTGCTCTCTCGCTCCTCTCTTCGCTGGGCTTCTTGATCGGAGAGAAGGCTCTGCTGTTCCTGTCCCTCAGCGTGGTCTCGGAATCGGACCTATCGAAGGCAGTGCTGAGTTCGGGGGGGGTGCTTGTGCCACTGGCGGCTCATTTCGCGTTCACCAGCCTCGCCTGCTTGCTCACCCGGCGCATCGGGACGCGGCACTATCCTCTGGCCATACTGGCCTCCTCCGTCGCCCACGGCGCCTACAACCTGGTCATCTTGGGGGTGCTGGCATGACACCATTCTTGGCCATGGTAAGGAGAGAACTGCGCTCGGTCCTGCACGAGAAGACGATCATGATCGCCGTGCTGATCCAGTTGTTCCTGGCCTCCTTCTCGTCGATCATCATCATGGGCCTGGTATCCTACTACGATCCTGAGTCCATCGGCCTGAATGCCCTCACCAGCATCCGGGCCGGCGTGATCGGCGATACCGGGACCGCACTGGCGAGGTATCTGGAAGCCGCCAATGTCCAACCGACGATCTTCGCTTCTCCAGACGCGGCCGAGTACGCATTCCGGACCGGGAGGATCGATACCATCGTACACCTGCCAGACGAGGAGAGCGGCATCGTCGACATGCAGCTCTACCTGCCCGAATCGGAATCGCGGTCGACGGTGATCCTGATGATGCTCCAGCGACCGCTCAAGGAGTACGAGAATCACTTGCGCGAGAAGAGGGGAGTTCACGTCAGGTACACGGACATTGCCGGGAAGCCCTCCACCAGCTACGAGTTCCTCTACTCGTCCATCATCCCGATCCTGATGTTCTTCCCTGCCTTCGTGGCCGGTAGCATGGCCGTCGACTCGGTCGCGGAGGAGCTGGAGCACCACACGCTGGACACGCTCTGGTCGGCGCCCGTGTCCCTGACCTCCATATTCGGATCCAAGGTCGCGGCTGCCCTCGTGCTGGCTGTGATTCAGTGTATCGCCTGGATTGGGCTACTGCGAGTGAACCGCATACATCTCGAGCATCGCGGGCTCGTCCTGTTGCTCGCCGTTCTGGTCGCGGGGATTCTGTCCGTGGCCGCCGCGTTCATCGCCTCGTACTTCAAGGACCGGGAACGCTCGCAGTTCATGTACTCCCTCTTCATGCTCATCGCAACGGGGGTGAGCTACTTCCTCGATTCCTCGCCCATCTCGCTGATGACTCGCCTCGCCACAGGGGACTACTACACGGGGATCGCCAACTTGACTGGGTACCTTGCCCTGATGGTGGGCCTGCTGGTCCTGTTCCTGACCCAGACGAGGAGGCTCATCGGATTGAAAAGCTAGCCGGGCAACTCGGGATCGCAGCGATCAGCTTTACCGCGTTTATTGCGATACTTGGGATATTATTGGGATTTTGCTGCACTCGGCTGCATGCGGAGGCGACACTCCGGGCGCGGCAGGTGTCTCGAGGTCACACCTGTCCTGACGCAGACAGGTTCGGTTCCCCGCCCTCATGCGGGAATTCGATACGCTTGAACCCCATGACGAACGCTCCCAGGGCGAAGATCCCGGCCAGACCGCCGTACATCCACAGGGGCAGCGAGTCCAAGATAAAGCCGCCGACCAGAGGTCCGACTATCTGGGCGAAGCTGTCCAGTGATGCGGAAAGACCCATGGCTCGGCCCTGTTCCGTCGGTTTGACGGCTCGACTAAGGAAGCTGTTGAGTATGCTGCGGGTGCACGCCGCCGCGAAACTGACTGCGCACAGAGCCAGGGCGAACTGGACCTGATTGCGAACCAGTCCAAGCAAGAAGAACACCACCACGAAGATCGATAGACCCACGCGAGAGGTCTTCCTGTCTCCCCACCGCTCCAGAAGCGGCACGAAGATCACGAAGCGAATGAACACTCGCACCATGCCCGCGATCATCAGCAGCCTGCCCACCTCCCCGGCATCCAACCCCAGTCTGAGATAGGCAAAGAGGGAAATGCACGACATGTAGGTCATGAATGACAGCGTGTGGAAACCCCACTGGATCAGTAGATAGCGCGCGGTTGGGTTCTTCCAGACGCTTGCCGGTCCCGAAGGCCGCCGGGCACGTTTCCCTTCCCCTCCAGGCTGCTGGAAGTCACCCTTCGACCCCGTACTGCAGCTCCCTCCCCGAATGCCTGAGGCGCGCCTGGCCACCGGGTTGGTCTCCTTGAGCAAGAAGATGGTCAGGCCGATGGTCACGCAGGTCAGTGCCGCCGAGAGCAGGCCCGGGGCAACGATGCCCCAACGAGACAGCAGCCCCCCAAGACCAGGTCCGATGAGCGAAGACAGGACGTGAGCCACGCCGATGTTGCTCATCTCCTTGCTTCGATCCTGAGGCCGGACCACGTCCCCAACGATGGCCTTGGCGATGGGGTAGTTGCCACCGAAGATGCCATCCACGATTCTCGATGCGAACAGCATGGTCATGCTGCCGGAGAAGGCCAGCATCAAGAATCCGACCAGCGTGCCCAACTGCGAGAGCAGCAGCATGGACTTGCGCCCCCTGGCATCGCTGAGCGCGCCCCAAATCGGTCCGGAGAAGAAACCGAACAGGGCATTGGTCGAGAGCAGCAGCCCAATCTGCCAGGCGGGGGCCTGGTACTCCTGGCTGAAGAAGGGCAGGAATGGGATAAGGATCGAGAATCCGAGGATGTCGATGAACACGGCTATCCACAGGGGCCTCAACTCAGGGTACTTCGTCCGAGGCATAGGTTTCTTCAATCGCATAGTCTGTGGGTGCTTTCCGGGAAGTCACCGCGCCCTGCATGGCAGCATCGCCGGGCACGGGATATCGAATCAGGCGTCAGGAGTCGACCTACGGGCTACCTACTCGACCAGGTCTCTGAAGCACTTCTGCTCCCGCATGGGGTCGAAGGCCGGATCCCCGAGCGCGACCTCACGAAACCACTCATCCATGGAGATCGTCTGCTTGAGCCACACGCAGGCCTGAGTCGCCTTGCCCATGCCAGAGTGTATGCTGGCCATCAGAAGGTGGACCTCAGCATCGCCAGGATTCGCTGTTATCTCCCGAGTGCAACGGTCGAGAGCGGACTGAAGCGTGCCCTCTCCCGGGAACCCCAGATCAGCTAGGTCGAAACTATCGTCAATCATGCGTCCACATATCCTCCAAGGTTCGAACTGTTCCTTTCAGCACAGCCCCGGCAGCCCACCGTTGGCAGATACGCCGTGCTCACAGCAGGGCCAGGAGTTCTACCGGTGATCCCCAAGCCCCACCGTCACGACACTGTATGCCGGTCGGCCGTCCGCTCGGCAAGAACCTCTATCTTTCGTCTCAGTTCTCTCTCGCGCGCGTTCAGCCAGAGCACGTAGCCAAAGGTGACCCCCCACAGAACGAGGAACGCAGCAAACAGGTAGCTCATGAGACTCCTCCTGGGCAGCGCATCAACGATTCTATCCGATCACCTGCATCCTGCAAGCGAAGTCGCAGGCGGAGCAAGGTGAAGTAGAGCAAAGTGAAGGCTACTACGCTCAAGACGAGCGTCGCGAGCATGGTGGGACCAAGATGCAGGCCAGAGCTCTCGAGCACCACCGGATGCACGGTGCGCCACCAACGAATGGCCATGAAGTTGATGGGCACGGCTGCGAAGCCCATCACGGCGTACACCGCCGCGATCCGAGCCCGTCGGCTCTCTTCCTGCACGGCCTTGCGCAGCGTGAGGTACGATGCGTAGATCAGCCACAGGACGGCGCTGGTAGTGAGACGCGGATCCCACGTCCACCAAACGCCCCAGGCGGCCTTGGCCCAGATCGATCCGGAGACGATACCTTCAGTCACGAAGACCAGACCGATCTCGACAGACGAGAGAGCCAACCCGTCCCAGCGACCGGGGCCGCGCGTCAGACAGAGGACGCTGGCAAGGAAGGCCACCACAAGGGCCAGGTAGCCGGTCCAGGCCGCTGCCACGTGGAAGTAGAAGATCCGCTGCACGTCACCCATGACAGCTTCCCGTGGAGCTATCAGGAAGGTGAAGACCAAAGCCACGGCCATGAACAGTGCGCTCACGATCGTGAGCAGGTGGCCAGGAATGATCCTCCGCAAACGCATGTGCCCTCCCCACTTAGCGGCTGGTCCGGTTGCCCGACACCTCAACGCGGATAACGCGATCGATTCTACTCCTCCACAACGTACTCGAAGCACATGTAGCACAGGGCCAGGAAGATCACGTCGAAGCCAACGAGCAGACGCATCCACTGCATGATCTCCGCCCACGGGCTCCCGTCCAACAGGCCGGCAGTAAGCCGTACCGCTGCAATGATGACCGGCATCACCACCGGGAACAGCAGTACGGGCAGCATCACCTCTCGAGCGCGAGTATGCACGGTCAGTGCCGAGAACAGAGTGCCTACCGCGGCAAACCCCAAGGTGCCCAACACGACTACGGCGAGAAGCGCCGGTCTGAACGGAAGATTGAAGAGCGCGACGAAGAGCGGCAAGATTATGGCCTCGCAGACGAACATGAAGACCAGGTTGCTCACCAACTTGCCGAAGTAGATCACGCTGCGGTCAACCGGGCACAGCAGCAGGCCATCCAGACAGCCCTGGTCTCTCTCCCTGATGAACGAGCGACTCAGACCCAGCATCCCTGCGAAGGTGAATGCCACCCACAACACTCCCGGCGCGGCCTGAACCGCGCTCTCGGCCCGAAGATCGAGCGAGAAGCTGAAGACGAGTATGACGAGGAGGCCGAAGATGAACATGGAACTCACCGCCTCCTGACTACGCCTCTCCAGTGCCAGGTCCTTGCGGACGATGGCCCACAATCCTCTCAGGGATTGCATCTCATCTCTCGCCTTGGCCCGCCAGGGCCGCTTCGTACAGTTCCCGTGTACGATCCGGATGCCTGTCCTCATCACCCGTCTCGTGGGCGATCGTGCCCGCAACCAAAAACGCGACCCGGCCGCTGTGGCTCAGGCCGTGCTCCAGGTTATACGTGGTCATGAGTACGGTGCGCGGTCTGCCGCCCAGAGTGACCACGGGATCGCTCAGAGCCGCGTCGAGCCTCTCGGCGGCCCGGCGATCCAGCCCGGCGTAGGGCTCGTCGAGAAGCAGCACCGCCGGGTCGTGAAGCAGGGCACGGGCGATGGCCAGCCGCTGTTTCATGCCCCGAGAGTACGTCCGCACGAGATCGTCACGACGATTCGCAAGACCCGCTCGGGCAAGAAGCGAAGTCGTGCGCTGGGACAGGTTCGCGACCCCGTACATCCGCCCGTAGAAGAGCAGGTTCTCCTCCCCTGACAGATCCTCGTAGAGCAACGGCCGATGAGAAAGGAAACCGACCCGTCGCCGGACCTCCTGAGCATCGACGACGGGATCGAACCCCGCCACCCGCACGCTCCCGCCGCCGGGCTTGCTGAGAGCAGCCAGAATGCGCTGTAGCGTTGTCTTGCCTGCACCATTGGGGCCCACCAGAGCCAGGAGTTCGCCTTCGCCCACGCTGAAGCTGACGCCCCGCAGCGCCTGCCTGACGCCAAAGCTCTTCTCCAGATCACACACCTCGATCATCGCTGACATCGCTCACCATCGCGTACGGCCGCGGTCGTTCATCTTTGGGTCTCGTGCCTCGCCTCGAGCATCCGTATGATAAGAGTCGCCGCATCCCTGTCAAGACGGGCGTTCAAGGCAGCTCCCCTGCAGAGTTGCGGGGCGGCCTCACGTGCGCTTGCCCTTGCGCCAGAAGGGACACGCCAAGGCGCCCACCGCCGCCAGACTGCCCAACACGATAACGGCCACCGTCCACGGGCTTCTCCTGCGATGGGCGCTGACCTGAGGCAACCGCAGGTACGCCACAACCGTGTCACCTGGGGGGAACTCCCCCCCGACGAAGTTCAGATAGCCGCCTCCTTCGGTCTCCATCTTGCCATCGAAGGTCAAGTCCTCGCTGGTCACATGCACACCCGAGTCGGGCACCAGCAAGTTGAGCACCGACGTCCAACGGGTCACGTATCGCGCCAAAGTGCATTCCGCGTCTTCGCAACCGAGCGAGTAGCGAAACACGACCGATGTTCGCCCAGGCCAGAGTGGCTCCGTATCCACGAAGCCTGCCGACGTGGGCAAGAAACGGCCACCCTCATAGCCACCCTCGAACGTCAGATCCTGCGCCCCCTCAGGGAGGATGAATTCCGAGGTCGCTCTGCGCCCTTGCTCCACCTCGCGTCCCACGTAGGTCCGGTCGGAGGAGTTGCTCAGCACGTGAAGCTCGGTCACCGACAAGCCGGAAGCCATCACGGTGACAATGAGGTGCGCCCGTTCGATCAGGATGGCACCGTCGTCCGTCGTGTCCTCGTAGACGGTGAGCCGGGTCACGATGCTGCTCCCGCCGGACTCGAATCTCAACGGATCGGATGAATACACGACGCCGGCGTAGGATACCTGCGCAAGATAGGTCAGTTCGCTGTCCACATCCAGGTTCTCGAATCTGAACCGCCCACGGGCATCCGTGACCGCTGCGGTCGGATCGTGCTCCTCCGCGTCACGGTAGACGCGCATGACGACCCGGACCTCTCCCACAGTACCTCCGCCGAAGGTAGCGTTGACGACCTGCCCTTCGATGACACCCTCGCCTTCGGCCAGGATCGTCACGGGGAGCAGGCAACCCAGCAAGAGAAGCGCCACGAGAGCCGGGGCCAGTCCCTTCACCGAGTCCTCCCCCCCGCAGCAGAAGGCCACCAGGCCAGGGAACCACCCACGAGAAGCGCGGCACCTCCGATCCAGAGCCACACGACCAGCGGATTGATCAGTATCTGGAACGTCGTCGGGCCATCCTGTGGAATCGCGATCACCGAGACGTACAGGTCTTCCCGAAGGGAGGAACGGACCGCCACCTCGGTGAGCCACTGCTCGGAGCTCCAGTAGTAGTTCCTCTGCGGTCGCAGTGTACCCAGCAGTCTCTTGCCGCGATACACGTCTACCCAGGCCGTGAACTCGTGCCGCACAGGCGTCTTCTCGGACCGCATCTCCCGGTACTCCAGGACGTAGTCCCCGATCTCGATGCCTTCTCCTGGGGAGCGGGCCACCAGCACCTCCTCCTGGTAGATCGAGGAGCCCGTGACTCCCATCGCCATGAGGACGATGGCCAGGT
>Ga0180432_10010602_pt1 | contig 10997 bp, 5 predicted proteins | sample SS_ome_10_FD_132414 | JGI IMG/M metagenome (GOLD analysis project Ga0180432, IMG submission 132414) | Hypersaline lake sediment archaeal communities from the Salton Sea, California, USA - SS_1_MS_2 metaG | ecosystem: Environmental > Aquatic > Non-marine Saline and Alkaline > Hypersaline >... | reverse complement strand
GAGCAGGACGGCTCGGTGCTGGTGCAAAAGCCGGGCTGGACGCAGACGGACCGCTGGGTGGCCTGCGCCATGCCTCAGGCGCGGACGCTGGACACCCTGGGGTTGCGCGAGTCGGTGACGGGCTGGAACAGCATGAATACGCTCAAGCTGCGGGCGCTCGGCGCCTCGGTCTGGAGCACCTACAAGTGGGATGGCTCGAAGTGGTACAACGTAAACACCCCGACGGTGGATGCGGGCTCGACGCCGATCGCGTGCGGCGAGGCGGCCGTCTTCACCCGCTTCGGCACGCCGATTGATGAGGACGAGTGGGCCCAGCCCACGTGGTACGACGACCCGCCGTGGTAAAAGTGTGAGACAGACAATACGGGGCGGCTCTTGAGCCCCCGACATCCATGAATCCCAAGCGGCTGGTCCGTTCAGCCGCTTTCTTTTTTCCTTCCTGCGATCTTGTGTGCAGCCCGAAGTCTGCTAGAGTGAGGGGGATCAATCGGAGGAAGCCGGTTAGCATCAATGGGCGAGAAACAGGTTCGACTCGGCGTCATCGGCTGTGGCGGCTTTGGCTTGTTCGCCTTGCAGCATTTTACGCAAGTGCCCGGCGTGAAGCTCGTCGGGATGGCGGGCACGCACCGCGAGGCCGCGTACGCGGCGGCCAAACGCTTCGGCGTCCCCGATATCGTCGAGGTGGAAGCGCTCGTTAAGCAACCGGATGTTGATCTCATTTACATTTCGACCCCGCCTTTTTTGCATCACCCTCAGGCGATGCTCGCGCTCGAGGCCGGCAAGCACGTGCTCTGCGAGAAGCCGCTCGCGGTCAGCCTCGATCAAGCGGACGAAATGATCGCGCTTGCCCGCGAGCACGACCTGCTTCTCGTGGCCAACCTTATCCAGCGTTACAACCCCGTTTTCGACGTCGTTCGCCGGCTCGTCGAATCGAAAATTCTCGGCGAGGTGCTCCACGGCTACTTCGAAAACTACGCGAGCGACGAGCGGCTCCCGCCCGAGCACTGGTTCTGGGACCGCAGCAAGAGCGGCGGCATCTTCGTCGAGCACGGCGTCCATTTCTTCGATCTCTTCGCCGGATGGCTCGGTACGGGCGAGGTCCTCGCAGCGCAGCGGACGCTTCGGCCCGGCACGACGCTCGAGGAGCAGGTGCAGTGCGCGGCCCGATTCGGCGAGAATGTTTTGGTTAATTTCTACCACGGCTTTCACCAGCCGGCGCGCCTCGACAGGCAGGAGATCAGGTTCGTCTTCGAGCGGGGCGATGTGACGCTCTACGAATGGGTCCCGACAGAGGTCCGTATCCATGCCCTGGCCGACGAGCAGGGCACGCGCGAGCTGTGCGAGCTCTTTCCCGGCGCGCGGCTCGACGTGACGACGACCTACTCGCCGGGAGACCGCGCCTGCCGGGGCCGGCACAAGCTGCTCGACGTGTACCAGATGATTGAGCTTACCTACGGCGCGGGCGACAAAAAGATGCACCGCTACGGCGAGCTCTTGCGCGCGATCTTTGCGGATCAGGTCCGGTGGATCCGGGACCGGCGTCACGTGCGGCGAGTCACCGAGGAGAACAGCCGAGCGTCCTTGGCGATGGCCCTCGAGGCCGACCGCCTGGCCCGCGCGTGATTGTTCACCGCGGAGATCGCCGAGAACACAGAAAAGATGGAAGTTACCAAGAGTTCTTCTGCGGTCTCCGCGTTCTCTGCGGTGAAATAGAAAGGCGGACAGGTGATCCGGCGACTCTCGACAAAACGTCTCTTGCACCCGAGCGATCTCGTGCCTACGCGTGAGGATCTCGAAGTCGTGGGCGTATTCAATCCCGGGGCGATCGCCGTCGGGAACGAGGTCGTCCTGTTGATCCGGGTCGCCGAGCGGCCCCGAGAAAAGAGGTCCGGCTTCACGGCCTTGCCCCGTTGGGACGTCGAATCCGGACCGACCGTTGATTGGGTTCCCGAAGACGAGCTCGAGCTGCTCGACGTCCGTGTTGTGCGCCGCAAGCGCGACGGCGTGGTCCGGCTCACCTTCATTTCGCACATACGGGTTGTGCGAAGCGCGGATGGCCGTTCGATTGATTCAGTGGACGGGCCCCGCTTCGACCCACAGAGCGAATACGAGGCCTTCGGCGTGGAAGACCCGCGCATTACACGCATTGGCGAGGTCTTTTACATCACGTATATCGCCGTCTCACAGCATGGGACCGCGACGGCGCTCGCCTCGACGAGAGATTTCGCTGGGTTCGAGCGGCACGGGGTCATCTTTTGTCCGGAAAACAAGGACGTCGTGTTCTTTCCGGAGCGGATCGGCGATGAGTACGTCGCGCTGCACCGGCCGAACGCCGCTACGCCGTTCACCGCGCCCGAGATGTGGCTTGCCCGCTCCCCCGACCTTTTTCATTGGGGACGGCATGAGCACTTTCACAGCGGCGGGGCGGCGTGGGAGACGAGCCGCATCGGCGCCGGTACGCCGCCGGTCAGAACGCCCGAGGGGTGGCTCGAGATCTATCACGGCAGCCGAAGGGTTTCCGGCGGCTCGGAAGTGGGCGTTTACTCTGCGGGAGCGCTGCTCCTCGACCTCAACGATCCCCGTCGAGTGATCGGCCGGTCGGCCGAGCCGATTCTTGTGCCGGAGACCGAGTTCGAACGCGAGGGCTTCGTGCCGAACGTCGTTTTCCCGACCGGCATCGTCGAGCGGGAGGACACGTACCTCGTGTACTACGGCGCCGCGGACACCGCGACGGCCATGGCTGAGTTCTCACGTAACGAGCTTCTCGCGTCACTTCGATGATTCGGCGACCGAAAACGCCGCTCCGGGCGGCCGAGGAGGAGATCGCGTTTGACATCCAGCAGCGCATGTGGTTTCGTATTCTTTCCCAAAAAACCGTAACGGGGTCACTGCGCGCATGAACGCCCACCTGAAGTTCCGTCTCCCGAAGCTGCGCACCTATCTCGATCTCATCAAAAGCAAGGTTGTGCGAGAGACCGTTGCCGCGAGCGACGTCCGTGTGTTGGAGCCCGCTGAGCCACGCTACGACGTGCCGCCTGACAAGGGCGCGTGGAAACCGATGGCGGTCAACGACGCGTGGGGCGCGCAGCAGCAGTGGGCATACTTCCGCGCGACAGTGACCGTCCCAAAGCATTGGACGGGGCCGGCGATTGAGCTCCGGCTCGGTCACCGTCCCGTCTATCTCGAGCGGCCCGCCGACGACAACTTCCCTGCCGGCCCCGAGGGGCAGGCCTTCATTGACGGCCGGCGTGTCGGCGGCATTGACCAGCAGCACACCCGCGTCCGTTATCCGTTCAACGCGGGCAAGGCGTACGACGTACGGGCCGTTTTTTTCGCGGGCCGCTGCGCGTGCCGTCACACGCTGGAGACGTTCGAATTGGCGTGGGTTGATCTTGCGACGGAGCAGCTTGCCTACGACCTCGAGGTGGCGCTCGACATCATTGACATCCTCGACGAGAACTCGCCCGCGCGCGAAAGACTCATCGCGGCGGTGGACGCAGCCACGCACGCCATTGACGTGCGCGACGCGGTCGGCGCGGTCGAGGTCCCGCTCGACGAGCAGCGCGATCCGGCCGGCGAGCTCTTTTACGCTTCCGTGCCGGCGGCGCAAAAGGCCTTCGACGAGGCTCGATCAGAGCTGGGCACAGGGGGCGACGTGCCTGAGGTCGTGGCCGTCGGTCACGCGCACATAGATCTCGCGTGGCTCTGGCCGATCGAGCAAACGCGCCACAAGTGCGTCCGCACCTGGGCCAGCGTGTGCCGTCTTCTGGAGCAGTATCCCGACTGGACCTTCCTTCAATCGAGCCCGCAGGCCTACGCGTGGGTCGAGCACGACGCGCCCGAGCTCTTTGGGAAAATCCGCGAGTTCGTCGCTGCCGGCCGCTGGGAGCCTGAGGGCGCGACGTGGGTTGAGACCGACACGCACCTCACGAGCGGCGAGTCGCTCGTGCGGCAGCTTCTGTATGGGAAGCGATTCTTCCGCGAGAAATTCGGCGTCGAGAGCCGCGTGCTCTGGATGCCGGACGTCTTCGGCTATTCGGCCGTGTTGCCGCAGCTTCTGCGGCTCGCCGGCGTCGAGGGGTTCGTGACGAGCAAGGTGAGCTGGAACCAGTTCAACCGTTTCCCGTACGACACCTTCCGCTGGCGCGGGCTCGACGGGACGGAAGTCGTCACGCACTTCATCACGACGCGGTTCCCAACGCACGAGTGGCGGACGATGTACGACTCGCTCATGAAGATCGTCAACGTCCGGGACAACTGGAACGAGTATCGCCAGAAGACGCTCGGGCTGAACCCGCTCCTGACGTTCGGCCACAGCGACGGCGGCGGCGGGCCGACCGAGGTTATTCTCGAGAAGGCGGAGCGCCTCGCCTCGATGCCGCCCGTCGAGGGCATGCCGAAAATCAAGTTTGAGAAAGTCGGGGAGCTGCTCCGGCGGATCAATGCACAGGCCGATGCTACTCTGCGTAGTACGCTACGTAGCACGAGTCGTTTGCCGGTGTGGGACGGCGAGATCTACGTCGAGTTCCATCGCGGCACGTATACCTCGCAAGGCTGGCTCAAGCGGGCCAACCGGAAGAACGAGGTTCGTCTCCACAACGTCGAGTGGCTCGCGGTACTCGCCGCGCCGCACGGCCACACACTCGACAAGGCGCAACTGGACGCGATGTGGCAGGACCTCATGCTCATGCAGTTCCACGACATTCTGCCGGGCACCTCCGTCGGCGAGACGAATGCCGAGATCCGCGTGATGCAAGAGCGCATCGCCGAGCAAGCCGACGCAATGATTGCTGAAGCGGCCGACGTGCTCTGCCGGAAAATTGACACGTCAGGATGCCGCAAGCCGATAGTGCTCCTTAATACGCTCTCGTGGGATCGGTGCGAGCCGGTGCAGCTCCCGGACGGCACGTGGCGCGACGACGTCACCGTGCCCGCGAGCGGCTGGACGGTCATTGATGCGGCGACGAAACCGCCTCGCGATCAGGTGCCCGACCTCACCGTGTCGAAGAACGGCCGCGAGATGACGAACCGCTACTGGCGGCTCCGTCTCGACGAGCACGGCCGGATCGTCGAGCTTTACGACCGCGTCAATGACCGGCAGGTGCTCCCCGAGGGCGCCGTCGCCAACGCGTGGGAGGTCTTCGAGGATCGGCCGTACGTCTACGACGCCTGGAGCATCGGGCCCTATTACGAAGAGCATCCGCTGCCGGGTCCGGAGTGCACCTCGATGAAGGTCGTCGAGCAAGGCGAGGTGCGCGCCGCCGTCGAGATGACGTGGCAGATGCCGCCCATAGGCAAGGGGCCGCGCAGCACGATCACGCAGCGCATCGTGCTCTACGCGAACCATCCGCGGATTGACTTCGAGACCCGCGCTGACTGGCATGAGCACCACCAGCTCCTCAAGGTCGCGTTCCCCGTCGAGGTGCGTGCGGCCGAAGCGACGTACCAGATCCAGTTCGGCCATTTGAGTCGGCCAACGCACCGCAACACGTCGTGGGACATTGCCCGCTTCGAGGTCTGGGCGCAGCGGTTCGTGGACCTCGGCGAGCACGGCTACGGCGTCGCGCTGCTCAACGACTGCAAGTACGGCCACGACGTGCACGACAACGTGATCCGCATGACGTGCATCAAGTGCCCGCAGGCCCCGGACAGGAAGGCTGACCAAGGCCTGCACGAGTTCACATACGCGCTGCTCCCGCACGCAGGCACGTTCCAGCAGGCCGGCGTCATCCGCGCCGCCGGCGAGCTCGACGTGCCGCTCATTGTGCGTGAGGTCAAGTCGTCGTCGGGCACGCTGCCCGCCTCGTCGCCGTTCGTGCAGTGCGACAACGAGGCAGTCGTCGTCGAGACGCTCAAGCCGGCCGAAGACGGCAACGGCCTGATCGTGCGTCTGTACGAGTCGCACGGCTCGCATGCACGGGCGACACTGACTTTTGCCGCGGCGTTGAAATCCGTCGAGCACGTGAGTTTGCTCGAGGAGCCATTGGCCGACGATATCGGCCTCGATCATCAAGGATCGCGCGTCTCGCTACGGCTGCGGCCGTTCCAGATCGTGACGCTGCGGGTCAGGCAATAAACGGATTGGGAATATGGACACTCGGCTGAAATTCCGGCTCGCCAAGCTGCGAACGTATCTCGAGCTCGTCAAGAGCAAGGTTGTGCGGGAGACGGCCTCCGCCGCGGACGTCCGTGTCCTCGAGCCGGCCGAGCCGCGTTACGACGCGCCGCCCGACGACGGCAAGTGGAAACCGGTTTCGCTCGGCGACGCATGGGGCGGCAAGCAGCAGTGGGCCTACTTTCGCGCGGCCGTGGCCGTCCCGAGCCACTGGAAAGGGGAGGCGATCGAGCTGCGTCTGGGTCACCGTGCGAGTTACCTCGAGGCGTTGGAGTATCCTATCTCGCCGGCCGGCCCGGAAGGGCAAGCATTTATCGAAGGGCAGCGCGTCGGGGCGATTGATCGGGAGCACAGCCGCATCCGCTACCCGTTCAAGCCTGGCAAGCGCTACGACGTGCGCGCCGTCTTTTTTGCGGGGCAGCTCGCCTGCCGCCACGCCCTCGAGACGTTTGGGCTTGCGTGGGTGGATGGTGCGACGGAAAAGCTCTACCACGATCTGCGGGTCACGCTGGAGGTCATTGACCTGCTCGACGAGAACTCGCCGTCCCGCGAAAAGCTCATCGCGGCGGTGGACGCGGCGGCGCACGCGATGGATGTGCGCGAGGCGCTCGGCGCGGTTCCGGTCCCCCTCGACGAGCAGCGCGATCCGGGCGGCGAGGCGTTCTACGCCTCGGTGCCGGCCGCCCAAAAAGCGTTTGACGCGGCACGCGCGAAGGTCGCCGCGTGCGCGAACGTGCCGGAGCTCGTCGCGCTCGGTCACGCCCACATTGATCTCGCGTGGCTCTGGCCGCTGAGTCAGACCCGGCACAAGTGTGTCCGTACGTGGGCGACGCAGTGCCGTCTATTGGAGCAGTACCCCGACTGGGTCTTTTTCCAGTCGAGCCCGCAGGCCTACGCCTGGGTCGAGCAGGACGCCCCGGACCTCTTCGAGCAGATCCGCAAGCACGTCGCCGCCGGTCGCTGGGAGCCCGGCGGCACGACGTGGGTCGAGACGGACACGATCATCTCGGGCGGCGAGTCGCTCGTGCGCCAGCTCCTCTACGGCCGGCGGTACCTCCTCAAGAAGTTCGGCGTCGAGAGTCGCGTCGTTTGGATGCCGGACGTGTTCGGCTACTCGGCGGCGTTGCCGCAGCTTCTTCGGCTGGCCGGCGTCGAGGGCTTTGTCGCCGGCCGCGGCAAGTTCAACTGGAACCAGTTCAACCGTTTCCCGTACGACACCTTCCGCTGGCGTGGCCTCGACGGCACGGAGGTCATCGCGCATTTGGTGGCGTGGGTCATGTCGGTCGAGCACATTAAGCGCTGTTGGGACAACTACCCGCAAAAAGAGCTCGGGCTTGAACGGCTCACGATCTTCGGTCATAGCGACGGCGGCGGCGGCGCCACCGAGGAGCTGCTCGAGATGGAGCGGCGTCTCGCCTCGATGCCGCCCGTCGAGGGCATGCCGAAGGTCACGTTCGGCAAGGTCGGCGATCTCATACGGCGGATGGCGTCACAGGCTGCGCGTCTCCCCGTCTGGAACGGCGAGCTCTATTACGAATGCCACCAGGGCACCTACACGACGCAGGCTTGGCTCAAGCGAGCGAACCGAAAGAACGAGATCCGGCTGCACGCCCTCGAGTGGCTTGCGGCGCTCGCCGGCGAGCACGGCTATCGGCTCGACAAGGCGCGACTCGACGCGATGTGGCAAAACCTCATGCTCACGCAGTTCCACGACATCCTGCCCGGCACGTCGGTCACCGAAGTCTACGACGACGAGGTCCGCCCGATGCATGAGCGGATCGCCCAAGAAACCGACACCATGACCGCCGAGGCGGCGGACGTCCTGTGCAAGAAGATTGACACGGCCGGCGCTCGGAAGCCCGTGGTGCTGTTCAACACGCTCTCGTGGGAGAGGCGTGATCCGGTACGGCTGCCCGACGGCATGTGGCGCGACGACGTCGTGGTGCCCGCCGGCGGCTGGGCGGTCGTGGACGCGGCGGAAAAACCGGCGCGCGACAAAAGCGCTGAGCTCGCCGTGAGCAAAGACGGGCGCGAGATGACGAACCGCTTCTGGCGGCTGCGTCTCGACGAGCGCGGCCGAATCGTTGAGCTCTACGATCGGCTCAACGACCGGCAGGTCCTGCCACAGGGTGCTGTCGCCAACGAATGGCTCGTCTTTGAGGACCGTCCTGACGGGTGGGACGCCTGGAATTACGACCCGAATTACGAGACGCATCCGCTGCCTGGCCCGGAGCACGTTTCAACGAACGTCGTCGAGCGAGGCGACGTGCGCGCGGCCGTTGAGCTCAAGTGGCAAATGCCGCAGGTCGGCACGGGGCCGCGAAGCACGATCACGCAGCGTATCGTGGTTTACGCGAACCATCCGCGGATTGACTTCGAGACGCACGCCGATTGGCACGAGCATCACCAGCTCCTCAAGCTCGCCGTTCCCGTCAACGTTCGCGCCCGAGAGGCAACTTATGAGATCCAGTTCGGGCACGTGCGCCGTCCGACGCACCGCAACACGTCGTGGGACGAGGCGAAGTATGAGGCGTGGGCGCACCGGTTCGTGGACCTCGCCGAGCACGGCTACGGCGTCGCGCTGCTCAACGACTGCAAGTACGGCCACGACGTCCACGACGGGGTCATCCGCTTGACGTGCATCAAGTGCCCGCAGTCGCCCGACCGGACGGCCGACCAGGGCCTGCACGAGTTCACCTACGCGCTGCTGCCGCACGCGGGCACGTTCCAGGACGCCGGCGTAATCCGCGCCGCCGCCGAGCTCAACGTCCCGCTGATGGCCAAGGAGGCCGCACCGTCGTCGGGCAAGCTGCCGGTTTCCTGGTCGTTCGTCCAAAGCGACAACGAGGCCGTCATCGTCGAGACGCTCAAGCCGGCCGAAGACGGCAAGGGGTTGATCCTGCGCCTCTACGAGTCGCATGGCTCGCACGCCCGGGCGACGCTGACGTTTTCCGGAACTTTGAATGCCGTCGAGCACGTTGACTTGCTCGAGGAGCCGCTCGCCGCCGACGTCGGCCTCGAGCACGCCGGCGAGCGCGTCTCGCTGCGGCTGCGCCCGTTCCAGGTCGTGACGCTGCGGGTCATCCGCTGACGCGAGTCGGCCAAGGGACGATCATGGAACTCAATGTGCGAATTGCCGGTGAGGCGGGGCAGGGGATCGAAACGACCGGCAGCGTCCTGATCGAAGCGCTGGCGAGTCTCGGTCTGCACGTGTTCTCGACGCAGGATTACATGTCGAGGATTCGCGGCGGACTCAACTGGTTCGACGTCAGAATCGCCGACACGGAACTCTTTGCGGGCAAGCAAAAGGCTGATTGCCTCGTCGCCTTCACGAAGGAAGCGCTCGAGAGGCTTCGGCCCGACGTCTCCCCCAAGAACGTGACGTTGTTTGATGGTGAAGGTGGCACGGACGTCGTCTCGCTGCCGTTCGCCGAGGTCGCCAAGGAAGTCGGCGGCTCGACGATCATGGCGAACGCCGTCGCGGCCGGCGCCGTCTTCGCCGTCCTCGGCTACGAGGTCGAGATACTCAGCACTCATTTGGCGAGCGCGTTGGAGAAGAAAGGCGACGAAGTCGTCCGGAAAAACGTCGCGTGCGTCCAGCGCGGCGCCGAGCTTGCGGCGTGGCACGCGGGTGCGCTCAAGGCGCCGGCCGGCGTCGGCGCGCCCGCGCACGTCTATAGCGGCGGCGACGCCGTTGGCCTTGCGTCGGCGGCCGCCGGCGTGAAGTTTGTCACCGCCTATCCCATGTCCCCCTCGACGTCGGTCTTCACCGCCCTCGCGGGCATCGCGGACGAGTACGGGATCGTCGTTGAGCAGGCTGAGGACGAGATCGCCGCGATCAACATGATCTGCGGCGCGGCTTACGCGGGTGTGCCGGCGATGACCACGACGAGCGGCGGCGGCTTCGCGCTCATGGCCGAAGGGCTGTCGCTCGCCGGCATCATGGAACTTCCCGTGTTCATTTTGCTGGCCCAGCGTCCGGGTCCAGCGACCGGGTTGCCCACACGCACGGCCCAGCAGGACCTCAAGTTCGTTTTGTACGCGGGACACGGCGAATTCCCGCGCGTCGTCTACGCGCCGGGGACGCCCCGGCAGGCGTACGAGCTGACACGGCGTGCCCTCGAGACGGCGCACGCGTTCCAATGCCCGGCGATCCTTCTGGCCGATCAGTTTCTCATTGATTCGCGCAAGAACATGCCGCCGCTGGACGGGACGCTGCGCCCCATAGACAGGCACATATTCGAGAATCCCCCCGCCGATTACGTCCGTTACGCGCCTTCGCCCGACGGTGTCTCGCCGAGGGCGCTGCCGGGGTCCGCGGCCTTTGTCGTCTCCGATTCGCACGTGCACACGCCGGACGGGCACATCACGGAAGAGGCCGAAGTCGCCGTGCGAATCCAGAACCAGTGGGGGACGAAAGCGAGACGCCTCGCCGACGAGGCATTGCTTGCCGACCTCTACGGCCCGAAGAACGCCGACCACCTGCTCATCGCGTGGGGCTCGACGTACGGGCCGTGCCGCGAAGCCGTGGACGTGCTGAACGCCGAGGGGAAATCGGCAGCGATGCTCCATTTCGCCCAGGTCTGGCCGATTGACGTTGCCGCCGTGCGCAGGGCGATCGAAGCCGTCGGCGCGCGAAAAATCACCTGCGTGGAAGGCAACGCGACGGGGCAGTTCGCCTCGGTCCTGCGCGAGGCGGGCGCATTGGGCGAGTGCGAACTCATGCTGCGATACGACGGCAGACCTTTTTCAGGCGAGGAAATCGCTGCGAGGGCGGAGCAATGAGCGATCCGAGAAGTACAAACCACACGTCGTGGTGCCCGGGTTGCGGCAACTTCTCGATCCTTAAGGCGCTCGATCGCGCGATCGAGGCCGCCGGCAT
>Ga0180432_10010599_pt1 | contig 10998 bp, 12 predicted proteins | sample SS_ome_10_FD_132414 | JGI IMG/M metagenome (GOLD analysis project Ga0180432, IMG submission 132414) | Hypersaline lake sediment archaeal communities from the Salton Sea, California, USA - SS_1_MS_2 metaG | ecosystem: Environmental > Aquatic > Non-marine Saline and Alkaline > Hypersaline >... | reverse complement strand
TCGGCAAAGTATCAGTTTGAAGATCAAGATAAGGAAGTAATAGAATTCCTTCTTCAACTGTAATTACTAAATATCGTCTTTCACGTAATCATTGAGAAGATACTGTATGTCCGAAAGCAACTACAACTGGGTCTGTTTCGATTGCCGGTACGCAACCCGGCAGCCGAAAACCTCGAAACACGTACCAAAATGCGCGGCATGCTATAAGGACTGCGTGTCCGTAGGGTACAAGCTGGAGATTCCCAAAAAGACCGACGCGAAGGGATGGGAAAAGCTCAGGGAAGTCAGCCGGGAGATGGATCAACAGAAGCGGGATAATCAGAAAAAGTACCGGGAGACACGGATAAGCCAGCTCACCAACCGGATCGAAACATTGAGCGCCAAGGAGCACAACCAGGATCGGGCGCGGCTGATCGCAGAGCTGCAAGAGGAATTGGAAAGATTGCAGCGGTCGGAATCATCATCCCGCGGATGACGCCAGGCTCCTCCCACCGCACGGAATATTCCTTTGATGCCTCCGACTGAGACGGTCGACTGCAATCATATTATGGATGCACTCTCACCCCCCTTACCCCATCACCCGCGTCCCCAGGTACAGCAACAACAGTCCCAGCACCAGGGCCGCCAGGCCGAAGCCCCGCATCACCCCGTCCGGCAGGGTCAAAGCCTGGGCCATGAATCGCTTTACCAGCCCCGGGGAGGCGAAGTAGGGCACCCCCTCTATGATGAACAGCAGCCCCACGGCCACCACCAGCAGTGAAAAATCCATAAATCGCCTCCCGCATGAATGAAATTCCCGGATGCGCTCCCCTCCCGCCAGGCTGCCCCCCCTCCCCCGATCCATCAACCCCCTCTTCCATCATAGAAAACGGACGCTCGTCCCGTCAAGGGAAAACCACCTCGCCGCAGGATAGACACGCATAGAGCCGAAACTTCTGGCGTCACCGCCGCAACATATTTTGAAATTCGATATCTCCCCGACACGCCCCATACTCCACCGCCCTCCACCCCCTTCCCACAAAAGCATTTGATGAGATCCCTCTCTCCCCTTCCCTCCCGAACGCCGGCGACCCGACACGCCTCCCCCGCCCCTCTCCCCCATCCCGCATCCAGTCTCCCAAACCCTGCGACCCGATGCAGCCATCCACCATTTTTCGCCCCTCCCCGAGCCATCCTTTCCAAACCCGACGCCTCCCGGGTCGATCCTCCTCTCACGCCGCCCCCGCCCTTCGCCGTCCCCTCCCGAAAAAAGCGAGGTGACTGAACAATCAATCACAATTTTTCTTGACATCCAGAACCTCCTTTGATACTAATTGTTCGTCGGGTTTGCCAGTTTACGTAACATGGCAGAGGTGGACGCGCGAGGGGAGGCGCAACGGCGCCGGGGGAAGTGGCGAAGGAGAAACCCGCTCCACTTGTTACGCGCGGGAAGAGAGGGAGGCGAGGAGACAGAGATATTCGCCTGCGGCTTGATTGCACTCTATATATATTACATCGATAGATCGCCCGCACAGCCTCGAGAAGAGGCGAAAAGCCCCCATCCCCCCGAACGGCCCGACACATGGATGCGACGGGCATCCTCACCCGGGAACCGGTGTCCCGGATACCTGGGCCATTCGCCCCTGAAGGAAGAAACCGCATGTCTCGAAAACCGGCGAACGCCCCCGATACCGACGGCGCCATGCCCATCAGCGTGCTCGCCGAAAAGCTCGACATCTCGCCCCGCACCATCCGCTACTACGAGGAAATCGGCCTGCTGGACACCGTCAAACGTACCAGCGGCGGCAAGCGTATCTACACCGATGACGACTTCCGACGACTCCGATTCATCAAGAAGCTGAAGCTCTTGGGCCTGAGCCTTGCCGACATGCAGGAGCTGGAAGACATCTACAAAATCCACCGAAATAACTCTAAGGTATTCCCCCGTCTCATCGAACAGCTCGACACCCACAAGAAAGAGGTGGACCGACGCCTCCAGGAGCTGACCGCCCTCAGGAAGGAGATCGACGAGTTCCAGGAGCGGATGCGGGAAAAGATCAGGGAAGAAACATGAAAGAATCAAAGACCGGGTTGGTGCAGGTATACACCGGCGACGGCAAGGGAAAAACCACCGCCGCCCTGGGGCTGGCGCTGCGGGCCTGCGGACAGGGGCTTAAAAGCTACGTGATCCAGTTCATGAAGGGGGAAATCTACTACGGCGAGCTGGGCGCGGCGAAGAAGCTCCCCGACGACTGCCTGACCATCACTCAGATGGGACGGCCGGATTTCGTCAGCAAGGAAAACCCGGAGCCCATCGACGTGGAGCTGGCCCGGAAGGCCCTGGAGCTGGCCCGGGAGCTCATCGAGGAAAATAAGCACGACATCGTCATCCTCGACGAGGTGAACGTAGCTATGGACTTCGGCCTGATATCCGTAGGCGACGTGCTGGAGCTCATCGATAAAAAACCGCCCGACATGGAGCTGGTCCTCACCGGACGCTACGCGCCCAAGGCGATCATCGACCGGGCGGACCTGGTCACCGAGATGAAGGAGATCAAGCACCCCTACCATCAGGGCATATCCGCCCGGGTGGGCATTGAACGGTAGGCGAAAGAAAATAGGTTCTTAAGAAAATATATATTGTTTTTTATTCTAATCGACATACCGCACCCGCCGGGATCGGATCCCGGGGGAGGACGCCATGACACAGAAAAAAAAGGAAACTGACTTTTCCGCAGAAAAAAAGCGGTGGGAGGATGAGACCCTCGATCCCGTTTTGAAGAAATCTTCCGAGCGACAGGAGAGATTCACCACCGTCAGCGACGCCGAGATCGACCGCCTCTACGGCCCCTGGGACCTGGAGGGATTCGACTACATGACCGACCTCGGCTTTCCGGGGGAATACCCCTATACCCGGGGGGTGTATCCCTCCATGTACCGGGGGCGGCTCTGGACCATGCGCCAGTTCGCCGGATTCTCCACCGCCACGGAGACCAACAAGCGATACAAGTACCTCATGTCCCAGGGGACCACTGGGCTGTCGGTGGCGTTTCACATGCCCACCATCATGGGCGTCTGCTCCGACGACCCGAAGAGCGCCGGCGAAGTCGGGAAATGCGGCGTGGCCATCGACACGCTCCGGGACATGGAAGACCTCTTCGACGGCATCCCCCTGGAGAAGGTCACCACCTCCATGACCACCAACGCCCCGGCGGCCATACTGCTTGCGATGTATGTGGCCGTGGCTGAAAAGCAGGGTGTACCGTCCAGCAAGATCGGCGGCACCATACAGAACGACATCCTCAAGGAATACATCGCCCAGAAATCGTGGATATTCCCGCCCCGACCGTCGCTCCGCATCATCACGGATCTTTTGGCCTTCGCCAAGGATCACGTGCCGAGGTGGAACACCATCTCGATCTCCGGCTACCACATCCGGGAGGCCGGATCCACCGCCGTCCAGGAGCTGGCCTTCACCCTGGCCGACGGCATCGGCTACGTCCAGGCCGGCATCGACGCCGGGATCGACGTCAACGACTTCGCCCCCCGGCTCTCCTACTTTTTCAACGCCCACAACGACTTCTTCGAGGAGGTGGCCAAATACCGGGCCGCCCGGCGGATGTGGGCACGGATCATGAAGGAGCGGTTCGGGACCGACGATCCCCGCTCCCAGCTGTTGCGATTCCACACCCAGACGGCGGGGTGTTCCCTGGCGGCCCAGCAGCCCCTGAACAACATCATCCGCACCACTATCCAGGCCATGGCGGCGGTGATGGGGGGAACCCAGAGCCTCCACACCAACTCCCTGGACGAGACCCTGGCGCTCCCCACGGAGAACTCCGTGACGGTGGCGCTGCGCACCCAGCAGATCATCGCCGAGGAGAGCGGCATCGCCAACACCATCGACCCCCTGGGGGGATCGTACTTCGTCGAGGCCCTCACCAACCGTATGGAGAAAGAGGCCTTCGACTACATCCACAAGATCGACGACATGGGCGGCATCATCGCCGCCATCGAGCGGGGATTCCCCCAGCGGGAGATCTCCGACGCCGCATACCACTACCAGAAACAGCTCGACAGCGGCGAAAAAACCATGGTCGGCGTCAACAAGTACGTCATGGACGAGGACATCACCATCGAGACCCTCATCATCGACGACAAGGTGGAACAGGAACAGAAACAGCGTCTGCAAAAAGTCATCAACGAAAGGAACTCCGACGAGGTAGCGGGCACCCTCGCCGCCCTGAAGAACGCGGCACAGAATTCAGAGAATCTCATGCCCCGCATCCTGGACGCCGTCCGGGCCTACGCCACCCTCCAGGAGATGGTGGATACCCTGAAAGACGTCTTCGGCGAGTATCGGGACCCGGGCTACCTCTAGGCTGGTCGTCCTGATTGAATCCTTACGGTAGATACAAACAAAACAGAAATACAGCAGATATACTGATGCACAGAAGAGCCGGGAAACACACGCCGCTTGTAGAATGAACACCAACACCTCTCACGGGGGAAGCAAAAAAAGACATGGCACGTAAGCTGAGAATTCTTTTGGGAAAACCAGGCCTAGACGGCCACGACCGGGGCGTCAAGGTGGTGGCGAGGGCCCTTCGGGACGCCGGGATCGAGGTGATCTATACCGGCCTTCACCAGACCCCGGAGATGATCGTCTCCGCGGCCATCCAGGAGGACGTGGACGCCGTCGGTCTCTCCGTCCTCTCCGGCGCCCACAACTACCTCTTCACCAGGGTGATGGAGCTTCTGGCCGAAGAGGGCGCGGACGATATCGCCGTCTTCGGCGGGGGTATCATCCCCGAGGGGGACATCGAAACCCTTAAAAAACAGGGTGTGGGGGAGATATTTCTCCCGGGAGATACCACCGACAGCATCATCGAGTGGATCAATACGCACATCACGCCGAGAGGCGACAACCAATAAATAAAAAACGCAATCATCCAACAGGAGGTTTTTTTATGAGCGACAGAAGGGTTTTCGTCCTGGGAGGCGGCATATCCAAGATGGCCGCCGAACGGGTTGACGGTAACATCCGTGACTGGATCACCGAAGCGGCTATGGAGGCGGTGGCGGACGCCGGCGTGGAGATGGCCGACATCGAACACGCCACCACCAGCTACTTCTCGGATCACTTTGACAAACAGCTCAAGCAGGGCGCCATCTTCCACGACTGCATCGGCATGTGCCCCAAGCCCAACGTGCGGGTCGAGGGGGGCGGCGGCACCGGCGGTCTGGCCATTAGAAACGCCTATGCCTACATCAAGGCGGGCCTGTGCGATTCGATGATCGTCTACGGCTCGGAAAACATGGGACGCCACGTCCCGTCGGACGTGGCCCAGCAGTTCATCGCCCTGGCGTCCGACACCGACTGGGAAGTCCAGGTGGCGGGCTTCTACATCGCCTACTACGCTTTGATGATGCTGGCCCACATGGAAAAATACGGCACCAAGGAGGAGCAGTTCGCCCTGGCGTCGGTGAAGAACCATCGCAACGCCATCTACAACGAGCACGCCCAGAGCCCAATGAAGATCACCGTGGACGACGTGATGAACTCACCGCTCATCACCTCGCCCTACAAGCTTCTGGACAACTGCCTTCTCTCCGACGGCGCGTCGTGCCTGATCTTCGCCACCGAGGAATGGGCAAAGACTCACTCCACGTCCTGGTATAGGAAGCCCAGGATCGAATTCGTGGGTACCGGCTCCGGCACCGACTACATGCGCCTGGCCGACCGCCCCTTCCCCTATCCGGGCATTACTCACTTCAGGGCCAAGAAAACCGCCACCGAGCAGGCCTACACCATGGCGGGCATCAAGAACCCGGCCAAGGAGCTGGACTGCTTCGAGGTACACGACGCCTATTCCGGCGTGGAGCTGGTCAGCTGCGAGGATTTGAGGCTCTGTGGATACGGCCAGAGCGGTCCCCTGTACGAAGAGGGATACTTCGACCTGGGCGGCGAGCTGCCGGTCAATACCTCCGGCGGTCTCATCGGCATGGGACACCCGGTGGGCGCCACCGGCATCAACCAGGGCATCGAAATCCTGCGGCAGCTCCGTGAAGAGGCCCATCCCCAGCGGCAGGTTCCCCTGAACAACGGCCAGGGCGGCATGGACTCCCACGGCGGCACCGGCACCTTTGTGGCCGTCAATATTTTCCGTCGCGTGGACTAAGAGAGGAGAAGATATATCATGGCTAAAAGCGTCTTTAAAGACCCGGAAAAAACCCTGTATCCGAAGCTTCCCAGCGTCCCCGACCTGAAGGAAGGCGAGCGTGGCCTGGTGAAAACCAAGCTCCACACATTCACCGCCGACGATCCCGTGGGCCCGAAGCTCCACTGGAATCCGATTCATAGAGAGGACCAGGATCCCTGGAAGGACTTCCGGGAGATCATGCGTATAGAATGGAGCATGGAGATCACCTACCGGCACTGCCTGGGGAAATACTCCAAGTTTTTCATCGAGCTGGAGAACAAGAAGTTCTTCGCCACCGAATGTCCCAAGTGCGGCTTCGTCTGGGCCATCCCCCGGCCGGTCTGTCCCGACTGCCTGGAGATCACGAAATGGAAGGAGCTCCCCGGCACCGGAACCCTCGAAAGCTTCTCCATCAGCGAGTTCGTCCCCGCCTTCATGAAGGTGGAGCTGCCCTACGTCCTGGCGATGGTCAAACTGGACGGGGCCGACAGCCTCTTCACCCATCAGCTTAGGAACTGGGGCACCGACCGCTCCAAGATAAAGACCGGCATGCCCATCAAGGTGGCCTATACAAAGGAACCGGTAAATCACCCGATGCTTTTAATGTGGTTTGAGCCGGCATAAGCGTTCCATACATCAACGGACGACACAGTTATGTTGAACTACGATCTCACCGAAGACCAAAATATCCTGAGGGACACCGTCCGCAGCTTCTCCGAAGAGGTCATTGGACCTGTGGCCGAGGAGCTGGACGAAAAGGCCGAGTTTTCCATCGAGCTTACCAAGAAGATGGCGGAGCTGGGTCTTTTCGGCATGTTCGTGTCGGAAAAATACGGCGGCTCGAACGTGGGCTACGTCTCCTACATCATCGCGGTGGAGGAGCTGGCCCGGGTGGATGGCTCCCAGGCGGCGACCATCGCCGCCGGCAACTCCCTGGGTATCGGGCCGATCTACTATTTCGGCAGCGAGGAACAGAAGGAAGAGTGGCTCCCCAGGCTCTGCGCCGGGGAATGCATGGCGTCCTTCGGACTCACCGAGCCCAACGCCGGCTCCGACGCCGGCGCCTCCAAGACCACGGCGGTCCTTAAAAACGGCGAGTGGGTCATCAACGGCTCCAAGATTTTCATCACCAACTCCGCATCGGATTTGGCCGGCGTCTGCATCGTCCAGGCCATCACCGGCGAGCGGGATGACGGCAAGAAGGAGGTCTCCTGCATCCTCGTCCCCACAGACACCCCAGGGTTCACCAGGGTGCCGATGAAGAAAAAGATGATGTGGCGGGCGTCGGACACCGGCGAGCTCTACTTCGACGACGTCCGGGTGCCGGAGAAAAACCTGCTGGGCGCCCGGGGTGAGGGCTTTCACCAAATGCTCTACACCCTCGACGGCGGTCGGCTTTCCATCGGCGCAATGGGGCTGGGCGGCGCCCAGGGGGCCTTCGAGGAGGCCCTCCGCTACTCCATGGAGCGGGAGCAGTTCGGCAGGCCCATCGGTTTGTTCCAGGTCAACGCCTTCAAGCTGGCCGACATGGCCATGGAGATCGAGGCGGCCAGGAACCTGCTGTACAAGGCGTGCTGGCTGAGGGAAAACAACCGTCCCTTCGGGAAGATCGCCGCCATGGGCAAGCTCTACTGCAGCGAGGTCATGAAGCGGGTGGTCACCGAGGCGGTTCAGATCCACGGCGGATACGGCCTGATGAAGGAGTATCCGGTGGAGCGGTTCTTCCGGGATCAGAAGCTTCTGGAAATCGGAGAGGGCACCAGCGAGGTACAGCGCATCGTCATCGCCCGGTTTCTCGGCGTCAAGTAACAGACGGTGACCGATCCACGTACACAGGCCGTCCTGGACGGCGATATCAGAACAACGGCCCGCCTCATCCGGGACATCGATGACGAGATGTCCGGATACATCGAGGCGCTGATGAACATCTACCCCCACACCGGGAAGGCTCACCTATTGGGTATCACGGGCCTTCCCGGTGCGGGAAAATCCACCCTGGTCGATCAAATCGTCGAGCACATCAGAAAGCGGGAAAAAACCGTCGGCCTCGTGCTGGTGGACCCCACCAGTCCCTTCTCCGGCGGCGCCATCCTGGGCGACCGCATCCGCATGCACCGGCACTACACCGATCCGGGGGTCTTCATCCGGTCGGTGGCCACCAGGGGGCACCTCGGCGGTATCTCCCGGAGCACCAACGACATCGTCAACGTCCTGGACGCCATGGGAAAGGACGTGGTCATGGTCGAGACCGTGGGCGTGGGCCAGGACGAAACGGAGATCGCCAGCGCCGCCCACACCACCGTGGTGGTGCTCACGCCGGGCATGGGCGATGAAGTCCAGGCCATCAAGGCGGGCATCCTGGAGGTGGGGGACATCTTCGTCATCAACAAGGCGGATCGGGAGGGGGCCGACCGGGCCGTTCGGGATCTGGAGACGATGTTGGATATGGACGCCCGGCCGAGGGACGGGTTTCGACCGCCGGTGATCACCACCGAGGCGTTGAGCGGCCGGGGCCTTGAAGAGTTGATGGACGCCGTCGAAAGCCATCGTGTCCACATCGAAAAGAGTGATCGACTCCTGGAAAAGAAGCGCACCCGGGCGGAATTCGAGGTGATGGAGCTTCTCAAGGAATCGCTTTTAACCGAGGCGGTGAAACACAGCGGGGGCATGGAGGGGATGGAGAAGATATTCGACGCCGTCTCCCGGCGGCTCACCGATCCCTACAGCGAGGTGCAGTTACTCCTGAAAAAGCTCCTGAAGAAATAGCTGTCTCCCTTTTTAGGCACCCTCACAAATCCCCTGAAAAATCCCGAAACTTTTCTGGTTTTTTTATTTACTCCGAAGGCCTGTTTTCGTTATAATAGCGCTCTTATCTATTATGGATATATATCGCACACCCGGGCTCGGCCGGAACACGCTCAGATAATTGTCAGAGAGAAACAGGAATAGACACACATCCAGCGTCAATCGAGGAGGAATCAATGAGAGAGGTTGTAATAGTATCTGCGGCACGGACACCCGTCGGCGGCTTCGGCGGATCGCTCAAGGGAGTGGGCGCCGTAAAGCTGGGCGTCATCGCGGCCACGGAGGCCATCGCCCGGGCGGGCATCAAAAACGAAGACATAGAGGAGATCATATTCGGCTGCGTGCTCCAGGCGGGCCAGGGACAGAATGTCGCCCGCCAGGTCGCCATCCACACCGGAATCCCCCAGGAGATACCGTCTCTCACCATCAACAAGGTATGCGCCTCGGGGCTGCGTTCGGTGAGCCTGGCGGCCCAGGTCATCAAGGCGGGGGACGCCGACATAGTCCTGGCCGGCGGCACCGAGTGCATGACCGACGCCCCCTTCGCCCTCCAGGGCGCCCGGTGGGGCTATCGCATGGGCAACGGGGACCTGGTGGACTTGATGATCCATGACGGCCTGTGGGAGATATTCAACGGTTACCACATGGGCATCACCGCCGAAAACGTCGCCGAGCAGTGGAAGCTGACCCGGGAGGAACAGGACGAGTTCGGACTGCAGAGCCAGCTCAAGGCCGAAAAGGCCATCAAGGACGGCGCCTTCAAGGATGAAATCGTGCCGGTGGAAATCCCCCAGAGGAAGGGAGATCCGAAGATATTCGACACCGACGAGCACCCCAGGCTCGGCTCCACGAAAGAGAGTGTGGCGAAGCTCAAGCCCGCCTTCAAAAAGGACGGCACCGTCACCGCCGGCAACGCATCGGGCATCAACGACGGCGCCGCGGCGGTGGTGGTCATGAGCGCCGAAAAGGCGAAAGAGCTGGGCATCGAGCCCCTGGCGAAGATCGTATCCTACGCGTCTGCCGGGGTCGATCCGAAGATCATGGGCACCGGCCCCATCCCGGCAACCCGAAAGGCCCTGGAAAAGGCGGGACTGAAGATCGAGGACATGGACCTCATCGAGGCCAACGAGGCCTTCGCCTCCCAGTCCCTCGCCGTGGTGAAGGACCTGGGCATGGAGAAGATCATGGACCGGGTCAACATCAACGGCGGCGCCATCGCCCTGGGGCACCCCATCGGCGCGTCCGGCGCCCGGATTTTGACCACCCTGCTCTACGCCATGAAGAAGAAAGGCGCCAAGCGGGGCCTGGCGACGCTGTGCATCGGCGGCGGCATGGGCGCGGCAATGATCGTCGAGCGATAGGCGAAAACGCCCATCAACAACCCCACGTGAAACCCGCACGACGCGGGTTTCGATATACAAAAACCCCCCTGAAACGGGGGGTTTTTTATTTTCATAACTGAAATGTTATAAGTGGGTGTAACGTACTGTGAGAATTAATGATATATATATTTTCTATATTTTATTGCATATATTTTTTAATTAATCTAATATGTATTTCGTGATACTGAAACACATCCAGGAGAAAATAGCAATATGGAATTCGGATGCCCACATTGTGGATTGAAAGGAACACACCGAAGCGGCAAATTCGATGATCGAGGCATTATGGTTAAATGTCCTCGGTGTAAAAAGTATTTTTATCTGAATAAAAGTGGAAATACTATAATCTGCCCCAAGTGTGGCTTTGAAAACATGCCGGGAGCCCAGATATGCAAAAGTTGTAATAGCAGTATTTCACTTCCTGTTGTGGACTACAGTCCCTCTGATGTAAGAAAACTCCATGCGGTCGCAATGACGCAGATGCGTGAAAAAAAGAGAATTGTTGAAAAATTACTCCTCACAGATAAGGCAAAGGAATACTATCATCGTAAAAAGGCCCTTGAAGCATTTAAAACGATCTTTTATCAAGCGGTATCAGATAACGTGCTATCCGATTTTGAGATCGAATA
>Ga0180432_10010598_pt1 | contig 11000 bp, 11 predicted proteins | sample SS_ome_10_FD_132414 | JGI IMG/M metagenome (GOLD analysis project Ga0180432, IMG submission 132414) | Hypersaline lake sediment archaeal communities from the Salton Sea, California, USA - SS_1_MS_2 metaG | ecosystem: Environmental > Aquatic > Non-marine Saline and Alkaline > Hypersaline >... | reverse complement strand
TTGAACAATGTCCTCATTCTCCATATTCTGCTTTCTTGCTTTTATGATCATCGCTTCAATACTGTCCATTTCGCTAAAGTTAGCCACTCTTTTGTATCGCATTTTGATTCCCTTCCGCAGGTCACCCTCTTCTATATTGAAAACCGATGTCAAACAAGCAGCAAACTTATTAACTGAAGTATCATCTTTTATTGGATAGCCAATACGATATTTCATATCTTCGATGGAAACACGTGAATCATCTATGGAAACGAATTTATCTAATTGATAGCCTCTTTGTGCAACAAATTGGCTAATTATTTGGATGACCGGATTGACGTGCTGCTTGATTGCCTCATTGATTGCTGAGAATGGAAGTATTTCAACAAATTCCGCACGTACACGAATTGTTGCATCTGTTAAGAATTCACAAACAAACTTGTTGTTGCTACCTTCAGGTAGAATGAACGCCGAAACTCTATTAGTACCGGTTGCTGACCGAGCAAGCTTAATCAACTCGGCTTTTGGAACGTAAGGAATTCTTCTTCCGTCTTTTGATCTTTTAGGAGCGTACAGTCTTAAAAGCTTTTCCACATTTTTTCCCGGTTGAAATTTTATGATGGGAACAATGTTTGACGAACGCAATACTTTGAAAACTACATCTGCGGGTAATCTGAAGTGATATTGTGGAGTAATTCGAAGCTCAATATAATTGGTGCCTTGATAAACGGAATCATATTTATTAACGTCTCTACCCTCGAAGACATCTACCAATAATCTAATATTCTTATCATGCTTTTCAAATGCCTTGGAAATAAGATCTTCGCTTTCCTTGATCAAACGTGTTTTTGCATCATTTAGATCGTCCAAGGTATAGATACCGTTTTGAGCAAGCCGTGGAAAATAAACACGAGCAGTAGTTTCATTTGTAATTCCAATTGATTCAGCGTAGTCAAATACTTCTTCTGCGTCACACAAATAGATGATGCTGTTGTCCATAGATCCAGTAGAAAGAACTAATTCATTGTCGGCCGTGCTAACAAGATTCGTAATACTACTACTTATTACTGGGTCAAACTCTTTCAAGCTAAACGGGTTGACAACGTATGGCTGAAGGAGGACATTCCTAAATCGCTGGCCCAGAGGTGTGTCTACTAACCAGTTTTTAGAAGACAGTTTCAGATTCAATATGTCGTCGTAGTCAAACGGACCTCCCGACTTTATAACTTTGGAGATCGGTCCATAGTTAATGTTGTGCAGATAATCTGTAAATCGTTGTACAGTTAGCTCTCGACGACCATTGAATGTAAGTTCTTGATATTCTGTCTTATCATTAAGTGGCTTCAGTTGTTTGCAAAAAAGGTACATCGCTACTGTCGGAATGGATTTGTTGGTTGCTACGAAAACTTTGCGTTTGACAATATCAATAGAATCATCAGAGTAAATGCGTTCCGATGGAAAGGTAACTGAAACATCGTCTTTTTCTATCTTCTGTAATTCCTCTTTTGTAAAATATGTAGACAACTCATCATTTCCCTTCTTGCCTAAACCATTAAATACATATATATCCTTGATTTTCCCCTTGCCAAGGTGATAAACCTTATATACTGGGTTCATGTATATAAAGTTATGGTATTTTTATTTAATACATTCCTAAGATGAAAATCAATATGATAATGGCGTGTGATCTTAATCACGGGATTGGGTACCAAAACAGTTTGCCTTGGCCACGAGACGTAGAAGATATGAGAATGTTTAAGAGAAGAACGACTGGTAATGGAAACAACGCAATATTAATGGGGTACAAGACATGGGATAGTCTTCCTGAGAATAGGCGCCCATTACCTGAAAGAATGAATATTGTTCTAACAAGAAAGTCTCGTTCAACTTATGAACCAAACCTGTGTTTTCTAAAGTCGTTAGACGACATTAAATGGTTGCTAGATGATTCTTGGAGTGTATATGACGAATTATGGATAATTGGAGGAAAGACTGTTTATGAACAAGCAATTCATTCTTTACCTATTTCTGAAATCTTGCTGACCACATTTAAACGCTGCTATAATTGTGATGTGTTCTGTGATATAAAGAAACTACTTGATGAAGCAAAAATTCAATACGACGCAAAGTTCATTTATGAAAATGATACTCGAAAGGTAGAAATGTTAGAGGTCAAACAAAGGACTATCGGTTAGCTTGTCACCGCAGTATGGTGCAGGTTCCTTCTTATAGTCCACTGGTTGGTATAGTCCAAGTTTTGTCGCTTCCTGAAGTAAAAACTTGAAGTTATTCCAAAATTCAGGTTCGTGACCCTCACTCTCAGTGCCAACGTGCGATAATTCGTGCAAAGCTACGAACATTAAAGTATTTGGATCAATGAGCTTTTTATCTCCTAACTTCGTGTTCTTGTTCAAACATAATGCGATTTTCTCACCCTTATTCTCGCTGTAAGCAGTGTGAACAGAAGTAGGCAGAGTTTCAACAAATCTTATATTCTCAAATGACTCTATTATCCTTTTAGCCTCGGGCTTCTGTGCGTGATTGGTTTTGAGATTTTCTACCAGGCGACCGAGTTTAGCTTTAACACCAGCTAACAAATCAGCAGCTTCAGGTAAGTCCTTTCTGTCCCTGACGCAATACTTATCTCCATCTTTCGATGAAACAATACATTTCAAGTTTGCTGTTTCTGATTCCATATACATTTTAGTTACAAGCATTAGTATGAGGGCAACCACTAAGAAGCCAAAGAAGTCGCTTCGGTTAATCATTAGATTTATACTGTATAATGATAAACTTATTTTTGGGTCATAAGAACTCTATTTATTAATAAATACAATAAATATCCAACTAGCATAAGAATAACGGAAACGCTCATTTGGACGATATTCCCATAAAACCGGAGAATAAATAGACTATACCAGTAATATGTTCCTAATACAGATACGGTAAACAAAGTCAGAGATAGCAGAGACGCTACTCGGATGGATTCTCTTACAAAAGGATTATCTGCTTTAAAGAACTTAGTGTAGTTTGACAAGGTAAAGAACACTAAAATAAGTGAAAAAAGGGCATACATACTATTGTAGGCCTTTACACGTATGACTTCAGTAAAATTTCTTAGGAAGTCGAATTGGGTTGAAAAACACTTACCGTCTAAAGTTGCAACGACACCACTGTGTTGGAGTTCAGTTGATAAATTTTCAGTTGGTGTCAAACACGCAGGATATTCTGGAGGCAAAGATGGGTCAAATCGCGTTTGGTTAGCTAATGTAAAGGTATCAATTAGTATTGATATGAAAGGCAGCGAGGCAAAAATACTAAAGAAGACAACGAATTCGGGTGTGTTTGACTCAGACAAAGCATTAAATAAATAAAAGACAATTAGCGCCCATAATAAAATACTTAATACCTCTATAACGACAACAACGGAAGAAGGACTCCTATGGGTAAAGAGTTGCTTGGCTCTATTAGAAAACCTGCTTTCCCACCAAGGCTTATACAAAGGGGATTTAAACTCTGAACTTACCTCAGCATAGATTTTCTCATTTTCTCTTAATTGTTCTTCATTTGTTGGGTTAAGATACGTTTTTTGTTTTGTGAAAAGCATTCACCTATAATACACTTATGGATTTTTAAATTAGAACAGCGGTTACTGCGAATGAAATGGTTAAAATCAAGAAGCGACGAAGTATGTACAGGAAAGACATCCGCTGTCTTAAGGTTCCTGAGTTATACATTAATCCACCAGTAAGTAATCCTAGCCCGACAGCTGAAATAAGCCACGCTAATCTTTCATTTGTAGCAAGCTTAGTGTGAGAAGTGTAGAGTGCCCACGTGACGCAAATAATCACAATGTAGAAGGCAGCATTGGATAAATCAACTTCAATTTCTGACGAGAATATTGGTTTTTCCTGATTAGAATAACCGTATTCGTGTTTAAATTGACCATCTGTGTAAGTCCCCAAGTCTTCAGCAACAATAAGACCTTCATTTTGATATTGCAGAAACTTGTCTGATGGAATTAAATAGACAGTTTGGTCAGACGCTGGAATCGCATTGTTTTCTAGCATTATTTTGTAATCACCAACCTCCATATTTATTAATGACTGGGGGCTAGTTTTAGCTAGTTCACCTTTCTCAATGTTTTTTACGTTTGGATAACGGACACTATACGCTCGCAGGTCCTGGCTATTTACATATACCCAGTCTAATGAGTTATAAGTCCAAACCTCTATCAAGAGCAAAACAATCCCAAATAAATAGCCCGCGATAAATTTCCAAACGTGACTTGGTTCATAGGTAATCTTTACCATTAATAGCCAAACTATCGTATACAAAACTATAAATCCTATATTTGCCTCTAAAGAGAAGAAGTGTTCATCTTGAAGAGGCAAAAAAGTGTTGTCTCTTGTGACTGCGGCTACAACACTGTTCTGAATAGTTGGTGGTTCATCATCTCCAAGTGAAAATATATAAGCTCTAATTTTGTTCATTAAAGAACTCTCAGCCATCTTATATATAAAACAAGATAGCTTTCTTTTACAAGTTAATGTTTATCAAGTGATAAAGATTATCGACTAGTTATAGTTTACTGGCAGCCTTGGCCAATCTCCAGAGGTGTTCTCATAAGATCAGGAGAGATTGTGGTATTATTCCAGATGCTGACTGGATTAGTGGGGTTGGGAGGCTCAGAGCGAACCTGCAGGTTGGCATTACGAAGTGAAGAGCCTACAGTGTCAATGCCATTCCAGTAACCGGCACGAAGAAGATTCACATTCTGGAAATCTCCTGAAGCACGGGGGTTCAGCTTGGCCCACTCGCTGTTTGCATCGCTAGGAAGGAGATCAGCAGGATTAGTGACTGGTCTGCTCGCACAGCTGGGTAAGCCACCTGCGGGACGACCGCCGTGAACTGGAGCTGCGTCACCGAGGCCTCCCTCAAGATCGCCTGGGCTTGCGGGAGATGCGGCTCCTCCGTAGCCAGAGGCATCCATATACAGCTGCTCTTGTTGCTGAGGTGTCATCTGCCCAGCAGTCATTCCAGAGATGGCAGCACCCTTAGCTCCGTTATACTGGATTAAGGCGACAGCAGCCACAAGCAGCCCAATGACAAAAATTACGTGGTGAGCCTTGACGTTCTTCTGAATATCAGCTAATAAACCCATTATATATGAACCTCACAAAAAAATCTTGTCTACTGTCCCTCAATTTCCCGGAAGGGCTGGCTGAATATAGTCTTCTGAATCTTCCATATCTTCATCATCATCCGAATCTTCAATATCATCGAGCATAAATCTGGCCTTAATCTTTTTTGCATCTAAGTATGCGTCCAATGCTACTTGCCTAAGCCGCTTTGCTTTTGCGATCGCTGCCTTATAAATCTCCCGATAAACCTCATTGGGCTCTTTCAATGTAATTGATTCATCTGCCGTGACCTCTAAATTGTCTATTTCTGTCAAACCCTCTTCATTATCAGCAGCTTGGATTGGTTCGTCGTCTTCTTGAACTTGGATATCTACTTCCACAAGATCGCTATCACTTGCCTTCTCATCTTCTCCTTCGTTTGACGCCTCAAATTGGCAAGCATCGGGTTCATCTTCCGTAGGTTCTCCGTCAACACCAACAATCTCTTCTTTATCTTGCGTAGTACTTTGCTCTCGTGACTCCTTTTCTAATGTTCCCTCAAGCATTATAGACCTTTCTCTTTTGGGAACAGGTGTAACTTCATCTAAAAGTAAACATTCCTTTAGTTCTGTGACTAGATTAATGCTTGTTGAACTAATGAGTATTTCACTAAATTCAATCAAAGGAATAAGTCTGCTATTTTTATGAATGGAGGTAAATGGTCGCTCTTCTCCTGACTTGTTATAGACTTCACAGCTTGTCTCAGGGGGTAAAGATGCATTAGTTCCGCGTGACCCTCTACCTATATCTACACGTAATACAACGTTCGCCCCGCGATTTATCGCTCTTGTTACTGGATAAAACATTTCTTCAAACGTTTCTATACTGTGGTTCTCGTCAGCATCGTCTATATCTGTAGCAAGCCAATCAGAACGGTTCTGATAGATCTCCCGAGCACATTTGCTTTGTAAAAGCGAAACGAAGTCTTCAAACTCTAAAAGGAAAGCTTGATCGGATGAGTTGTCAAACACCAAATCAATATATGTTCTTGATCCTGTGGAAACTACTCCTTGTTTCGTTCCACACTCAGGTAATTGTATCTGGAAAGATGCACCAGTATCAATTGTAATAGGAATGCTCATCTTATTCCTATTTATCTCTACAGCCTTTCCCAAAGAAAAGCTACCCTCAGTTTCAAGAGTTGTTTTCAATACACCTAGCTTTTGCTTAAATGAGCTGTAACTTGTCATCTATTGGACTAATAGAAAAATCGTGCTCTGGCTTTACGCATAGACCTAATAACTACTTTCTGACTAATAGTATAATGAAGGACAACCATTTTATGAGAGACTATATCGTAAGAGAATGTATTAGTGTTCTTCGACGAGAAGACATCAAAACTGAGGTTAAGACATTTATAAGGCCATTGTTAAGCATGCTTCTTGAGCAAATATATCCCTATATATACTTAAGCCTGTTCCTTGTCGCACTTAGCTTCTTGCTTGTGTTAGGAACATTTGTTCTCTTAATTAAGAACAAAACCATATCTTTTCGGTTAAACTAATTATCTTAACTATGAGTATAGTGATGGTAAGAAGAAGCAGACGTAACAGAACGCATAGACGTGGCAAGGCCTTAAGGAGAAGTCATAGAAAGGGTGGTGTTCGTAAGACGCGTAGACATGTGACAAGGCATCGTAAGCAAAGAGGAGGCACTCAAGCTGTGTGCGGTCCTTCTTTGCCTCAAACTGGAGCTGCGTGTAACGCTGGTTCAAGCTCTAATTATGCAATCACTATGGTTGGGGACGCCTATACCCAAATGAAGAAGTCTCTGGCTTCGATGTTTTCTTAAGGAAAATCTCTGCGTTCAATTATTTTTCTTCGGAGCTTATATATATACCAATGTTTGGAGGTAGAACTATGAAGCACGGACGTAAGCACCGCCGGTCTAGCCGTAAGGGAGGAATGAGCTGTGGTTCTAAGAAGATGCACAAGAAGGGAGGACGCAGAACCCGCCGTACTCACCGTAAGCGTGGAGGCGCTGGGATGGTCAGAGGACTTGAGGGCATCGTCAAGACCGCACTTGTTCCTTTCGGCCTGTTCGCAGCCCAGAAGACTGTTCAGAGACGCAGAAAGTAGATGTATTCCAGGGATAACTTGGGGTCCTAAACAATTTAGTTTATGAGGTAAATTGTTTAGAAAGATTATAGGAAGATTTATCACACAGTAGTTTGACAACAATGAGTATCCAAAACAATGTTAAGGATTGGGTTGCCATTGATAATTCCATTAAGAAGCTCAACCAGGAACTCCGAGACCTGCGTGAAGAACGAAGGGTTCAGGAAGAGGCGATGATTAATTGGGCAGAAACTCACACTTCTGGGAGCAAGCCAGTAATCAAAATCAGCGATGGCAAGCTCAGATTTGTCGAAACAAAGCAAATGGCGCCTTTGACGCTGAAATATGTTAGCGAAAGAACACTGTCTGTATTAAGTTCTTTACCAAACTTAAGTGTAAGTTCAGCAGAGGCAATTCACGACAAAATTATGGAGGACTTAAAAGGAAATAGGGAGTGTAAGGTTGTACGTGAGATAAAGCGTAGCTTTGACAAGTAGAAATATGTAGTTAGTATTTATAGTAATCGATGTCTTTTTCTCCTAATGAACTCGTTTGGTATAAGCAGGATGGTCAAACGCATAGTGCTGGCTATTCCATAGATTCTATGTTGGCGAGGTCAAATATGAAGCCTCTTACGACTTTGAACCAGCCAATCCAGAATGGCGGTTCCTCATCCACAGGCCAGTTCTCTGATTTGTTCCGATTCATGGGTGTCCCTGCGGGCCTATCGACTATGTTAGGAGAAGATATACATAACACGAATGTTTCTGTTGAAGAGGGAGGACTTGTGACTGATTCGCTGTTTGACAAGCTGCTGAGTTTAGCTAGTCCGTCAGAAACACATTCTTCTACAAATCAAAGTCAGAGTGGTGGAAAGAAGAAGAACAAGAGAACTAAGAAGGCGAGTCAAAATGTGAATAGGAGAAGCAGTGATAAGAAAACGAGTCGTCGAACAAGGCGAAAATGAATAAACTTAATGATATAATCGTTATTATATATATCACGTAGTAATATGCCTTCTAAAAATAAGCCTACCATCGAAGAGGTTAATGAAGCATCGTTATTGTATGCGCGTGAGCTTAACGGGCAGGGTTTGACACCGGTAGTCCAAAACCTTCTTTCAGGAGATGTGAGTCGGCCCGGACTCATCGCTGCACCTTACATGTTTTTCAATAGGAATGGCTTTGATTATGAGAGAAAACAGAAAAAGTATGACTTACAACCGAGTTTTTATTTGGGAACGGATAACTCGTACGAAGTGAATCTTGATGACGTAGAAGAGAGTTATGATGAACTTTCAGGTAGAATCGCAGATAGTATGCTTTTTATATTTGAGGAGTATGGCATAGGGACGAAACACACTAGATTTGCGGGAATGATGGGCGTTAAAATCTACAATATGGAAGTAGAAGAAGATGTAGGAGATCACTACGTGGCTTATATTTATGACGAGGGAAAGTTCGAATTCTTTGACTCTGGTGCTCCAGCAACTTGTAAGGCACAAGCAGAAGAAAACAATACGTACATCATATTGTATAGTGTATTCAAGAAAATTGCTGCTACTCATAAACATAAACTCACGGCAACTTGTAACACAGGAACATTTGAAACAGCAGCGGGGGTTTCCGAAGACGAAACCAATTACATAGGCCAAAACATTTTCTGTCATAGCTGGAGTCTATGGTTTTTGTACCAAAGGATAGTGCTAGGACGGACGATGGCTGAGATAAATAAGATGGCAGGTAAGGGAACAGATGCGGATAAGGAAAATCTGTGGCGAATCAAGACATTTATCTATACATATATGATACCGAAAGCAGGTCTTAGTAACTTATACTGCAATGAGGAGTTCCAAGGATTTACTTACTATATTGATAATCCACCTCAACCTAAGTCCAAGAGACGAGTTGCTAAAAAGACCGTCCAGCTTATTCCGGGGCTAGTAGACCCATTTATGAAATAGAAAACAAGAACGATTAGTAAGAAACTGTTCAAGCCGTGCGTAGCCAGACATTATGTTTTTGTCGAGTAATTCACAGACGAAAACATAAACGTGTAAGACAAAATTAGAACGCACTCCAGTTATTATGATTAAATGGGGCCACAATGATCTCTGGCACTTTCTTCTTCCATTGTTCAACAAGTTTCTTGAACTCTATTTGTTTCTTTGTTACCGGCAGTCCATCAGATTCTGACATGCGTTTCTGTTCTTCCTTGGTAATGTCTGGCTTATAACCGTAACAGTTGATTCCAAACTTCACATTGGGGTTTGCGATAAAGCCACCATTTACTCCGGGTCTACCACAATCGTGTTCGTGGCCTTTGATCTTTTGGAGTTTCTCCCACTTGTCTTTCTGGGTAGGAAACAACGCCATCTGCTTGTCTGACCAACCGTAACTACACCAATCAGCTCCATCTTCATAAGCGTCTTCTATTTCATTGTATGAAGCAAGACGGCCGCCATAAGCAGCGCATACGGCTTTTGCGTCGTCAAAAGAGTATGTGTTCCCCGGAATATGAAACACCTGTTTCTCAAAAGTCATCTCCGGCACGGGTGCAGGACCAGTTGGTCCTTGGTCTGTCGTTACAGTTATGTCAAGCTCTGGCTCAGCACTAAATAACTTTGATATGTTTGCTACAATATTAGCCCCATAAAAGTATCTTAATCCGTTCATAAGAACAACAGTCAGCAATACTCCCCACATCAAAATCTCAAGGAAATTGGCACCACCATTTGTGCTAGTTGTCTGTGCTCCTCCAACTGAGGCAAATAAAGTATAATACAGCAATATTACGGTTAACACAATAAACAACATAATTGGGTTTGACATCCACTGCTCGACATAGTTGTATGATTCACCAGGAATCCCGGTGATTGGATTTAGGTTAACTTGCATAACTATATATTGATGGTCCATTTTTTTTTTCGATAGAAGAAACAAGAACCACTTGAAAACGCATTAGTTGACATATTTTCATTTCCAATCTGTTGTACTTGTGTGTCGTTGAATCTATAAAAATTACCATTCTTCGCCTTGATTATTCCATAATAATGGCCACCTTGGATACTTCCCCCTGAGTGGATTGCTACGCCAAATAACTCGTATTGGTTATCCTTGGCATATCCAACAGAATATTTATCCAATGAAATGTATTTCTCCGGAACAACTGCTGCTCTTACCTTCCTTCCAAAAGCATCATAGCGCTTGATGTTTATCATTAGCACCTTAGGAAAACTCCAAAAACGAAGTGTCCTCTCTTTTTGATTTCCATCTTTGTCTACGAACCCTTCTATCCTATCTGGCTGTAAGTTATGGCCAATACAACGTAATAAGTTTATTTCCCGTTCTCCGTCAGGCACACTCAAATCCAAAGACATAAACGGTTCTGGATTCATTTCTTCGACACCACACGGAACCATCACTCCATCCTTCTCCACACTTACCTTCCACACTTGTATTCCAAAAAATAAGTCTAATAGCTCACTATACGAATTTTGATACAACTGGATCATTCTTTGATAACACTTTTGGGCCAGTTGATCTGTCTGGGACTTGATTTGCCCTTTGACCTTCATCTCCACCTCTCGACTCAACGCCTCATGAAAACACTCCAAAATGAATAAATGAAACTCCGACATATCATTTTGGTCCCAGCCCGTAAAAGCATCTCGCTTCTTATGCGCAGCCACTGCGTGGACGATCTTCAGAAAACGCGTCGGTTTGACAACACAATCTTCACTCCACATCAACTTCCTAAGCTCATTCCATTCGTGCAACAT
>Ga0180432_10010596_pt1 | contig 11002 bp, 11 predicted proteins | sample SS_ome_10_FD_132414 | JGI IMG/M metagenome (GOLD analysis project Ga0180432, IMG submission 132414) | Hypersaline lake sediment archaeal communities from the Salton Sea, California, USA - SS_1_MS_2 metaG | ecosystem: Environmental > Aquatic > Non-marine Saline and Alkaline > Hypersaline >... | reverse complement strand
GCGCAGGGGATCGCGGCGCGCTGGCTGGCCGAGAGCGGCGCGACGTCGGAGACGGTGCGGTTCGGCCTGCCGCCGGCCAAATCCTGGCTGGGGGCGGGCGATGTCGTCGCGCTGGAGGATGACGACGGCGCGGCGCGGCGGTTCCGGATCGAACGGGTGGAGCAGGATGTCGCCTTGACCGTGACCGCGGCGCGGGTCGAGGAGATGCCGGTGGCCGGCGCGGCGGGGCCGGCCGATCCGCCTGCACCGGCGGTGGCGGTGGCGGTGGCGGCGGCGCTGCCGGTCGATGCGGCGTTTCTCGACCTGCCGCTGATGCGCGGCGACGAGGTGCCGCATGCGCCGCATGTCGCCGTCGCGGCCGATCCCTGGCCGGGGCGGGTGGCGATCTATGCGGGGACCAGCGAGGATGCGCTGTCGCTCGACACCGTGGTCGAGCGGGCGGCGCGGATCGGCGCGCTGGCCGAGCCGCTGCCAGCCGGCGCGCCGGGGCGCTGGCAACGTGGCGCGCCCATGCGCCTGACGCTCGATGCCGCGCTGTCGGCGCGGCCGGCGCTCGATGTGCTGAACGGCGCGAACCTGGCCGCGGTGGGCGATGGCGTGACGTGGGAGGTGATCCAGTTCGCGGGGGCGGAGCTTGTGGCGCCCGGCGCGTGGCGGCTGGACCGGCTGCTGCGCGGGCAGGCGGGGACCGAGGCAATCATGCCGCCGGAATGGCCGGCGGGCAGCACGGTGGTGATGCTCGACGGATCGGCGGTGCAGATCGATCTGCTGGCCTCGGAGCGCGATCTGCTGCGCCGCTACCGCTATGGCCCGGCGGTGGCGCCGCCGGAGGATGCAAGCTACCGCGCCGTCGATCTGGCCTTTGCCGGTGTCGGGCTGCGGCCCTATGCGCCGTGCCACCTGCGGGCGCGGCCGGACGGGGCGGGCGGGCTGCGGCTGACCTGGCTGCGGCGCACGCGGATCGGCGGCGACAGCTGGGCCGGGCCGGAGGTTCCGCTGGGCGAGGCGCGGGAGGCCTATCTGCTGCGCGTGCTGGTGGACGGGGCGGAGGTGCGGCGGGCGGAGGTTGCCGCGCCCGCCTGGGACTATGGCGGGGCCGCGCGGGCCGCGGATGGCGCCGCCGGGGCCTGCGCGATCGAGGTGGCGCAATTGTCGGACAGCTACGGGCCGGGGCCCGCACGGAGGATCGAGATCGATGGATGAAACGGCACGGATCGGGCTGCCGCTGGTGCAGGCGGCGCAGGCGCAAAAGCACGTCACGGTGAACGAGGCCTTCGCGCGGCTGGATGCGCTGTGGCCGCTGGTGATCGCGGGCCGCGATCTGACGGAGCCGCCGGAGGCGGTGGCGGAGGGCACGGTCTACGCGGTGCCGGAGGGCGCCGGCGGCGACTGGGCCGGGCAGGCGGGGCGACTGGCGCTGGCGCTGGGCGGGGGCTGGGCGTTCGCCAGCCCGGCGCGCGGCTGGACGGCCTGGCTGGCCGACGAGGGCCGCGTGGCGATCCATGACGGCAGCGGCTGGCGGGCCGGGGCGGTGACGCTGTCGGGCGGCGGCGCGGGGCTGGCGGCCGGGCTGGCGGCGGGCGAGCATGCGCTGGCCCCGGGCGGGTCGGCCGTGACCGGGGTGGTGATCCCGGCCGGGGCGATGGTGATCGGCGTGACCGCGCGGGTCATCGAGGCGCTGACCGGCACGCTGTCGGCCTGGCGGATCGGCACGGCGGGGGCGGAGGACCGGTTCGGCACCGGCCTTGGCCTTGCGGCGGGAAGCTGGGGGCGCGGCATGCTGGGCGCGCCGATGACCTATTATGCGGAGGCGCCGCTGGTGCTGACGGCGGAGGGCGGCGCCTTCGACGCGGGCCGGGTACGGCTGGCGGTGCATTACCTGGAAACGCTGCTGCCCGACGCATGAGGCCGGTTCTGATCGGCGATGCGCAGGCGGCGGCGCTGGCGCTGCTGCCGCTGCCGGACCGGGCGCGCGACGCGGCGCTGGAGCGGATGTTCACCCGCGCGGCGGCGGCGGACCGCTATCGCAAGCGGCTGGGCCGGGTGCATCCGGCCTGGGGGGACGGTACGCTGGCGGCGGCGGCGCGGGCCGAGGGTGGCGGCGAATTGGCGGAACCGGTTCTGTGCGACGCCGGCTATCTCGATGCGCTCTTGCGGGTGCTTGGGCGGTTGGCGGCGCGACAGGGAATTGCGCCGCCGGCCCTTCCCCTGTAAGCGCGGCCGCCTATGTGATAGGCTCGCAATCGCCGGACAGGAGGGCATCATGGCCGAGACGAGACGCAAGCTGGCGGAGCTGGACCCGGTATGGTCGCGGATTCGGGCCGAGGGCGAGGCGGCGGTGCAGGACGAACCGCTTCTGGGCGGGCTGATCCATTCCAGCCTGCTGCATCATCCGACGCTGGAGCGGGCGCTGGCCTACCGGTTCTCGCTGAAGCTCGCCTCGGGCGAGATGAGCGAGCAGATCCTGCGCGAGATCGCCGACGAGGCCTATGCCGCCGATCCCGCGCTGGGCCAGGCGGCGCGGGCCGATATCGTGGCGGTCTACGACCGCGACCCGGCCTGCCACCGGTTCATCCAGCCGATCCTGTTCTTCAAGGGCTACCAGGCGGTGCAGGCCTACCGGATCGCCAACTGGCTGTGGCGGCAGGGCCGGCGCGACATGGCGTTCTTCGTGCAGATGCGGGTCAGCGAGATCTTCGGGGTCGACATCCACCCGGCCGCGCGGGTCGGGCAGGGGATCATGATCGACCATGCCCATTCGATCGTCATCGGCGAAACGGCGGTGGTGGGCGACAATGTCTCGATGCTGCATTCGGTGACGCTGGGCGGCACCGGCAAGGAGGATGGCGACCGGCATCCGAAGATCGGCGACGGCGTGCTGATCGGCGCCGGGGCCAAGGTGCTGGGCAACATCCATGTCGGCGCGAACAGCCGGATCGCGGCGGGATCGGTGGTTTTGGCCGATGTGCCGTGCTGCAAGACGGTGGCCGGCGTACCGGCGCGGATCGTCGGCGACGCGGGCTGCGACCAGCCCTCGGTCAGCATGGATCACCGGCTGGCGGAGTGAGCCGAGGGGCGGCCCGGTGCCGGGCCGCCCGGCCGGTCAGGCGAGCATCGCCATCGGATTTTCCAGCAGTTCCACGATCGCCTTGAGCAGGTCCGCGCCGAGCGCGCCGTCGATCACCCGGTGATCGACCGACAGCGTCATCGACATCACCGTGGCCACGCCGAGCGTTCCGTCGGCCTCGACCACCGGCTGTTTCACCCCGGCGCCGACGGCGAGGATCGCGCCGTGCGGCGGATTGATCACCGCGTCGAAATTCTCGATCCCGAACATCCCGAGGTTCGAGATCGCGAAGCTGCCGCCCTGGTATTCCTGCGGCGCAAGCTTGCGGTCGCGGGCGCGGGCGGCGAGATCCTTCATCTCGGCCGAGAGCGCCGAGAGGGTTTTCGTCTCGGCATCCTTCAGCACCGGCGTGAACAGCCCGCCCTCGATCGCCACCGCGACGGCGACATCCGAGGGCCTGAGCCGAAGGATCCGGTCGCCGGCCCAGACGGCGTTGGCATCCGGCACCTGCTGGAGCGCCAGCGCGCAGGCCTTGATGATGAAATCGTTGACCGAAAGCTTGACGCCGCGGGAGGCCAGTTTCTCGTTCAATTGCGCGCGGAAGGCCAGCAGCGCGTCGAGCCGGACGGAGCGGCGCAGGTAGAAATGCGGGATCGTCTGCTTGGCCTCGGTCAGCCGCGCGGCGATGGTGCGGCGCATCCCGTCGAGTTGCATTTCCTCGTAATCGCGGCCCTCGTAGATCCGGGCGACCGCGGCGGCGCTGGCCGGCTGCGGGGCCGCTGCGGCGGCCGGCGCGGGGGCGGCCGCCGGCGCGGGCGCGGCACTGGCGGCGGGCGCCGCGGTCGCGCCCTCGACATCGGCCTTCACGATCCGGCCCTTCGGTCCGGTCCCCTTGATCCGCGCCAGGTCGAGCCCCTTCTGCGCCGCGATCCGGCGGGCCAGCGGCGAGGCGAAGATCCGGCTGCCGTCGCCGGCGGCCGGGGCCGGCGGCGCGGCGGGGGCGGGCGCCGCGGAGCCCCCTTCGGGCGCCGCCTTGGCGCCCGCGTCGGACGCCTTCGGCGCCTCCGGCGTCGTGGCGGCGGCCGCGATATCCGCGGCGCTTTCGCCCTCGTCGAGCAGCACGGCGATCGGGGTGTTGACCTTCACGCCCTCGGTGCCCTCGGCCACGAGGATGCGGCCCAGCGTGCCCTCGTCCACCGCCTCGAATTCCATCGTCGCCTTGTCGGTCTCGATCTCGGCGATGATCTGGCCGGAAGTGACGCTATCGCCCTCCTTGACCAGCCATTTCGCCAGCACCCCCTCTTCCATCGTGGGCGAGAGCGCGGGCATCAGGATTTCCGTCGCCATCGGGGCCTCCTCAGCGGTAGGTGACCTTGCGCACCGCGTCCACCACCTCGTCGGCGGTCACGAGCGCAAGTTTTTCGAGGTTGGCGGCATAGGGCATGGGCACGTCCTTGCCGGTGCAGTTGATCACCGGCGCGTCGAGCCAGTCGAACGCCTCGGCCATCAGCACCGCCGAGATGTGGTTGCCGATCGCGCAGACCGGGAACCCCTCTTCCACCGTCACGCAGCGGTTGGTCTTCTGCACCGAGGCGATCACCGTGGCGGTATCCATCGGGCGCAGCGTGCGCAGGTCGATCACCTCGGCCGAAATGCCCATCTCGGCCAGCCTGTCGGCGGCCTCCAGCGTGTGCGACATGCCGATGCCGAAGCTGACCAGCGTGACGTCGCTGCCCGCGCGCACGACCTTGGCCTTGCCGAAGGGTACCGTGAAATCCTCGAGATCGGGCACCTCGAAGCTGCGGCCGTAGAGGATTTCGTTCTCGAGGAAGATCACCGGGTTCGGATCGCGGATCGCGGTCTTCAGCAGGCCCTTGGCATCGGCCGCCGCATAGGGCTGGACGACCTTCAGGCCGGGGATATGGGCATACCAGGCGGCATAATCCTGGCTGTGCTGGGCGCCGACGCGGGCCGCCGCGCCGTTCGGGCCGCGGAACACGATCGGGCAGCCCATCTGGCCGCCGGACATGTACAGCGTCTTGGCGGCGGAATTGATGATCTGGTCGATCGCCTGCATGGCGAAGTTGAAGGTCATGAACTCGACGATCGGGCGCAGGCCGCCGAAGGCCGCGCCGACGGCGATGCCGGTGAACCCGTGTTCGGTGATCGGCGTGTCGATCACCCGGCGGGCGCCGTATTCGTCCAGCAGGCCCTGGCTGATCTTGTAGGCGCCCTGGTATTCGCCGACTTCCTCGCCCATCAGGAACACGTTTTCGTCGCGGGCCATTTCCTCGGCCATCGCCTCGCGCAGCGCCTCGCGCACCGTCATCGTCTTCATCGCCGTGCCCTCGGGCCAGTCGGGCGAGGCGTCGGGCGCCGGGGGGGCCGGTTCGGCGGCCGCGGACGGTGCCGCGGCGGCGGCGGCCGGTTCGGGTGTCGCGGCCGCGGCCGCGGCTGGGGCCGGGGCGGCATCGGCGCTTTCGCCCTCTTCGACGAGGACGGCGATCGGGGTGTTGACCTTCACGCCCTCGGTGCCCTCGGCCACGAGGATGCGGCCGACGGTGCCCTCGTCGACGGCCTCGAATTCCATCGTCGCCTTGTCGGTCTCGATTTCCGCGATGATCTGGCCGGAGCTGACGCTATCGCCCTCCTTGACCAGCCATTTCGCCAGCGTGCCCTCTTCCATCGTCGGCGAGAGCGCGGGCATCAGCACTTCGGTTGCCATGTCTGCCTCCCCTCAGGCGTAGATGTCGGTCCAGAGCTCGGCGGGCGCCGGCTCGGGGCTGGTCTTGGAGAATTCGGCGGCCTCGTTGACGATGCCCTTGATCTCCTTGTCGATCGCCTTGAGATCGTCCTCGCTGGCATGGCCGGCGGAGATCAGAAGCTCGCGCACGTGCTCGATCGCGTCGCGTTCCTCGCGCATCTTCTGCACCTCCTCGCGGGAGCGGTATTTCGCCGGGTCCGACATCGAATGGCCGCGGTAGCGGTAGGTCATGACCTCGAGGATGTAGGGGCCCTTGCCGGCGCGGCAGTGCGCCACCGCCTTCTGGCCCGCGGCCTTCACCGCCAGCACGTCCATCCCGTCGACCTGTTCGCCGGGGATGCCGAAGGCCTCGCCGCGGCCGAAGAGGGTAATCGACTTGGTCGACCGCTTGACCGAGGTGCCCATCGCGTACTGGTTGTTCTCGATCACGAAGATCACCGGCAGATCCCACAGCTCGGCCATGTTGTAGGTCTCGTAGACCTGGCCCTGGTTCGCCGCGCCGTCGCCGAAATAGGTGAAGGTGACGTTGTCGTTGCCGCGATACTTGTCGGAAAACGCCAGCCCCGCGCCCAGCGGCACCTGCGCGCCGACGATGCCGTGGCCGCCGTAGAAGTGCTTTTCCTTTGAGAACATGTGCATCGAGCCGCCCTTCCCCTTGGAATAGCCGCCCTCGCGCCCCGTTAGTTCCGCCATCACGCCCTTCGGGTCCATCCCGCAAGCCAGCATGTGGCCGTGGTCGCGGTAGGAGGTGATGCGCTTGTCGCCCTCTTTCGCGCAGGCTTCCAGCCCGACGACAACGGCTTCCTGCCCGATGTAGAGATGGCAGAACCCGCCGATCAGGCCCATGCCGTAAAGCTGGCCGGCCTTTTCCTCGAATCGCCGGATCATCAGCATGTCGCGGTAGTAGCCGAGGAGTTCCTCCTTCGATACGTTGGACCTGGCCGGTGCCTTGCGTGTCGCCATCGGCGATGCCTCCCTCAAGGAATAGTTCAGCGTTAAACTATCCCATAACAGATATGGGCCGCGAGGGCGAGGGGGAATCTGGATGGCGTGGCCGGCGACCGCGCCGGGGATCAGCGCACGATGATCTCGTCGGGCCGCACGAGGCCGAGGATGTCGCGGGCCTGCTGGTCGAGCAGGTCGAGATCGAGATACTCGTCCGACAGCCGGCGGGTGAGGTTTTCCATCCGCGCGACCTCGGCGGCCAGCCGGTCGCGTTCGGCGGCAAGATCGGCGGCCTCGGCCTCGATCTGCATCCGGCGCAGCACGCCGTAATCGCCCTGGATCGCGGCGAAGCTGAAATAGCCGCCAAGCGCGATCGCCAGCGTGATCGCCAGCGCCAGTCCGATCTGGGGGGACGTGTCCGAAACGCTCATCTCTGCCTCGCCGGCCCTCTGCCGGGGCCATGCGCGAATCATGTCACAGACGATTCGGAAAGGGAATCCCCCGCCGGGAAAAACCGGCGGGGGCGGGCCGCGATCAGGCCTTGCCGCGGTAGATCTCGACCAGCTTGCCCAGCATCGCCAGCGCGTCCTCGCGCGAGCGTTGGAAGCTGTTGCGCCCGATGATCGAACCGTTGCCGCCGCCGTCGCGGATCGCGCGGGCATCGTCGTAGACCGAATCCTCGCCCTTCTTCGCGCCGCCCGAGAACACCACGATCCGGCGCCCGCCGAAGGCCGCCTGCATGCAATGCGCCACCCGCGCGGCCTGGGTCGACACGTCGATCTTCTGCGCCTCGTAGACCTTCCTGGCCTCGGCCAGTTCGAGGTGATCGGTCGACAGCTTGATCTTGATGACATGCGCGCCGAGAAGCGCGGCGATCTGCGCGGCATAGGCGGCGATGTCGATGGCGGTCTCGCCCTCTTTCGTCAGCGCCTCGCCGCGCGGGTAGGACCAGACCACGCTGGGAATGCCGACCGAGGCGGCCTCTTCCCGCAGTTCGCGGATTTCCTCGAACATGTCGAGCGCCATGTCGGAGCCCGGATAGATCGTGAAGCCGATGGCGGCGCAGCCCAGCCGTAGCGCGTCCGACACGCTGGCGGTGACCGCCTGGTTCTTGCCGGCGGTCTCCGACATCAGCGAATTGGCGCTGTTCATCTTCAGGATCGTCGGGATCTGGCCGGCGAAGGTATCGGCCCCGGCCTCGAGCATGCCCAGCGGCGCGGCATAGGCATTGAGCCCCGCGTCGATCGCCAGGCGGTAGTGGTACTGCGGGTCGTAGCCCTCGGGGTTCGGCGCGAAGCTGCGCGCCGGCCCGTGTTCGAAGCCCTGGTCGACCGGCAGGATGATCATCTTGCCGGTGCCGCCCAGCTTGCCCTCCATCAGCATCCGGGCAAGGTTGCCCTTCACGCCGGGGTTTTCGCCCTCGTAATTGGCAAGGATCTTCTGAACGGTTCTGGTGCTGCGCATGGCCGGGGCTTCCCTGTGAAACGATGGTCCTTCGCCTTGGCTTATGCCGGGCAGGGGCCTGTCGTGCAACGATGGTTCCGCTAACAGGGTGAACCGGTGTGCCTCAGCCGGCGTCCAGCGCCGCCACGCCGGGCAGGGTCTTGCCCTCCATCCATTCCAGGAACGCGCCGCCGGCGGTTGAGATATAGGTGAAATCCTCCGCCACACCGGCGCGGTTCAGCGCCGCCACCGTGTCGCCGCCGCCCGCGACCGAGGTCAGCCGCCCGGCGCGGGTCAGCTCCGCCGCCTTCGCCGCCGCGGCATTGGTCGCCGCGTCGAAGGGGTCGATCTCGAAGGCGCCGAGCGGGCCGTTCCAGATCAGCGTCCGGCAGGCCTCGAACACGGCGGCGATCCGCGCCACCGTCTCGGGCCCGGCATCGAGGATCATCGCGTCCGCGGGGCAGGCGCCGGCCGCGACCGTCTCCGATGCCGCGTTGGCCTTGAATTCGCGCGCCACGACGACGTCAGCGGGCAACAGCACGGCGCAGCCGGTGGCCTCGGCCTTGGCGAGGATCGCGCGCGCGGTGTCGGCCATGTCGCGTTCGGCCAGCGAGGCGCCGACCCCGGCGCCCTGCGCGATCAGGAAGGTGTTGGCCATGCCGCCGCCGATCACAAGGTGATCGACCTTCTCGACGAGGTTGCCCAGCAGGTCGAGCTTGGTGGAAACCTTGGCGCCGCCGACGACGGCCGCGACGGGCCGCACGGGATCGCCCAGCGCGGCCTCCAGCGCCGTCAGTTCCGCCGCCATCAGCCGGCCGGCGCAGGCCGGCAGCAGCCGCGCGATGCCCTCGGTCGAGGCATGGGCCCGGTGCGCGGCCGAGAACGCGTCGTTGACATAGATGTCGCCCAGCGCCGCCATCGCGGCGGCCAGCTGCGGATCGTTCGCCTCCTCTCCGGCGTGGAAGCGGGTGTTTTCCAGCAGCAGCACGTCGCCCGGCGCCATCGCGGCCACCGCGATCTTGGCCGGGCGGCCGATGCAATCCTCGGCGAAGCCGACCTTGCGGCCCAGCGCCGCCTCCAGCGCGGGCAGGGTGACCTTCAGGCTCATGTCGTCGACGTGCCGGCCCTTCGGCCGGCCGAAATGCGCCAGCAGCACCGCCTTGCCGCCGGCGGCGGCGATGTCGCGCAGCGTCGGCACGATCCGGTCGATCCGCGTCGTGTCGGTGACATGGCCGTTCTCGACCGGCACGTTGATGTCGACCCGCACGAGCGCCGTCTTGCCCGCCAGGTCCATCTCGTCGAGCGTCTTCCAGGCCATCGGTCCCTCCCGCTGCGGCTCGGGGCGGAGGATCACCCGATCGTGTTCGCCGCGTCAACGGGGCCTGTCGGCGCGGCGCCGCCATCGGCCTTTCCTCGCCCGTGCATCCGCACTAGGGTCGCGCCCGATGACCAAGGAGACGCCGATGGCCGAGATCAACGACCCGGAAAACACCATCCTGATGGAACTGAAGGACGGCACCGTGACGATCGAGCTTTTGCCCGACGTGGCGCCGCAGCATGTCGAGCGGATGAAGGACCTCGCCCGCGCGGGGCTTTACGACAACGTGGCCTTCCACCGCGTGATCGAGGGCTTCATGGCCCAGACCGGCGACGTGGAACATGCCAACATGGAAAGCGGCTGGAACCCGCGCCGGGCCGGCACCGGCGGATCGGACCGGCCGGACCTGCCGGCGGAATTCTCCAAGCTGCCGCATGACCGGGGCACGCTGGGCGCGGCGCGCTCGCAGAACCCGAACTCGGCGAACAGCCAGTTCTTCATCAACTTCGGCGACAACCATTTCCTCAACGGCCAGTACACGGTCTACGGCCGGGTGATTTCCGGCATGGAGCATGTCGACGCGATCGCGCGCGGCGAGCCGCCGGCAAGCCCGGACCGGATGATCTCGGTCAAGGTGGCCGCCGATGTCTGAGCGCCGGGTTTGCCTTGCGGCCGGGCTGGCCGCCGCGCTTCTCGCCGCCCCGGCGCTGGCCGAGGACGGGCCGGGCCCGAACCTCGTGATCGAACTGGGTGGCGCGACCACCGGCACGATCGTGATCGACATGCTGCCCGACGTGGCGCCGAAGCATGTCGCGCAGATCACCGCGCTGGCCGAAGAGGGCGCCTATGACGGCATCGTGTTCCACCGGGTGATCGACGGCTTCATGGCGCAGACCGGCGACGTGCAGTTCGGCCGGGTCGGCGGCGATACCGCGATGGCCGGCATGGGCGGGTCGAACCGCGCCGACATCCCGGCCGAGTTTTCCGACATCACCTTCGATCGCGGCGTCGTGGGCATGGCGCGGGCGGCCGATCCGAACTCGGCCAACAGCCAGTTCTTCATCATGTTCGCGCCCGGCCCGTTCCTTGACGGCCAGTACACTGTCGTCGGCCGGGTGATCGAGGGGATGGAAGCCGTCGACACGATCAAGAAGGGCGACCAGCGCCAGAACGGCGCGGTGGAGGAGCCCGATTTCATGGCCTCCGTCAGCGTCGAACCCTGACGCCACGGACCGCGCCGGGCGCCTTGCGGGGCGCCCGGCTCGCGCCCGGTCACGCTTGCGGGAGGCGGGATAGGCAGGCGGCGCGGCGGCTGGCACGATGGGCGCAGGAGGTGACCCATGCGCCCGATCGCCCTCGTTCTCGCCCTGATGCTCGCCGGCCCCGCCGTGGCCGATCCCGCGCGCTGGGCCGCCGCCTGGCCCGACACGGATTTTTCCCGCGCCAATGTCGATTTCGCCGAGAT
>Ga0180432_10010595_pt1 | contig 11002 bp, 7 predicted proteins | sample SS_ome_10_FD_132414 | JGI IMG/M metagenome (GOLD analysis project Ga0180432, IMG submission 132414) | Hypersaline lake sediment archaeal communities from the Salton Sea, California, USA - SS_1_MS_2 metaG | ecosystem: Environmental > Aquatic > Non-marine Saline and Alkaline > Hypersaline >... | reverse complement strand
GGCGGCGCCGCGGCGGTCGAGCCGCTGGCACTCGCCATGGAGAGCAGCGGCGACACCGATGTTCGCCTGGCCGCGATTGCCGCCTTGGGAGAAACGGGCAGCCAGGAAGCCATTGCCGCCTTGGCCCCTGCCTTGGAAGACAAGGACCCGGCCATCCAGCGACGCGCGGCACTCTCGCTGGAAAAGGTCAGCGGCAAGAACCTCGGCGCCAACGTCTATCGCTGGCAGAAATACGTCAAAGGAGAACTGCCGCAATCCGAACAAGAACTCTCAATCGCCGAACGCTTCCGCTCGATGTTCTAGCGAGTTCTGTTGAAAGCCAACCGGGTGGCTGGGGCATAGCGCAGCGGTGCCCCAGAATGTCACGAACTGGGGCTTCGCTGCGCTCAGCCGCCAGCCACCCAACTGCTCCTCGATGTTCTAGAATATTGCGAGACCGCGGAACGGTGTGGCACGGATCAAAACGTAGGCCGAAGGTGAAACTCCCCGAGATAAACTCGGCGGCTTCTACCGCTGAGCGAAGCAGGCAGGAATGCCTGCCCTACCGTTCCACTACTTAATCTCCAACATCCGCTTGAGCGCCACCAACGCCCAGCGAGAAACTTCTTCTTCAACGGCGATTACATTCACCGGCGTGCCGGCCGAAAGGTTCTCAAGCGACCAGCACAGGTGCGGCATATCTATGCGGTACATGGTCGAACACATGCATACCATGGGCGAGAGGAAGTGAATCTCCTGCTCGGGGAACTCGGCCTTGAGGCGATTGACCAGATGCAGCTCCGTGCCGATTGCCCAACGAGTGCCGGCGGGGGCGCCCTTCACGGCGGCGATGATCTTGCCCGTCGAACCGCTCAGATCGGCCTTGTCGACCACTTCCATCATGCATTCGGGATGCACCATGATCTTGATGTCGGGATACTTCTCGCGGAAGTCGTCGATGTGCTTTGGTAGAAAATCCTGGTGAACGCTGCACTGGCCCTTCCATAGCAAGACTTTCGACCGCTCGATCGCCGACGGCTCGTTGCCGCCTAGCTGCTCGGCATCGGGGTCCCACGTTGGCATTTGCTCCAGCGGGATTCCCATCGCCTTGGACGTGTTTCTTCCCAAGTGCTGGTCGGGAAAGAACAGCACGCGGGGCCGCTGCTTGAAGGCCCACTCCAGGGCCGCCGCGGCGTTGGCCGAAGTGCATACGATACCGCCGTTGCGGCCGCAGAAAGCCTTCAGATCGGCCGCGGAGTTTACGTAAGTAATGGGCGTGATCTCGCTGACATCGATCACTTCGGCCAACTGGGACCAACAGTCCTCGACCTGATCGATGTCGGCCATGTCGGCCAGCGAACAACCGGCCTCCAGGTCGGGCAGAATCACGTCAACACGGCGGCCGTCGCGCTGCGTCAGCTTCTCCTCGCTGTTGGCCAGAATGTCGGCCGTCTCGGCCATGAAATGCACGCCGCAGAAAACGATCGCCTCGCACCGCTCGTCGGCGGCCGCCATCGCGCTGAGCTGATAGCTGTCGCCACGAAGGTCGGAAAAACCGATCACGCCGTCCTGCTGATAGTGATGCCCCAGGATCAACAACCGGGGGCCCATTTCCTTTTTGACAGCGGCAATCCGTTCCCGCAGTCCTTCTTCGCTAAGCGACAGATAGGGTTCGATCGGATATTTGGGCGAAGTTTTCGGCTCGCTGGTCATAAGATTCGGTTCCGTGCGACGTTATTTCATAAGACGTGTTTCGGCCGTAACGATGTATTGTACCAGAGCGGGGCGAATGATTCAGGGGCCCGGTAAAGCGGGGGGCCTGGCTGCCGTCCGCCTAGTCCATGCCACGAAACCCAATACCAACCCGAAGCGCAAGCGAGGAGAACGGCGTCGGTGCGCCAGCGCTGCTTGATATTGCGGGCGGTTTCTCTCCTCGCTTGCGCTTCGGGTTAGTGTGAAGCCCAGATTCAAGAATCTGGGCTACCCCGATGCCTTAGGCTAATCTTCTTCGATCACCTTCGTATCGATGATCCGATCCCGCGCGGGCGGTTCGGTTCCCGGCGGCCAGCCGCCCGGCGAAGTGTGCATTTGAATGTTGGCCGCGAACCGCTTCTTCGCGTATGCCCTCACCACGCCGCGAAAAGGCGGAAACAACAGCGCGAAACCCACCAGATCGGTAAGCACGCCGGGGGTGACCAGCAGAGCGCCGGCGACGAGGATCATCAAACCGTCCATCATCGAATCGCCAGGCAAGCGACCGGAAGCCAACTGTTCCTGGATTCTTCGGTAACAGCGCAGGCCCTCGTGTCTGGCTAAGGCAGCGCCGATGAATCCGGTAATGATTATCAAGCCGACGGTAAACTGCCAGGACGTGTTGTCGGCCAGAACCAGTAACAGAACTAGTTCGATCGTGGGCACGACCGTAAACAGCACCAACAAACGCCACAGCATGCTCTCAACTCCTTTGCCGCTTCCAACTCGTACTTACCCCACGAACAGTATTCTAGAAAAAGCAAAGAGCCGCGACAAGGCGCGGCTCTTTCCCAAAGGAGTGGGTTTCGGTCGGTTGCGTCGCTATCGCAACGTTTCGCCGGTTCTTCTATTGGCGAGTTCCTGGAATCGTTGTGCCTTTTCGGGACTGCCCATTTGACGATGCATGGAGGCGAGATTTCCGTAGGGAACCGAAAGGGATGATTCGCCCAGTATGCCCTGGGCAACGGCGTCTTCCATTACCGCGACGCCCTTCTCGGTAATCGTTACCGCTTTGTCGCGTTGGCCGGCTTGCCAGTAGGAAACGCCCATGCTGACGAATGTCTCGCCGTGGCGCCCCATGTCGCCGACGAGTTTGTCTTGCGGCTTATCCAGCAGTGCCAGGGCTTTGTCGAACCATTTCACGGCCGTTGCGTGATCCTTTCCGCGAATGGCATGGATGGCCCCCAGGCGGAAGTTCAATCGCCCAAGCAGATAATCGGCCTCCGGCGATTCGACGCCGGCCTTGCCCTGTTCGAGATACGCGATGGCGACCTCGCCGCACTTGACGGCCGTTTCTTGGTCGTTTCTCATTTGATAGATTTGCAGGGCATCGTACAGCGCCATGCCCAGGTCCCATTGCAGGGCCGCGCGACGCTCCCGGTCATTGGTCGCGGCAATCAGTTCGTCGCCGGCTTCCAGGGCTTGCTCGGCCCATGCTTCGGGGTCGACTTTTCCTTGCAACCCCACGCAGGCGGCCAGCGCCCTGGTGGCGACGTGCAGGCGATGCCGCCTGCTCGCCGACTCGTTTGCAACGAGGTCTTCGGCTGCCGCGGAGGCCTTTTCCAGCCAAGCCGTTACGGCTGCATCCTTCTCTTTCCACTCGCCCCAAGCGATGTCGTGAGCGGCGCCCAAGTTGGCGTCGACCAGCACTTCCTTGGCGGCTATGCGAATGGCCGGGTGTTCGTTTTCAATAAGAGCTTCGGCCGCTGCGGCGGCTTCCATGTGGAACCGAATGGCCTGTTTGTAATCGGGCTTCGCGCCGGAGGCATGCAAATCGCCAAGCAGGCACAAGGCGTGTGCCTTAACGTGCGGGCGCTTCTGGCAAGTTTCGGCGGTCTGCCGGGCCTCTTTGATGGCTTCATCTATGCGGCCCGACTGGCCAAGGGATTGAGCCAATGTGACGCGATATCGCGAGTTGGAAGGCTGAAGGCGAACCGCGCTGGCGGCGGCGGTCGCGGCCGTTTCAAACTTGTTCATCGATATCAGCACGCGACTCAACAGCCAGTGTGCCTTGGCGTTGTTCGGTTGCAGTTTCAATGCCTGTTCGAGATCCAATCTGGCCAGCCGGGTATGCTTCTTCAAAGTGGTCTCGGCCCGAAGCACAAACGGCTCGGCGTCGATCGGCTCGAGGACGATTTGCGTGACTTTCATCGAGGCTTTGCGGGGAGCGTCGGCCGGCTCGAATGCCAGGGACACGCCGCGCTCGGGGTAAACCTGCCCTAGGATTTCTCCCAACGCGTTGGAAACGAACACCGGACGGATGGCGGTCAGTTCCAGTTGCTGCGCCACGGTGTTGGCGGGAAACGAGTTCTCGAAGCGGATTACCACCGAAGATACTTTGTCTTCGATGAAGCTGACCTCGACGTGCTCGAACGGTTCGACCGCGTACAAATGCATCAGCACGCCGTTTTGTTTTTCCATCTCCTTGGGGGCACCCCAAGATTTTTGCACGTCGGCGAGAGTCGCTTGGCCGGGCGTTACGCCGTTGAAACTGGCGGCTTCGATCTCGATCGGGCCCGCTTCCAAGGGATCGGGAACCGGTACCAGGGGCTCCTCGCCCGCATCGCTCGGCTCGCCCGTTTCGTCCGGCTTGGCAACCTCGGCTGGTGGGGAAGCCTCGGCCGGCATGGGCGTCTTGCTCGGCTCGTTGACCAGCTTGGAATCGGCGACCCCTTCATCCACCGCGGAATCGTCCGGATCGGAAAGGATGGTCGCGGCGGGTGGATAGCTCGGCATCACCTTCGGGGCCGAGCCAGACTGTTGCGGCATTGCGGCCGGAGTTCTGGTTGCTCGGGTGGGAAGTTGTGCCGGGGTGGCTTGCTCGGCTGCCTGTTCTGTCGGCTGGTCGGCAACGGTAACCAGCGGCGCGTCGGCTACCGCCGGCCTCAGCCCGTCCGCCATGACAGTGACCGATAGCGTGCCTAAAATGGTAGTGGCGAGACAAATACGCCGCAAAACCGTGGATACTTCTGTGTACATGCGCCCATTTCTCCTTGGACATACCCGACCAGAGGTCTTGGCTCGTGCCGCGGCCTCCGGCGGCGGCAACGCAATTCCCCTGGCAAAAGGATGAGAAGAGTTGTTCGATTGAGGGGGAGGAATTAAACGGCGGGAGTTTAGCGACTTTCACCAAACCGAGTCCATACGGAATCGGACATATCGCGATCTTTTTCGGAATAAATCGGCGACTTTTTCGAGCCAGAACCGCCAGCCTACGGAACCCGGCGACCCTAATGTAAAACTAGCGAAGATAGCGACGCAAGGAGGAGTGCTTGCTCAGAGAAGATTGCGAAGTAGTTCGACCTGCTCATCGGTCAGCGGAACCGCCGCGCCCGGCGGTGGCGGGCTGGGGATCAGGCGGTCGACGATCGACTGCATCAGCGCTGGTATCCCCAAGCCTTCGAGAGCGCTGGTTGAGATGCCGGCGGGCCGGGCATCGTCCACCGTCGGCAGATCGCTCTTATTGTGAACCACCAGCGACCGCGGCAAGGAAGCGGCCAGTGTCGCGTTATCCGCGGTCCACGGTCGGCTGGAATCGAAAACCATCAGAGTCAGGTCGGCTTGGGCCATTCTTCGCCCGGCCAGTTCCACGCCAGCCGATTCAACGGAGTCTTGGGCATCTCGCAGTCCGGCCGTGTCGCACAGTTCGATCGGCCATCCGTCCACGACGGCCACCGCGGTGACGACATCCCGCGTAGTGCCGGGCACATCATGTACAATCGCCCTTTGGTAACCGAGCATGGCGTTGACGAGGCTGCTTTTGCCCGAGTTCGGCGGTCCCGCCAGAACAACTCGCCACGGTTGGGTCAGATGGCGTCCGAGTTCCTTTCGCTCTAGAATGGACTCGACGAGTTTGGTGGCGGTCGCTTTTTCTCCTTGAAGTTTCAGCGACTTGATTTCTTCAATCGCCCGATCCATTGCGCCGTTGTATTGGTCCAGCAGAATGGCGGCCGTTCGTTTGGTTCGGGCGTTGGCCAGTGCTTTGGCGGCGTTGGTCTTGGTCGAATCGGCGTGATGGCATTCGAGCCACTGTTGCCAGTCGATCTGGCGGCATCCGTTCTCGCGCAAGGCGGCCATTATCCGATCCGCCGCGGCCAGCCCGCCATGACAGTGTAGTTCCACGGACTCCTCGCCTCGACAGCGGACGACCAACTGCTCGCCGTCTTTGGCCGGATAGCGAGCCAGTGCAAGCCCGCGGCAAAGGCGTCTGTCGGACTGATCACTTAAGGGATCGCCGCCGGAAAGTTCAACGGTTTGCCGCACGACAGCCGAGGCGCCAGGGCCTTCAACCAACACGCTGGCCACGGCGCCGCGCCCGGCCGGAGTGAGTTGAACGACCATCGGCCGAAAAAAAGGGGGCCGGCTACTTTTTCCAAACAGTAGCCTGACCCCTTTTGGGTTTCGTTCGCGGCTTAGGTTGGAATCTTGCGTCATCGTTTGAAATGTCGGGCGTTGACTTCAACCGCCGGCGGCGAAGACTTCGGCGTACTCCAGCACCCACAGGTCGACCATCTCGAACGAGGTCGGGTCGACATCGGTCAGCCGTTGGTAGTGGTTGCGGTTGAACAGCTCTTTGTTCCGCACGGTTGCCTTTGCCGCCAGATCAAGTACGTGGTATTCGGAAGCCGGTCGGACGACGATCTGCAACTGGCTGAAGAGATTATCACGCCGGCCGTTCTTCAGGCTGAGATCGTCGCGGCGCAGCTTGGCGCCCCAGCCGCGCTCGCCCACGATGGTCTCGAAGCGGAAACCGGGAAAGTTGTCGGCTAACTGCTTGAGGCACTTTTCGATGTGCTCGGAAAGTTCCAGACGGTACTGCGAATGGAGCCGGGCGAGTTCCTTCTCGTTCAACTCCTTTTCCGCCTTGGCCCGGGCGCGCTGGTCGCCACGGAGTTGGCCCCGCTCGATCGCTTTGGCAAGTCTTTGTTGAAAATCCATGCGATTGTCGCTTCAAGGATGTCGGTGTGTTGTCTTTCGAGGAGCCTGCTACTGCTTGTCGTCGCCAGTGTCCTTGTCCGTCTTGTCGTCGACGTTGCTGTCGTTTTGGCCGCCGGTTTCGGTCTTCTTCTCGTCGACTTCCTTGCTTTCGACCGCCTCTTTCTTCTCGTCGGCGGCTTCGGCCGGTTTCGGCTCGGTGGCAGGCTTCGACTCGGCAGTGGGTTTCTTCTCGGTCGGCGGCTTCTTCTCGGTCGGCGGCTTCTTCTCGGGCGGCGGCTTCTTCTCGGGCGTGGGTTTGGCTTCTTCGGCTGCTTCCGGCTTCTCCGGTTCGCTGGCCTTATTCTTATGGTCGAAGAACTGCGCGAGATCGCCGAAGGTCCGCATCGGCTTCTTTCCGGTCTTCATGTCCTCGGTGATGGGGACGACGGGTTTCGGAGGCTTCTTGGGACGATACGTGGTTTTGGCTCCCCGTCTGGAACGTTCACCGCGTTTGCCGCCGCCCTTGGGCCCGCCGCGAGGTTTCTGCTGGCGGCGGGATTTGTCCCTTCCACCAGACCGTTCGCCGGAAGGCTTTCCTTCGCCGGATTTCCCCTTCGCTTCGCGTCTTGGCGGTCTCTTCTGCTCGCTACCCGGCTTGACCATGGTAAGCGACACCCGGCGCCGCTCCTTGTCGACCTCCTTGACCCAGACTTTGACGATATCGCCCACGGCGACCACTTCGTGTGGATCGCGGACAAAGCGGTCGGCCAGTTGGCTGACGTGGACCAGACCGCTGTCGTGCAGGCCGATGTCGACGAAGCAGCCGAAATCGACCACGTTGAGCACGGTGCCGGTCAATTCCATTTCCGCGGTGAGGTCTTCAAGCTTGAGGACACCCTTTTTGAAAATGGGAGCCGGCAGATCCTCGCGAGGGTCGTGGCCCGGTCGCGCGAGTTGAGCAAGGATGTCGCGCAGCGTGAGTTCGCCGACGTGCAACTCCTCGGCCATCTTGGAAAGGTCGACTTCCTTCACCCGCTTGGACAGCTCGTTGGGCGCGTCGGCCGTCGATGCCGCGCCGACTAGGTCGGCCGCCGTGCAGTCGAGTGTGGCCAACACGCCGGTCGACGTCTCGTAGCTTTCCGGATGTATCCAGGTGGCGTCCAGGGGGTTGTCGCCGCCTGAAATCTTCAGGAACCCGGCCGCTTGGACGAAGCTTGTCTCGCCCAGCCCGCTGACTTCCAGGAGTTGCTGCCGGTTCTTGAACGGTCCGTTCTTCCGTCGATACTCGTATATCCGCCGGGCGGTCAGTTGGTTCAGGCCGGAAACATATCGCAACAACGCGGGGCTGGCCGTGTTCACGTTAACGCCCACGTAGTTCACGCAGGATTCGACGACCTCGTCTACTGAGTCGCGTAGGTGTTTGGCCTTCACGTCGTGTTGATACAAACCCACGCCCACGCTGGCCGGGTCGATCTTGACCAACTCGCTCAAGGGATTCTGCAAGCGGCGACCGATGGAAATGGCGCCGCGCAGACTGGCGTCGTACTCGGGAAATTCCTCGCGTCCGATGCGGCTGGTCGAGTAAACGCTCGCGCCGGCCTCGTTGACGATCACATAGGCCACGTCGCGATCCTGAAGTTCGGAAGTGATGAGATCGGCGACGAAGTCCTCGCTCTCCCGACATGCCGTGCCGTTGCCGATGGCGACGACCGTTAGCTGAAAACGGTTGACCAGATCGATCACCTTCTGCTTGGCGACCTTGCGGCGTTGCGGCTTGCCGATCAAGTAGATCACGGTTCGGTCCAACACGTTGCCGAACTGGTCCAGAGCGACGATCTTGCAGCCGTTCTTAAAGCCGGGGTCGATGGCCAACACGCGTCGACCGTGGATCGGCGGCTGAAGCAGCAGGTTCCGCAGGTTCTTCGCGAACACTCCAACGGCATGCACTTCGGCCCGATCGGTCAACTCGCGGCGGATTTCCCGCTCAAGGCTGGGAAGAATCAAGCGGGTGAGCGCGTCGGCCGCGCAACCGCGAAGGTATTCGCCATGCGGATGCTCGGCCGGCACGAGTGCCTCGTTGACGGCCTTTTGCAGGGCTTCGGTGTCGCACTCGATCTTTACGCGGATGACCTTGGCCTTCTCGCCGCGGTTGATTGCCAACACGCGATGCGGGGGTATCTTCCGCAATTCCTCGCTGTAGTCGAAGTAATCGTGGAAGGCCTTGATCTTCTTCTCCTCGGCCTTCTTCTTCCGCAATTCCCGCTTGGTAAGCGCGGGCTTCTTCTTCGCGGCAGGCTTCTTCTTCGCCGGTTGCTTTTCCTTGGCAGCGGTCGGCTTGGCAGCGTCTTCCGCCGGTTTGTCCTCGGAAGGCTTTTCGGCTTTGCCGGGCGTTTCCGAAGAAGCGAATTCCGGCGACGCCTCGGCGGCCTCGGTCGGCTTCTCCGCATCGGCAGTTTCCTCGGCCGGTTTATCCTCGGCCGGTTCTTCCTTAACCGTGGCTTCCGTTACGGTGACTTCCTCGGCGGGTTTTTCAACCGTCTCGGCCGGAGTTTCTTCCTCGGGCGACTCATCGGTGGGAGCTTGCTCGGCAGGCGGCGTCTGTTGTTCGGTTGTGGCTTCGGCGGGAGGCTCGGCCGGTGCAGGTTCTTCGGCAGCCGGTTCCTTAGCCGTATCCTCTTCGGCGGCAGTGTCAGCGACAGGCTTAACCTCGGATGAAGCATCATCTTCGTTCGAGCCGGCTTCCGGCGTTTCGGCTTCCGCCGGCTTTTCATCGGAAACTTCGGCCGGGGCGGGCGCTTCGGCCGGCTTCGTTTCTTCGGCCGGTTCAGTCGCCTTCTCAGCCGACTCTTCTTTCGCGGCTTCCGCCTGCGGCTTTTGCTCGGCCGCCTTGGGATCGCCGCCGATGCGCGTGCAGACGAACTTGCCGGTGCGTTGGAGGATATCGCGCAACTGCTGACGCAGTTCGGGATTCTCGCTGAACTGCTCGGCCAATATATGACCGGCGCCGAGCAACGCGTCGGCGGCGGTGGGCACATTCTTATCCGTGTTGACGAATTCGGCCGCCCGGGCGTCGAGGTCGGCACACGCGGCGTCGGCTTCGAGAATCTCTCGGGCCAATGGTTCCAAACCTCGCTCGCGCGCGGCGGTGGCCAGCGTTTGCTTCTTCGGCTTATACGGCAGGTAGAGATCTTCCAACCGCTTGGTCGTGCCGGCGGAACGAATCCGCTTGGCCAACTCCTCGGTCAGTTTGCCCTGCGACTCGATTGAGCGGAGGACCGTTTGCTTGCGATCCAAGAGCATACGCATTTTCGCGATGCGGTCTCGGATGCGGCGGATTTGCTCTTCGTCGAGCCCTCCCGTCTGATCCTTGCGGTATCGAGTGATGAAGGGGACGGTGTTTCCATCGTCGAGCAACTCGACAACCGCCTGAACCTGTCTCAAGGGAATGCTCAGGCTGCGAGCCATGTGCCTGAGATCGATCGTTTCCGTGTCAGCCATATAAATTGTCCGAATAGTCGTTGGTTGCCGCCGGTTTGGCGGCAATGCCCGATCCAGGTCGGGCGGGAACGGCGGTGCTAGCACTGCTAGCAGGAAAAAGCGTCATTTTCCTCCAAATAGATCAAACCCGCAAGGCATGCCGTGCCGATACCAGTGTCACAGACAGGGTGGGCGCACATTCTACGGAAGGAATCGGTGCCATGCTTACAACAAATGATCTCCGTATATATTACGGTCCAAAGGGCGATTCGACTACCACCACCGTCGAGGAAGTCCCAAAACGGCGTGAAACAGTGACCGTCCCCCTAATGGACGTATTGCCGCTGCTGGCCGACGCCATGGACTCGCAGCGGACTTGGTTGAAGGATTTCGAGGACGACGAAGCCACGATATCAATGGACCTTTACGAGGTTCTCCTGGCTTACCAGCATTACCGTCGCCCCTCGGCTTAGCTAAACGTCAAAACCATTAAACTTGCGACCAGCCCGGTTCCCAGCGCCCCGGGCTGTTTTTGTGCGCTGTTGGACAATACTAACCCGAAGCGCAAGCGAGGAGGGAAACCGTCGAAAGTGTTAGACCGCGTTGATATAACAACGGCTACCCTCCTCGCTTGCGCTTCGGGTTGGTATGAAATTCGCCCTAGAACTTGATTTCCATCTGCTTTACCACGTCCGGGTCCAACGCCTCGACGCCCTCTATCTCCTTCTTCTTACCGCTGTCCGGCTCGGATACGACCACCGTGTACTTTCCCTTGCCGAAAACCTTCGGGCGGAATTTGTTGCCGGCGATTCGTAGCGTGTAGACAATTTGGCCGTCGGCTTGGTCGACGACCTGGATAACCGGGTTGTCGAGCCCG
>Ga0180432_10010594_pt1 | contig 11002 bp, 9 predicted proteins | sample SS_ome_10_FD_132414 | JGI IMG/M metagenome (GOLD analysis project Ga0180432, IMG submission 132414) | Hypersaline lake sediment archaeal communities from the Salton Sea, California, USA - SS_1_MS_2 metaG | ecosystem: Environmental > Aquatic > Non-marine Saline and Alkaline > Hypersaline >... | reverse complement strand
CGGAGTTGAGGCTTGAGTCCGTTTGGGGTAACTAAATCCACGGGACGCCCCAGAACCCCTTCCAGGAACTCTTTGACCTCCATAAAATGAAACAATCCCACCGGTGCGGAGAACTCTACCAGCAGGTCCACGTCGCTGTCCGGTCCAGCTTCACCCCGCGCCGCGGAGCCGAAAAGGGCCAGCGACTTGACGCTCAACTGCTCCAGCGCAGCGCGGTGTTCCCGGATTCGCGCAAGCACCGTCTTGCTTTCCATCACCGCCTCCAGACTTACAACATTGCGTAAATTCGTTCCGGTTTCCACTTACCCGGCGCACCAACGGGCCGCAGCGCCCCCCGCTCCTAGCACCGGCTCTTCAGGCCGGTGAACCTCACGCCGGTTCGGCTCTTCAGGCCGGTGCCACGACGCTGCAAGTATACTGGATTGCTCGCCTTTTCGCAAATAAAAATGCCCCCCACCATCGCTACGAACCGGGCTTTTCGGCATCCAACATCCGCAGAAAAGCGGCCGGCGAGAGAACAGGGATGCCCGCAAAAGGATGCAGCACCAACAGGTCTTGGTCCCCGCTGACGATCACGTCAGCCTTCCCCGTCACGGCCACTTCCAAGAACTTATTCTTGGGGTCACGGCAAGCGGTGCCCCGCTCTCCCGGCGCTACCGCTTCCCCGCGCAACAAGATGAGGCTGACGACGGTTTGAATATCCTGGCCGGTCAACTGGTATTTCTCGCGAATGCGCGGGCGGTTGAGCACGTCAACCAGCTCTTCCAGGAGCGACTGGGCATAGAGCAACGTGTATGCAGCGTCCCGCAGGCGCAGCAGCGCCGGGCCAACGCTGCCCTGGGGCTTGATCAAGGCCCGCACCAGGACGCTGGTGTCAACGACGGCGCGCATCAAGCATCCAGCTCAGCCCGAGCAGCAGCCACGTCGGCGGCCACCTCTTCCTCGCTGACGGCCTCGTTTTGCTCCGCCATCCGGACCACCAGCCGGTCGAAGCGGGCCAGCACTTCTTGTTCTTGCAACGCCTGAAAGCGCAGGAATTCCTCGTAGGGAATGAGGGCTGCTTCCGGCCGGCTGCCGCGCGTCAGGACGTAGGGGATGTTCTCCTCGGCCACCTCGTCAAAGACAGAACGGAAGCGGCGCTGCAATTCGGTCACGCCAATGATTTTGTGCATGGTTCTCCCACCTGGTCACAGAATATACATCTTGCTATATATTATACTATAGATTTGACATCCGCGCTACAAGGGCCGGTCGCTGGGGCCATCGCGGAGCGAACGGCTCGCCGGGAAGCGGTACGTGGGCGTGCCTTGCTCCTCGATGGGGATGTTCAATCCTGAACCATCGTGGAGTGAGCACGCCTACGTGCGAACGCCTCGCTGGGGAGCGGCACGTGGGCGTGCCTTGCTGCTCATCAGGCGATGGGACAATGTGCTATTTGTCATATTGACAAGCGCCGACTATTATAATAAAGTGTAGTTGACACTATGGCAAACATCCAACCACACCTCTCCCTTCCTCATTCCCTCTCTGCAGACCCACGTCTGTATTCCGTGCGCGCTGGTCGTCAAAGAGGCTTTTCGTCGCAGCAACGTGCGGGCCGACTTTATCCACCGCAAGCGTATCCCAACTTTATAGCATCAACCAAATCTGGAGGTCAACAATGACGACGCGTAAAACTTTCACCTTTGCCCTGCCCCTTTTGCTCCTATTGGCCAGTCTCATACCCCAAGGCGCTGCCAGGGCGTGGGACATTCAACCGCAAGATCCCGTACCCGAACCCGGCCGCCCGGTGGAATTGAGGCTGGACGCCCTGCCGGACACCTTATCGCCAACGGGGTCAGTGGAAAATATCCTGGCCCCTGATGCCGCGGTCTCGCTGGTGCTGGATGACAACCAGCACGAAACCGCTTACGGCGTCAACAACAACACTGCCGAAACCGCCACGCAGTTCATCTGGTTCAATCGCTTTACACCTGCTCCGGCGGATTTGCCCTTTGCGCTGAACGAAATCCGGGTGCTGTTTGACGATTTCAGCGGCGCATTGGACGTCGACGTGGGCGACGCGATCGACCTGGTCGTTTACCACGACAGCGACGGCAATCCCACCAACGGCGCCACCTGGCTGGCGACCCTTAACGAGACCATCCAGGCGGTAGATGGCTCGACCTGGTCCGTGTATAACTTGAGCACGCCGGTCACGATCAGCGGATCCGGTGACGTACTCATCGGCGTGATCGACCGCTTTATCACGTCGGGCGTCTCCCCTCGGAATTGGCCGGCCACCATCGACACCACCAGCAGCCAGGAACGCTCCTACATCGGCTGGTGGAGCGGCGATCCACCTGACCCGGCCACCTTGCCGCCGGACACTTTGAATCTGATGACGGACACCAGCGCAGGCAATTGGATGATCCGCGGTTACGGCGCGACCAGCACCAGCGATGAAATCGGTCCGACCATTGGCACACCGACTTATGCGAGCTCAACACCGAACACCAGTCTTGCTGTCGTCAGTGCGGACATTTCCGACGCGGCGAGCGGCGGAAACGGTGTCTTGAGTGCGACCTTGTACTATGGCTACAGCGCCCCCTATAATCAAAATAGCGTCGCGGGGACCGGCCCCGGCGGAAATGGCGACGGCACCTGGAGCTTTACTATTCCCCCCCAGGGTGTCACCCACGTGGGGCAAACGCTCTACTTCTCAATCCAGGCGTGTGACAATGACGCGACCTCGGCCTGTTCGACGAATGACGACGGCGGGAGCTATTTCCCGTTGCTCATCGGCAGCGAAAGCCCCGCAGCGGTCTCGTTCCCCTTTTACGACGGCTTTGAATCGGGGAAGCTGGACACCGGATGGTCAGAGTACGTCACCGCAGAGGGGCGCGTGCAAGTGAGCGCCAATTACCCCTATGCAGGGACCTACAGCCTGCTGCTCGACGACAGCGTGGACAACACCACCTATTCTCACGCGGCCGCCATCTTGACCATCGACCTCAGCGGTCAGTCCAACGTCGAACTCAGCTTCTGGTGGCGCGAATTCGACGAAGAGGACCACGCTGACGACGGCGTGTTCATCAGCGATGACAATGGCGCGAGTTGGCACAGGGTGGTCACTTTTGGGGGCGATCAAAGCACCTGGGGGCAGGCAATTGTCGACATCGACGCCCAGGCAGCCGCCAACGGCGTCGCGTTGAACGATCACTTTCAAATCAAGTTTCAATTTTACGACAACTGGCCCATTGCCCCCTCAGGCTCCGCTGACGGTTATGCCATCGATGAAGTATACGTGCAAGCAGAACCGCATAGATTGTTTATGCCCTGCGTGCTGCGCAAAGCCGGGCCGCCAGACCAAGCGCCGGTGCTCAACCCCATCGACAACCCCACCGGCGACTATGACTATACTGTCACCTGGGGCACAGTGGACGGAGCCACCGGGTACACGCTGGAAGAGGACGACAACGCCGGCTTCTCCAGCCCGACCACGGTGTATCAGGGGAGCAATACCTCACGGAACATCGTGGGGAAGGATCTCGGAACCTACTATTACCGTGTCAAGGCCTCAAACGACTTTGGGGAAAGCGGTTGGAGCAACGTCGAATCGACGACCGTGACGACCGAAAAGCCGCCCTGTCCGCAGGCAGGCTCCTGGTCTGGAACCACCAACCAAGGCCGTTCGATCTCTTTCACTGTCGCCCATTCCCCCAGGTGCGAGGTGCAAGACCTGGCAATCAGCTACCGGTACACGTGTACGTCTGGCAGTTATTTCACAGTGCGAACCGAGTTCATGAGTACGCAGGCCATAACGAACGACCACTTTGACACGGGCGGCAGCGCTCCGCGCGTAAAAGGCGACTTTTCATCCACGACCACAGCCAATGGGACGTGGAGTTATTCAGGCTGGGATCCTTACAATCCGGGCTTTTCGTGTTCGGGTTCCGGTACCTGGACAGCCACGTACTCACCGTAGCGCAATTAACACAAGACTTCGGAAGTCTCAAAAAGACTTCCGAAGTCTTGTCCGTCACTCAACGCACCGGCGTCATCCGCGCGGTTCTGCGCCGCACCACGATCCCCTCCAGGGAATAGAGCAGCAACGCCGCCCAGATGAGCGCAAAGCCCACCATCCGCGCCGGCGTAAAGGGCTCACCGTACACCAAAACCCCCAACAGAAACTGGAGCGTGGGGGTGACGTATTGCAGCAGGCCCAGCGTCGAAAAGGGTATGCGCCGGGCGGCCGTGGCAAACCACAGCAGCGGCAGCGCGGTGACGACCCCCGTGAGGGCCAGGAGCGCGGTCGTGGCCCCACCCTGGTGCCCAAAAGCCCCCTGCCCGACCAGCTCCAGATAAAGGAGATAGGCCAAAGCCGGGAGGGACATCCCCCCGACCTCCAGTGTAAAGCTGTGAAAGGGGCCCAGGCGCAGCGTCTTTTTGATCAAGCCGTAAAAGGCAAACGTAAACGCCAGGACCAACGCAATCCACGGCAGTTCGCCATAACTGAGCGTGAGATAGACCACCCCCAGGATAGCCAGCCCCACCGGCAGCCACTGTGCGAGGCGCAGCTTTTCCCGAAAAAAGAGGACGCCCAGCACCACGTTCACCAGGGGGTTGATGAAATAGCCCAGGCTGGCCTCCACAACGTAGCCCGCGTTCACCCCCCAGATGTACGTCAACCAGTTCACCGCCAGCAAAGCCGTGGCCACGAGCACCGCGAGCAGCGTCGCCCGGTTCTTGAGGGCTGGTTTGAGCGCTCGCCAGTCGCGCTTGAGCGTCAATAGGCCCGTCATAAAGAACAGCGACCACACCACGCGCTGGCTCAAAATCTCACCCGCCGGGACCGTCCGGAGCGCTTTCCAGAACACCGGCAACACCCCCCAGACCGTGTAGGCCCCCAGGGCATAGACGACCCCTCGATTCATCCCCGGCTCCTCCACCCGCTACTCCCCCCTCAGCCGGACACCTCGCATTCGCAGGCTGTTGCTCACCACGGTCACACTGGAGAACGCCATCGCGAACGCCGCCAGCACCGGATGCAGGCTGCGTAACATCATCGGCACCGCCTCAAACGGATACAGCGCGCCCATCGCGATCGGGATCAAGATCACGTTGTAGAAAAAGGCCCAGAACAGGTTCTGCTTGATGGTGCGCATCGTGGCCTTGCTCAAGGCCAGCGCCTGCGGCACCGAGCGCAGGTCACCGCGCATCAAGGTGACGTCGGCGGTCTCCATGGCCACGTCCGTGCCGGTGCCGATGGCGATCCCCACGTCGGCCTGAGCCAGCGCCGGCGCGTCGTTGATGCCATCGCCGACCATCGCCACCAGCCCAACGCCCCCCTCCTGCAACCGCTTGACCTCGGCGGCCTTGTCGCCGGGGAGCACTTCTGCCAGCACGCGGTCTCGTCCTGAGCTTGTCGAAGGATCTATGCCAGCCTCCTTGGCGATGGCCTCGGCGGTGGCCTGGTTGTCGCCGGTGATCATCACCACCTGCAGGCCCAGCCGGTGCATCTCGGCCACGGCCTCCCTGGAGCCGGGCTTGATGGTGTCGGCCACGGCGATCAGGCCGGCCGCCACCCCGTCCACCGCGACCCACATGGCGGTCTTGGCCTCGGCCTGCAGGCGCTTCGCCTCCGCTTCCAGGCCGTTCAAACGCACCGCGCGCCCGGTCATCAGCTTGAGGTTGCCCAGGGCCACCTCCCGCCCCTCAACCTGGGCCACGATGCCCTGCCCCGCCACGGCCTCAAATCCTTCGGGTTCGGCCAGTGGCAATCCCTGCTCTCGAGCCGCTCGCACGATGGCCTCGCCCAAGGGGTGTTCGCTGCCGCGCTCGGCAGAGGCGGCGAGGGAGAGTAATTGGGTATTGGAGATTGGGTATTGGGTATTGGATATTGGAGATTGGGTATTCGGCGCGCTGATGACGTCGGTGACCGAGGGTTGGCCGACGGTCAGGGTGCCGGTCTTGTCCAGTATGATCGCCTTCAAAGCGTGGGCGCGCTCCAATGCCTCGCTGTTCTTGAACAGGATGCCATTCTCGGCCCCCTTGCCCGTGCCGACCATGATGGCCGTGGGCGTGGCCAGCCCCAGCGCGCACGGGCAGGCGATGACCAGCACCGCCACCATACGGATCATCGCCGGCGTGAAACCCTCGCCCACGACGAACCACCACACCAGCAGCGTGATCAGGGCGATAGTGATGACCGCCGGCACGAACACGCTCGCGACGCGGTCGGCCAGACGCTGGATGGGCGCCTTGCTGCCCTGCGCCTCTTGCACCAGCCGGACGATCTGCGCCAGGGCGGTCTCGGCGCCAACCTTGGTGGCCTCGAATTTGAGCCGCCCCTGCTTGTTGAGCGTCGCGCCGATGACCTCGTCGCCGGGCTTTTTATCCACTGACAGGCTCTCGCCGGTGAGCATGCTCTCGTCCACCGCAGAACGACCCTCGATGACGATACCGTCCACGGGGATCTTTTCGCCGGGCCGCACGATGACCACGTCGCCCACCCGCACCTGCTCGATGGGGATGTCCACTTCTACATAATCCCCTGTCCCGAGCTCCGTCGAGGGACGAACAACGCGGGCTGTCTTGGCGCGCAGGCCTATCAGCTTCTTGATCGCCGCGCTGGTCTGGCCCTTGGCGCGCGCCTCCAGCAGCTTGCCCAGCTTGATCAGCGTGATGATGACCGCCGCCGTCTCATAATACACGTGCTCGCCCAGGGCCGTGCTACCCATCGTCAGCGCGACCGTGACCGGCAGGCTGTAAAGGTAGGCCACCGACGAGCCCATCGCCACCAGCACGTCCATGTTGGCGCTCTTGTTGCGCAGCGACTTGAAACCGCCCACGTAATAATCCCACCCGGTGTAAAACTGTACCGGCGTGGCCATGGCCAGCATCAGCCAGTTGACCCACGGCTGGTGCGCCCACTCGCCCAACAGCCCAAAGTCGCGGGCCATGCTGAGGAGGAACAGCGGCAACGCGAAAGCGACGCCGACCCAGAATTTGCGCGTCTGGTCGCGGACCTCAGCCTCGCGCGCGGCCTGCTCCGCATCCTCCAGCTCGCCAGCCTCGGCCTCGACCACGCCGTAGCCCGCCTTTTCGATGGCGGCGACCATGTCGGCGCGCGTCACCTGGCCGGGCACGTACTCCACGGTCGCCTTCTCGGTGGCAAAGTTGACGGTGGCGTTCACGACGCCGGGCACCTTTTTGTTGAGCGTGCGCTCGACCGTCGCCACGCAGTTGGCGCAGGTCATGCCGGTGATGGGCAACTCGACCTTGACCGTGGCCACGCCGTAGCCCGCGTCCTTGATCTTGGCGTGAATGGCCGTTTCACTCAGCAGCGAGGGGTCGAAAATGACCGTCGCCTTCTCGGTAGCATAGTTGACGTTGGCCTCAGCGACGCCGTCCAACTTTTTCAAGTTGCGCTCGATGGTCGCCGAGCAATTGGCGCAGTGCATGCCGGTGATAGGGAATGTTAACTGGGTTCGTGATTTATCGTTTGGCATTGGATGTTAGATATTGGGTATTGGATATTGGGTATTGGATATTGGGTATTAGGCCTCTGGCGGGTAGTTGATTTCTTCCAACAACGCGCGGATGGCGTCCCAGTTCGTGGCCGGCTCGTTCCATTCGACGCTGACCATCTTGGACGCCTGCTCGGCCTTGACCGAGACCACGCCGTCCAACTCACCCACTTCGCGCTCGATCGTCATCACACAGTGACCACAACTGATGTTTGGGACTGGGAATTTTTTGGTTGGCATTTGATTTTTCCTCCGGATTGGATACTAGATATTGGATATTGGGTATTAGGGATTGTCACAACTTGCCGGTTGCGTCAAAGACACCCATGATTTCGTCGATGACGCGCTGGCGTTCGTCGGGGTCATCGCCACGGATCGCCGTGGTGACACAGGTGCGTAGGTGCCGGTTGAGCACCAGGCCGTTCACCTTTTGTAGCGCGCGCTGCACCGCCAGGACCTGGTTGACGATGTCAACGCAATACTCGCCATCCTCGACCATGCGTTCGATGCCGCGCACGTGCCCCTCGATGCTTTTCAAACGGTTGATAATGTCCGTCGTCACCTCGTCGCTCATAGCACTCCTCACCCCCCGATCCCCCCCCAGGGGGGAGGGGGTATTGTAGACAAATGATATCCCGTCTCAACCTTACTGTCAAGGTTTTAGCACAGGGGGGTTGGTTAATTCGCGCTGGGGAGGCGGGGCCTATTCTCCCTCAACCACCAGTTCGCCGATGACGACGATGCGTTGCGTATCGATCATATAGGGGTAGCAGGAGATGAGCGTCACCACCGGCTCGCGTGTGGGATCCATCACCTCCCCCTGCGTCTCTTCGATGATGCGCTTGGCCTTGACCGCGTAGCGATAGGCCTGGGTCGCCGTGTAGACCACGATCTCGTCCTCTAGCTGCATATCGGGGAGATAGCGGAATATCTCACCAAAGATGTCATTGTGGGCCGAGAGCACCACGTTGCCGCGCTCGCCGGGGTTGGCCGAGCCAAGGTGGTGCCCCACCCCCAGCTTAAGCGAGTCCTCGTCATCTCCCTGGATCACCGGTGCATCGACCCCGATCGAGGGTATCACGATGCGCACCGGCTGTTCCGGTCGCGGTTCGGCGGTGGGCAATTGCGCCGGCGTGGCGACCTTTACCAGGGGACGCAAGTGCTCAGGAACGCTGGCCTCAGTGGACTGGACGCCACCCGGCACCGCCGGCGGCGCGTGCCCGCCGGGCAAATAGACCACGGCGACGGCGGGGGGGGCTGTTGGCGTGGGCCAGGGCTGCGTCATGTTGGCCACCGCGGCCTCGTTGATGGTGTCCCGGGTGTGGAACCAACCCGCCCAATTCACCACCAGGGCCAGGATCACGACGACCTCCACCAGCGTCAGTAGACGGCCGGCCCAGCGTCGCCACTCCCAGCGACGCACCCCGCTCTGGACCTCGTCCACGTCCTGGCCCCGCGCTCGTGCCGCCTTGCGCTCGGCGATCAGTTGTTCCAACTCCTGGATGCTGATCTCGTCGACGCGGCGTCCGCCCATCACTCACTCTCCAGCCAACAGCGCCTCGATCACCTGCTCAAAAACCTGGTAAGGTTGCGCACCCACCAACGGTTGCCCGTTGATGAACAGGGCCGGCACACCCGTCACGCCAAAGCCGATGCCCTCCTCCAGGTCGGCCTGAACCGCCCCCGCGTAACGACCGCTGTCCAGACACTCATCAAAGTCCCCCTGCGCCAAACCTAGCTCACCGGCGTAGCCCTTGAAAACCTCGATGTTGTTGGCCTGGCCCGACCACTCCGCCTGACCCGTGAACAACCGGTCGTGCATGTCCCAATAGGCCTCGTCCCCGCCAAGCTCGTCAGCGCAGCGGGCCGCCTCGGCCGCCTTGACCGCCTGCGGGTGTATCGATGTAAGCGGGAAATCCTTGAAAAAGTAGCGCACCTTACCGGTCTGGATATAGTTCTCCTGCAGCAAGGGGATCGTCTCCAGCGCGTGGCGCGCGCAGTACGGGCACTGATACTCGGAATACTCGACGATGGTGACCGGTGCGTCGGGGTCGCCCTTCATAGGCGCGTCCCCGATGGGCACGTCAACCGGCGCCAGCGTCGGCTGCGGCTGTGCCTGCTGCTCCTGCTCAGCCTGGGCGCGGGCGATGGCATCGGCGATGGCGTCGCGCAGTTGCCCGCTCTCGGCCAGCGTGATGGCCTGATCGAAAAAGTCGATGGGCAGGGCGCCGCTAAAAGGATAACCGCCGATGAAAAAGATCGGCGTGCCCCCCACGCCCAACGCCAGCCCCTCATCCTGGTCGGCCTGGACCCGGTCAGTCTGGCGGCCGCCGTCCAGGCATTGGTCAAAGGCGGCCTGGTCCAGCCCCAGCTCCCCCGCATAGCCCTTGAACAGCGCCAGGTGCTCCGGGTTCTCCGCCCACTCCGCCTGCCCTTCGAACAGCCGGTCGTGCATCTCCCAGTAAGCGTCCTGCTCGGCGGCGCAGTGCGCTGCCTCAGCCGCCTTGGGCGCTTCGGGGTGCACCGACGTGAGCGGAAAGTCCTTAACGACGTAATACACCCGTCCCGCATCGATGTACTGCTCCTTGAGCGTAGGCCAGGTCTGCTGAAAATGAATCAAACAGTAAGGACACTGAAAGTCAGAGAACTCGACGACGGTCACCGGCGCCTCAGGGTCACCCAGCGCGATCAAGGCATCGTCCTCCCCTTGGCCCTCAAAGGGAAAGATGGCCGGGGTAGGCACCAATGACTCCGGTGACGCCTCATCGGCTTCAGGCTCGCCGGCGTCCCCCTCGACGGTCGTCGGGACGCTGGTCGCTTCACGCTGGGTCTCTTCCGCCGCCGTGACCCGCGGTGTGGCTGTGCTCGCCGGCGTCGTCGCCTCCACCTCCGAGTCACCGGATTGGCAGCCAACCAAGGCAATGGACAGCGCCACCAGCACGAGAATCCATAGCGTCCACTTGTACGATACGTGCATATTCACAATTACTCTCCTTCACAAGTTCTGATGCCTGCAGGGCGTTCATTTTTGGGTCAAGCCACGTCTCTCACTGATCGGCCTGTGCGATCCACGCGTCACCCTACTCCCTGGCACCAAAGTCATTATAACAACAGGGAGCATCTTACGCAATTAACCAACAAGAAGAGACGCTAGCGTTGGTTAAATCCTCCCTAAGGAAAGAATCTCCTTGGCCCGACTTGCCAAGACTCGCAAACAAAGATAAGATCAAGGGCGTCGCATACTAACGCTCAAGGCGTTTTGAAGACAAGGTTACCACTCAGCCACCGTCACGGGTAGCCTGAGTAGTAACACGACAAGAAGAAGGGAATTGACCACAGATGACCATAGATCAACTCGGCGTTCAAATCGGCCCCCTGTACTTTCGCTTTTACGCGATGGCGCTCCTGGCGGGCATACTTGCCGCCGCCGCGCTCATCGCCTATCGCGCTAAACGCCACGGTCAGGACCCCGACCACGTGTGGAACGGCCT
>Ga0180432_10010592_pt1 | contig 11004 bp, 10 predicted proteins | sample SS_ome_10_FD_132414 | JGI IMG/M metagenome (GOLD analysis project Ga0180432, IMG submission 132414) | Hypersaline lake sediment archaeal communities from the Salton Sea, California, USA - SS_1_MS_2 metaG | ecosystem: Environmental > Aquatic > Non-marine Saline and Alkaline > Hypersaline >... | reverse complement strand
GGCTTGACTTCGCCCACGGGCACGTACCGCTGGCTGGACGTGGCGGACCAGGCCTACAACGCCACATATCGCAGCACTTACAACTACACCCAAGCTGCGGTGCAGGTCGAATACGACGAGTCGGCCGCGACCCTGCACGGCACACTCACCGCTACCGACCTCAAGCCGAATTTCGCATATCAGTTGAAGCTGGTAGGCCCCCCCGGCACCGATAGCAACGAACGGATCGGCCTCGCCGGGCGATGGTGGGAGCAGACATGGACCGGTTCGGGCTGGAGCAGCGGGGGCAATCTCAACAATAAGGGCGATGGCTCGTCGCCCAACCCCAATGACATCACCTACTTCGGGCGGCGCGATATCCCCGACCCGACCAGCCCCACTGGCTTGCAATACCTCTACAGCGGCTACCTTGTGCTGGATTACTTCATAACCGACGGCAACGGCGACGCGACCGTAAGCTTCGAGGCCGACAGCAGCTATCACGTTTTGTGGAAGACTTCGCAGTCGACGGCCACAGCAAACGACGGCCCCGTGGAGGTCGCCGCTTTCGACTCGGTTCCCTCCCACCCGGCCTACGATGGTATGAGCTATTCCGCAGGGTCGGTCGGCATATTCGGCGAGTGGGAGCGCCTGCCGACCGGCGGCGTGTTCCTTGACCCGGGCGCCTACTCGTGCAGCCTGATGCTGACGGAAGAATCCTTTCACGGGAGCGGCGGCGCCTACGCCGGCGCCTGGGCCGCGGCGATGGGCGGCGACCTCCAATTCACTATCGTGCCCGAGCCCTCGGCACTCGCACTGCTTGCAATCGCCTGCTCCGCGCTGATACTCCGGAAAAGAAGCTGATCGACCGGCACACGCGCAGGGAGCCAACAATGCCCACCGCCATCACTCACGCATTCGTCGGCGCAGCCCTTGGCGCGGCGTGCGCGCCCAAACAAGCGGCGCGCAGGTTCGTTGCCGCCTCGACGATCTGCTCCGTTTTGCCGGACCTCGATGTGATCGGCTTTCGGTTGGGCATCCGCTACGGCGACGTGTTGGGGCATCGCGGCCTGTCGCATTCGCTGTTCTTTGCGTTGGTCATGAGTGCGATCGTTGTGCCGCTCGTCTTCAGGGGGATGTCGGGCTTCTCGAAGCGCTGGTGGCGGCTGTGCCTGTTTTTCTTTGCGATCATGGCATTGCACGACGTCCTCGACGCGATGACAAGGGGCGGCCTGGGGATTGCATTCTTCTCTCCATTCGACACAATCCGATATTTCCTCCCGTGGCGGCCCATCGAAGTCGCGCCGATAGGCGTCGCAGTGATGTTCAGCCGCTGCGGCGCGCGGGCGCTGACGAGCGAATTTGTCTGGGTCTGGATTCCGACGATATTGATCAGCGGGGCCGTCTGGGCCGCAACAAGAAAACATCTCTTCCAAATCCACGGCGCACAGGGTCAGCGTACGAATGGCGACTAAGTGGAAGGCGCCCGCGAGAGCCTTGGAGGGTGGTGGGGGGATCAGGATACGGTACCCGTCACGAAAACTACGATTCCCCGGCGACCCTACCGCGCCGGCCGCTTCTTTGAACGTTGATTATCAGTCGCGAATCTGGTATCATGTTAGTTGCAGCAGTGGTCAGTAGTCAAGGGAAACGGGCCGCCTGATCCGGGCGGCCGGTGATTTTGGTAAGGGCTTATGGCAAACAAGATAATCGCTGATTTTCACGTTCACACAGACTGTTCCGACGGCATTTTCAGCCCCGGCGAGGTCGTGCGGCTGGCCGCCGCGGCAGGGCTGAACATGCTTGCCATCACCGATCATGATACGCTCGAGGGCGTGGCCGAGGCCGAGATCTGCGGACGGCGGCTCGGCGTGGAGATCGTGGCGGGTGTTGAGATGTCGGCATATCACGGCGAGGAGGAATTCCATATCATCGGGCTGTACGTGGACAGCACGGACGTGGCGTTCCTTGAGAAGCTGAACGATTTCCGCGAGGCCCGACGCGGACGCATTTTTGAGATCGTCGAGAAGCTCAAGGAGGTGGGCGTCGAACTTGACGGTGACGAGATTCTGGATCTGACAAAGGGCGGCTCGGCAACGCGCGCTCACGTGGCGCACGCCCTGGTAGATAACGGCTACGTGAGCAATCTCAACGAGGCCTTCTCGATGTATGTGGGCGATTCGGGCCCGGGATTCGTGCCGAAGAAATACATGACCGTCGAAGAGGTCATCGTCCAAATCCGCAACGTCGGCGGAGTATCGATCCTCGCACATCCCGGCCTCACCGACAGGGACGGCTACATCCCGTTGTTCGTTGAGATGGGGCTGAACGGGCTCGAGGCGTTTTACCCGACCTACAGTACTGTTCAAACTCGCCATTACCTCGACATGGCTCGGAGGATGAAACTGCTGGTGAGCGGCGGGTCGGACTTCCACGGCAAGCATCGATACAACAGCCCTCTGGGGCGTGTTTTGGTGCCCGAGGTATTTGTCAGGAAAATCACGGCGGCTGCCTGTTTGCTGCCGGGCGCGGCCGGCGATCAGGAGCAGTAAACCGAATGTTTTTCAAGAAGCTCTTTGCACCAGCAGACAAACTGAAGAGCGGCCTGCAAAAGACCCGCCGGCGGCTCTCGTCGGGATTGCGGGGTGTTTTTCAACTGCTGAACAGGATAGACGAGGACGCCCTCGAACAACTCGAAGAGGCGCTGATCTCCGCCGACATGGGTGTGGAGGCCACCGGCCAAATAGTCGAAAGCACACGCGAGGCGCACAAGGAGGGCAGCATACCCGATGGCCAGGGTCTCGAAGCGTTTGTGAAAGACCAGCTCAAGGCCCTGCTGAATCAGGACGAATGCCGCGTGCAGCTTTCCGACCGGCCGCCGACGGTCATACTTGTCTCCGGCGTGAACGGCTCGGGCAAAACGACATCGATCGCCAAGCTAGCGTATCACTTCAAGCAAGACGGTAAGAAGGTGATGCTGGCCGCGAGCGATACGTTCAGGGCCGCGGCCGTGGAGCAGCTCGATATCTGGAGCAACCGCATCGGCGTCGACATCGTTAAGCATCAGATGGGCTCCGATCCCAGCGCAGTAGCATACGATGCCGCCGAGGCCGCCGTCGCGCGGGGGGTGGATGTGCTGATAGTCGATACAGCGGGTCGACTGCACACCCAGCGCAACCTGATGCAGGAACTAAGCAAGATAAAACGGGTGCTCCGCAAAAGAATCCCCGATGCCCCCCACGAGGTGCTGATGGTCCTTGATGCCACCACCGGCCAGAATGCAATCTCGCAGGCAAGGCTTTTCAATGAAGCTATCGGCCTCAACGGAATCGTGCTTGCAAAGCTCGACGGCACAGCGAAAGGCGGCATCGTTGTGGCTATCCGCAAGCAGCTCGATATCCCGGTGAAATTCATCGGGGTCGGCGAGCAGATGGACGACATCGAGACCTTCGATGCCGAGAGGTTCGTGGATGCGCTTTTCGAGGCATAGGGGCGCGATCAAGTATTATGGCCTCTCCTATGTCTTGACCATTAAGGAGTTTTGCCCGCAAGGCGTCACAGCGGCTCTTCGAGACGTTTTCTAGCAACGACGGTGGGGGGGAAACTCTTTGAAAAGAGCTTTCCCCCCTCACCCCGCCCCCTTCAGAAACTTTTGGGCTGTTATAGCCGTGCCGGCCTCAGCCGGCACGGCAGCGAAAAAGTCTTTGGAAGGGGGTCTGGGGGAAAGCCTTTCTTCAGAAAGGTTTCCCCCAGCTCAAGCGACCAGACCAAACCTTGAACCAAGATTCCTTATCACGCCCAGGCATAGCCGCCCCGGGGAGGTGCTTCGCACAAAGGCGCAGAGCTGCCGGTAAAACGCGAAGAATCCCGCATGCGTCGGAGACTCCGACGCATGTTTTTTATCGGGAGGAAAAAAAGCCTAAAGTTTCGCGTCGCGCCGCCGTTATGCCGCGTGGCTTAAAAAAGCCGCACTCCAGTGCTTTTCCGAGTACGAGTGTTGGAGGGGAACCACTTCCCGGTGCCGATCGCGACGTTTCGCGGCGTAAAAGAGCCGTATCCGTGGGAAGCGGGCCGGGGGGATTACGATACATAAAAAAGCGCTGCGCCGCCGACCGCGGTTACCGGGAAACGCCTTCTGAGATAAACATGCGGTCGGCGGCCTTTTTTCGCCGACACCGATCGCCGTCGATCCCATCTCGCACCGGCGCCTTATGCGCCGCCTCACAATTCCTTGTTTTTCAGCCTGAAACCTGATAAACTTTCGCGCCGGTCGCCGGCGGCTAATGAGCCTTCCACCGGCTTGCGATAATCGTCAAAGAAGGAAAATGATCACAATGACGCCTCGCGAGCGATACATGAAGACAATCCTTTTCGACAAGCCCGATAAGATTCCGTTTACCCCCGGGGGCCGAGGGAATCAACCCTCAAAGCCTGGTATCAGCAGGGGCTGGCCGAGGAGGCGAACTTTTTCGACGCTCTGCTCGAAAAGCTTGGCATTGAGCGTGAACACGTCCGCCCGCAGCCCGGACTCGGGGTATCGTTGAGAATGATCCCCGAGTTCGAGGAGAAGGTGCTCGAGCATCGTGACGGGGCGTACGTAGTGCAAGATTGGATGGGGGCGATTGTCGAGATTTCCGACACTTATGACTATACGTAGCTTCGTTATCCGAAGGATTTCGTGACGCGGAAGTGGCACAAATTTCCCGTGGAGAGCCGCGCCGACTGGGAGAAGATGTGGTGACGTGATAAGGAGCGAACTCATGCGCGTGGCGCCGCTGATCGAGGACGGCGGCTACATCCCCGGATGCGATCACGGCGTGCCGGCCGATATTTCATGGCCGAACTTCGTCGATTACTCGCGCCGCCCGGCGCAATTGACCGGCTGGCTCTGAAGAAAGACGAACCCATCCGCCGAAGCTTTAGCGAAGGCGGAGGGCGAAGCCCAGTATCCGGCCATATGATCGATGCACTTTTAAGGCTCGGGGCCTGCGTATGCAGATTGTGATTCCCGCCGGCAGCCTTGTCATCTTGTGCGGGCCGGCGGCGTGCGGGAAAAGCACCTTCGCAAGACGGCATTTCAGACGGACCCAGATAGTATCGTCCGATCGGTGCCGCGCGATGCTCACCGACTCCCCCGCCACACAGTGGGCGTCGAGCGAGGCCTTCGAGTTGTTCCACATCATCATCGATAAGCGCCTCGCGCTCGGCAGGGCGGCCGTTGCCGATTCCACCGCGCTCTCGAAGCAAGCCCGCCGGGACCTTCGCAGAATCGCAAGGGCACGGCGCAAGCCGGTTGTGCTGATCGTCCTCAACGTCTCGAAGTCAACCTGCTTGGAGCGCGATGCGGGCCGGCGGCGGCGCGTGGGCGAAGAGGTGATCGGCGCTCACATCGCAAAGCTCAATGACGCGCTCAAGGACCTCCGCAACGAAAAATACGATGCGGTCCATATCCTGAACGAAACAGAAATGGATCGGGTGCGGATAAAGATGCGGAAGAATTGACGGACGCCCGGCCTTGTCATTACCCACATTTTTTATCCCGGCGTCGTCGATTCGTACCCCCTGCAAGGGCACAGTATGAAAGCCCAGGGCAAGGCGAATCCTGCAAGGATTCGCCGTCGCCCTGGGTAGCGTGGCATCCCAAATTGTTAAGCCCTATAAGGGCGGAGTAAACGATAATGCCCATAGGTCTCGGATGCGGCGACGGTGTCTACTCCGCCCCGATGGGGCTTAAGAGCGGACAGATTCTTGGCACATATCGTTATTTGACACCAAGATACCGAAATACCTCTCGGAGAAAGATGTGGGTAATGACAAGGGCTTCAGTCCGTGGAAGACGGCAGCCCCCTTACTGCAGAGCCCCCCACAGGGACGGCAGAACAGTCCGACGACGAGGACGAAACAAGCATGAATTATGGCTCACCGTCGACTGATCACTGCTTGCCCGCCAAAGCCCGGCGACGGCGGGAGCGACTGCACCCAAGAAACAGGCCATATCAGAGCTGAACAGTGAAGAACGCAGAAACTGAGATAATTTCAGAATCGGTGGAAGAAACGCTTTGCATCGGCCGGGCGCTGGGGGGGCTGCTGGAACCGGGTGATGTAGTCGCACTGATCGGTACGCTCGGAGCCGGTAAAACATGCCTCACGCGCGGCGTGGCACAGGGCGCGGGCGCAAACCCCGATTTCGTAACCAGCCCCACGTTTGTTTTGATCAATGAATACCAGGGGACCATCCCGCTTTACCATTTCGACGCCTACCGGCTGGACGGCCCGGACGATATGTATGCTTTGGGGTCGGACGAATACTTTGCGGGCAACGGCGCCTGCCTGGTCGAATGGGCCGACCGCGTGGCAGGGTGCCTGCCCGACGAGCACCTGCGCGTTATCATCGAGATCATCGGGCGATCCTCGCGGCGGATTCGGCTCGAGGCCCGCGGCGGGCGTTACTGCGAGCTCGTGGCCAAACTGACAAGGCAGATTCAGCCGCGCCCTTCGTCCGAATGATAAACGCCAAGCGCCGTGAAGGGCCCCGACTTCGGGCGTTTGTCATTCCCTCCCGCGTTTGCCGCGTTTGAAGTGCTCGTATCCTTCCGGTTTCAGCCGCCGGCGCCGGCCGCCCTGCTCAATGAACATCCCCGACTCGGTAATCCTGCCGATGGGCGAGACCGCCCGGGGGATGTTTTCGTCCTCCATCAGGTGCTCGGCTTCGTCCGGGTGCATCGTGAACAGAAGCTCAAAATCCTCGCCGTCCGACAGTGCGTGGCGCAGGGGTGTTTTGCCCGTGCGTTTCGAGAGCTCGCGCGCGGCGTCGGCGATTGGTATCCTGGCTGCCTCGATCACGGCTCCCGTCTTGCTTTCTTCGAGGATGTGATTCAGATCGGCTGCGAGGCCGTCGGAGATGTCGATCATCGCGTGGACGTCGAAGTTGGAATTGAGAAAAAGCGCCTCCTCGATCCTCGGCCGGAACGTGAGGTGCCTTCCGAGGACGGACCCGCCAAGCGACCCCGTGACAAGGATTATGTCGCCCGGTTGCGCGCCCGAGCGCAGGATGGGCTTGAGCTCGGGCGAGGCATAGCCGAGCACCGTGGTGCACAAAGACAGCGGCCCGGTCGACGACGCGGTGTCGCCGCCGGCCATTGCCACGTCGAATTCCGCGCAGGCGTCGTTGACGCCGATGAATACCTCCTCCGCCTGGCCCATCGAGAAGTTTTCAGGCAAGGCCGCAGCGCATACAAGCGCAGTTGGGCGCAGCCCCATTGCGGCAACATCGCTGAAACTCACGCACGCCGCCTTCCAACCCACCTGGCGGAGCGGATCCTGTTTCTGGAAGTGCACGCCCTGCACGATCATGTCTGTTGTAACCACGACCGCCCCGCCGGGCGCTTTCAGCACGGCGCAGTCGTCGCCTATGCCGATCTGCACGGCTTCCGTCGCCGCCGCGCCCCGGCGGATGAAATCGATCAGTGCAAATTCGCCTCGCGGCGTGCTATTCTCTTCCATGTCGTTCATCTTCCGAACCGCTGTGCGAGGATGCTCTCAACGCACATGAGCGCCAGCGCGGCCAGCAGCAGGCGCTTCCACAGATCGCTCTTGGCCAGCGTGTCGGCGAGAGTGCCGCCGAGCTCGGCCGAGCCCGTGAGGTATCGGAAACGAAAATCCGGGAACGTGCGTTTGAGCTCCTGAGGGCCGATCCGGCGAAGATCGCTCTCGGCGGGATCGACGTTGACGGCGAACAGGTCGCGGTCGGTCGCGGCGCCACGCGCCATTTTCAATTCATAGACCCCGGCGAGGTCCGTGTCCTCGAATTTCAGCCTCGAGCGCCGACCTTCGGGGGCAGCGGTAGCGGTGAAGTTTCCGCCCGGGCTTATGACCGTTATTTTCGACACGAGGGCCTCCGGCCCGCAGCTTCTCGCCATCACATCGCCGACGAGCAGGTTGCGGCCCTTTTGCCGGTCGCGGGCGACGTATGCGGCGGTCTCCTGCATGAGGAACAGGAACCCGGTGCGGCGGGGGAGGTCGGTCCACGCGTCGTTCGCCGTCCACGCGAACAGCAGTACCTTGCCCTTGCCGAACGTTTTCTCGACGAGCGCCGGTGCACCGGTGTCGAATGCGCAGATTACGACCGTGTCGTCGCGCTCGGGCGGTTCCAGCAGGGCATACTGATAAAACTGGAGCGTGTTGAGGTAGGCTGATCTTTGCCCTCGGAATTCTTTCAGCAGTGGATGGGTGCTGTCGGGCGAGGCCGCGAGCGAGATATAGCTGTCTTTCTTCGGGTCGCCGCGAACACCGGCCAGCCGCGCCGGCAGCAGCCCCGCACCCTCCTGAAACAAAGTCCGGTTGTAGTTGTCGGCGTCCACCTCGTCACCGAGAAAAATGACCACCCGCCCGCCGTCGGCGATGTAGGCTTCGAGATCGGCCGCGACGGCCGCATCAAGCCGCGGTACGTCGGCAAGGACGACAAACTCGTAACGGGCCAGTCGCTCTCTACCGAGCCCCGCCGGCTGAATGATCACCGGCTCGTAGACTGTTGGCCGCTGGAAAGCCTCGTCCGATCGCGGCCGCAGCGCCGTTTGGAGGTAGCCGGTGGCGCTTTCGTAGAGGTCGGGCGACGGCTTGCCGTCGACCAGAAGCACCTTGGCGGCCTCGAGGACCTCGACGGCGAGATATCGCGAGTCATCGGCCGGAAGGCGATCAGGCTTCAGTTTCACGCTCAGCGAGTGCGGAACGGCGTCGTGAAAAGTGTAGCTGAACGAAATGTCGGTCGTACCGCCCGCGGGGACGTGAACCGCCGGGCTTCCCTGACAGAAGCCATCGACGAAGAATGAGACCTCCACGTTTCGTTGATCGGTTTCGCCGAAGTTATGGACCTTCGCCGTGAAGGCGGTGTCGGGCTTCTCCTTGCCGATGATCCTGTCGACCGATCTGAATTCAGTGATGGCCATATTTTCCGGGGAGTCGAAGCCGACATCGGCGAGGATGAAGTCGGCCGCGCCGGAAACGTCGCGGAGCACCCCCCCGAGTTCCCCGCCTTCGTCGCCTCGGATTTGCCAGCCCGCCCGCTGGCCGTCGGTCGCCAGGTATACCTCTTTCTGGGCGACTTTGGAGCCTTTGAGAAGCTCATGGGCAAGGCGGAGGGCGTCGGCAAGGTTGGTAGAGCCTTGGGTGAGCGGCAGCTTTTTTATTTCCGAGCGGACAATCTCGAGATCGTGACTTGCCTCTCTGATGATTGGCCGGGCGCGGTCGGAGACGGCGATCAGCGAAACAACGTCGCCCTTCCCGAGCGTATCGAGAATTCGCTCGGCAAACCGGATCGAGCGAGCGTGGGGGGGCTCGTTATCGGCCGTGTAACCCATGCTGAACGAGTTGTCGATTATAAGGATCACGTAACGCTGGGATCTGCCGAGCAAGCCCGCGGCTCCGGCCAGGAAGGGTCGCGCCAGCGCCGCCGCGACAAGCAGCAGCACGAGCGTGCGGATGATGAGAAGGATGATCTCTTGCAGACGTATACGGCGAAAGTTTTTCCGGCTCGACGCCAGCAGGAATTCCATCGCGGCCCAATCCAGCACTTTGAACCGCCGCCTGTTGAGCAGGTGGATGATGATGGGCGCCGACGCAACCGCCGCGCCGATGAGCATCAATGGATTCACAAACTGGAGCATGCTTGAAGCTCGGCCGTCTTATTTGGTCCGCGCCATGCGCGCCGCGAGATAGCTGCTCAGGGCCACTTCGAGGCTGTCACTCGTGGCGAGCTGCACATAGTCGATGCTGTGCTCGCGGCAGACCTGCTTGATTTTCCGGACAAATTCCTCGAATTCACGGAGGTAGTCTTTTCGGAGCGCCCGCGGCTCGGCAAAAATCTGCGGATACTGTTCGAGGCCCTTAAAAAGCGTCAGCTCGGTGAAGGGGAACGTGCGCTCGTATTCGTCCAGCACGTGAAAAACGATCACTTCGTGCCGCTTATAGCGGAAGTGCCGCAACGCGACGAGGAGGTTCTCCACGTCCACAAACAGATCGGAGATGATGATGACCAGTCCGCGGCGTTTGATGCGCTCGGCGAGGTCGTCGAAAATGCCGCGGACCTTTGTTTTTCCGCGCGGCCGGGCCTGCTCGATCTTGTGCGTGATCAGCTTGAGGTGCGAGGGGTGCCCGCTCTCGCGAATGAATTCGCGGACGTAGCTGTCGAACAGCGCCAGTCCCACGGCATCCTGCTGCTGGAGCATCAGGTAGGCGAGGGAGGCCGCGATGCACCCGCCGTATTCGAGCTTGGTCATGCCGTCGGAGGCATAACCCATCGACTCGCTGACGTCCAGCAGGATGTGGCTCTTGAGATTCGTTTCCTGCTCGTATTGCTTGATGTAGTAACGGTCCGACTTCCCGTAGACCTTCCAATCGATGTGGCGGGTGTCGTCGCCGGGCACGTACTCGCGATGTTGGGCAAACTCGACGCTGAACCCGTGGAAAGGGCTCTTGTGCAGGCCCGAGATGAACCCCTCCACGATCAGGCGCGCCTTGAGGTCGAGCCGGCTGATCTTCGCCAGCACTTTCGGGTCGAGATATTTCCGGTAGTCTTCTTCCATACGTGTCCGCGCTGTAACGGTTGTGCGGTGCCGTCAAGACAGGAACATCCCGGAAGTTCTCTGTGTTTCCGGGGTGAGTTCTTATTCTTTCTCGATCACATCCGGGAGGCGGTCGTCCGATTCCAGTTCGCTTTCGTTGGCGGGGATGATCTCGATCAGCTTATCCACGATGCCGTCGGAGGTGATCCCCTCGGCCTCGGCGTTGAAGTTCGTGATGATCCTGTGTCGCAGCACGGGCGCGGCGACCTCGCGAATGTCCTCGCACGAAACGTAATGCCGCCCGTGGAGAATCGCCCGCGCCTTGCCGCCGAGGATTAGGTATTGCCCCGCCCTGGGGCCTGCGCCCCACGACACCCACTCCTTGATGAAATCGGGCACGCCCCCTTTGTGTACCCGCGTGAGCCGCGCGAACTTCATCGCGTAGCGGATCACGTGGTCGGCGATG
>Ga0180432_10010591_pt1 | contig 11005 bp, 7 predicted proteins | sample SS_ome_10_FD_132414 | JGI IMG/M metagenome (GOLD analysis project Ga0180432, IMG submission 132414) | Hypersaline lake sediment archaeal communities from the Salton Sea, California, USA - SS_1_MS_2 metaG | ecosystem: Environmental > Aquatic > Non-marine Saline and Alkaline > Hypersaline >... | reverse complement strand
AGATGTTGGTGAAAATTTAGGAGAGTTTTCCCGGTATTTTCATCAGGGATTGACCTCTTCTGATATTTTAGATACTTCTTTAGGTATTTTATTAAAAGAAGCTTCCCGTCTCATCATTAAAGATATTCAGGAGGTAATAGAAAAATTAAAACAGTTAGCCTATCAGCATAAAAATACCATAATGATCGGACGAACACATGGTGTTCATGCCGAGCCGATTACCTTTGGATTTAAACTTACTCTATGGTATTCAGAGATGAGTAGAAATCTAAAGAGGATGAAACAGGCCAGTGAGGATGTGAGTTATGGAAAAATATCCGGAGCAGTAGGTACGTTTGCCCATATTGAACCTCAACTTGAAGAGATGGTTTGTAAAAAATTGGGATTGAAATCAGCTAAAATATCAAGTCAAATTATTCAAAGAGACCGTCATGCCTTTTTTTTAACTGTTTTAGCCATTATCGCCTCCTCATTGGAAAAGTTTACAACAGAAATTCGCAGTCTGCAAAGGACAGAGATATTGGAATTAGAGGAAGGTTTTGCTCCCGGACAAAAGGGTTCCTCTGCCATGCCCCATAAAAAAAATCCTATCTTGTGTGAGAGAATTTGTGGTTTATCCAGACTCCTAAGGGGCTATGCAATATCCGCATTAGAGAATAACAACCTATGGCATGAAAGAGATATTTCAAATTCTTCCGTAGAAAGAATTATTTTACCAGACAGCACCATATTACTGGATTATATGCTTCAAAAGTTTCACTCCATATTAAAGAACTTAACAGTAAATCAGGATAATATGAAAAAAAATTTAGATTTAACCGGTGGACTTGTTTTTTCTCAACGTGTTATGCTGGAACTTACCAGGAAAGGATTATCCAGAGAAAAGGCATACCAGATTATCCAGAATAATGCTTTGGAGTCCTGGAAAAATTATAAAAGCTTCAAAGGCTTAATTTTGGAACATCAGGAAATTAAAAAATATATGACAAAAGATGAAATTATTTCCTGTTTTGATTATAATTACTTTATAAGAAATATGGATTATATTTACCAGAGAGTATATAAGTAAGAATAAAGTCTATATCTATTTAAATCTATTGAATATGGCAGAATATTTTTATAATAATATTTGAGGAGGTAGGTAAGCATGGAGGCTGAAAAAATATGGATGGATGGCGAGCTGGTCAATTGGAATGATGCAAAAGTACATGTTTTAACACATGCCCTGCATTATGGTAGTGGTGTTTTTGAAGGGATTAGAGCCTATAAGACTGAGCAGGGTACAGCTGTCTTTAGATTAAAAGATCATGTAGATCGACTTTTTGGTTCGGCAAAAATATTAAGATTGGATATTCCTTATTCCAGAGAAAAAATAACAAAAGCAATTAAGGAAACAATTAAAGTTAACCAGCTGGATAGTTGCTATATTCGACCATTAGTCTATAGAGGATTTAATAAATTGGGTTTAAATCCGTTTAGTTGCCCGGTACAAGTTATGATTGCTGCCTGGGAGTGGGGTTCCTATTTGGGAGAAGAAGCGCTGGCTAAAGGCATAAAAGCTATGATATCCTCATGGCAACGCAGTCATATTAATTCTACTTCTACCAAAGCAAAAATATGTGGAAACTATATTAACTCTATATTTGCCAACATGGAAGCCATTGAATCCGGAGCAGAAGAAGCAATCTTGCTGGATAACAATGGTTATGTGGCCGAGGGCCCTGGCGAAAATATTTTTTGGGTAAAAGATGGGATTGTCTACACCCCTCCCTTAACCACAGTGTTGGGAGGGATTACTCGCAAAACAGTAGTGACTATTGCACGAGATATGGGTTATGAGATTAGAGAGGAATTTGTTGCACGTGATGTGTTATATATTGCCGACGAGGCTTTCTTTGTAGGGTCTGCAGCAGAGTTAACACCTATTAGAGAAATTGATTGTTACACTATTGGTTCAGGAGTAAGGGGACCCATAAGCAAACAAATACAAGAAAAGCTGTTTAACATTTTTAAGGGAAAAGAAAAGAAATATATAGATTGGTTGGATTTCGTAACATAAAAAAATGAGATAAATAAGGAGATAAATAAGTCATGATTTTATCAGAACGAATTGAAAATATTATGCCTTCCCAAACATTGGCTATTACAGCCCAGGTTTTAAAAATGAAGGCAGAAGGAAAGAAAATTATCAGTTTTGGAGCTGGAGAACCGGATTTTGATACACCCGCCAATATTCAGGAAGAAGCAATTAAGGCAATCAGGGGTGGGTTTACTCATTACACTACTTCCTCAGGAATTCCTGAATTGAAGAAAGCGGTGATTGAAAAACTAAAAAGAGACCACGGACTTTATTATAAAGTTAGTGAAATTATAATATCAAATGGTGCTAAACACTGTCTTTACAATACCCTGATGTCACTTTGTAATCCCGGGGATGAAGTTCTTTTACCTACCCCTTGTTGGGTAAGTTACACTGAACAGATTAAATTAGCACAGGCAAAACCGGTTTTTATTCCAACCAACCAGGAAAATCAGTTCCAGCTTTCAGCTAAACAACTGGAAAAAAGTATTACTGATAAAACCAGAGTTTTACTACTAAACACACCCAACAATCCAACCGGCTCTGTTTATGATTTTGAAGAATTGAAAAAAATTGCCAAAATCCTGGTAGAAAATGATATTTATTGTATAAGTGATGAAATTTATGAAAAATTAGTCTATGATGAGGCAAAACATCTATCCATTGCTTCTCTGGGATCTGACATCAAAGAAAGAGTCATTCTTATTAACGGTGTATCAAAATCTTATGCTATGACCGGGTGGAGAATCGGTTACGCTGCTGGACCTGAGGAAATTGTTTCAGGAATGTCAAAATTTCAGGATCACTGCACTTCAAATGCAAACTCGGTTGCCCAAAAAGCCAGCGTAGAAGCATTGATCGGCAATCAGGATTCAATTGAATATATGCGAGGTGAATTTGATAAGAGGAGAAAACGTATCATCGATCACCTTAATGAAATCAAAGGATTCCAGTGTGACATGCCCAAAGGTGCTTTCTATGCCTTTCCAAACATTAAAAAATTACTGAATAACGGGATTATCTTTAACGGTCAGGAAATAAAGAGTTCATTGCAACTTGCCGAATTTATATTAAATAAGGCAGAGGTCGCAGTGGTTCCGGGAAGTGCTTTTGAAGCTGAAGGTTATCTCAGACTATCTTATGCGACTTCAATGCCGGAAATTGAAGAAGGAATGAATCGATTAAAAAAGTTATTTAAATAAACCATTTGCAAAGAAAGAAGATCTTCTTTAGAATCAATCTATTAAAAATCCAGGGATATACAGAAATTCTATTATTTTCCCTGGATTTCTTTTTGGCAGATGACCAGTATTACTAATTTAGATAATGTATTTTCAATGAAAGGTTAACCAGAAAAGATGCTTAAAAAATATAATCATGCCCAGACAGAAGCAATCCAGGCTGATAGTGGTCCGGTTTTAGTTATTGCCGGTGCAGGTAGCGGAAAAACAAGTGTTTTGGTACAACGTATCATTTACCTAATCAATAACAAAGATATATTACCTAAAAACATTCTTGCAGTTACTTTTACCAACAAAGCGGCCAATGAGATGAAACGAAGAATTGCAAAACTAAATTATTTAGAAAATGAACAAAAAACTTTAAATCATCATATTTGGATCGGCACTTTCCATGCAATTTGTGCCAGAATTTTGCATCAGCATATTCAATATCTGGGTTATCAGCAAAATTTTAATATTTATGATAAAAATGATACCCTAAGACTGTTCAAGCAGTGTCTTAGAAGTCTCGATTTGGATTCTAAACAATATAGATCTAAAACTGTATATACTATTATTGAAAATGCAAAAAATAGATTAATAGATGAAAATCAATTTAATGATGAGTCAATTGGCTATTTTAATAAAACAATTGGAAAGATATATCAAAAATACCAGGAAGAGATGACCAAAAACCAGGCATTAGATTATGGCGACTTGATCCAAAAAACAGTACAATTACTACAAAGATATCCTGAAATCCTGGAGTATTATCAAAATAAGTTCAGACATATTTTAGTTGATGAATATCAAGATATCAACCATGCTCAGTATGTTCTAATTCAGCTACTGTCTCAAAATAGTCAGAATTTGTTCGTGGTAGGCGATCCTGATCAAAGTATCTATCGATTCAGGGGTGCCGAATTAAGTAATATAATTCACTTTGAGGAGGATTTTCCAGAATGCCAGATTGTTAAATTGGAACAGAACTACCGATCCTCTGACATTATACTCAAAGGAGCCTCTTTTGTGATAAAGAACAATACTTTCCGAAAGGAAAAGGGGTTATGGACCAACAGGAAAGGCGGGGAAAAGATAAAATATTATGAAGCAAATAGTGCTAACAACGAAGCCGAATTTATTGCCCAAGAAATAAACCGTTTAAAGAAGAACAAGAAAAGGAATTGGTGCCATTTTGTGGTACTCTACCGTACGAACGCACAATCCAGATCTTTCGAAGAAATTTTTGCCAAAAATAATATCCCATTTAAATTAATCGGTGGTATGAGGTTTTATGAAAGGAAAGAAATTAAAAATCTGATCAACCTATTAAGACTAATTGATAACCCTTATGACCAGGAATGTTGCCGGAAGTGGTTAGAAATGGATAGAATGGGAATAGGACCAAAGAATTTTCAAATATTGATGAACAGAGCAAATCAGGAAAATAAAACAATTCTTGATATTTTACCAGCTTACCTGCAAACATCCGGTAATCGGATAAGTTATGAAAATCAAGAAAAAATAAAAACATATCTTCAAATATTTTTTAATTTGCGAGAAAATAAGTTAAAGCCATCTTTCCTATCTGAAAAATTGATTGTTAAAATAAAATATTATGATTTACTAGCACAGGATGATGACAAAATAAAGATTGAAAATAAAATTGAAAATGTAAAAATTTTCTTACAGTCTATCAGGGAGTATGAGAAATCAAACCCAGAAGGCGGACTCACTGACTTTTTAACTTATATTTCCCTTATTTCCGATGCTGATAGTTTTGTAGATACTGAAGATGGGAATGTAGTTCACTTGATGACATTGCACTGTGCCAAAGGACTTGAATTCCCGGTAGTATTTTTAACTGGAATGGAAGAAGGCGTTTTCCCTCATAATAGAAGTTTATCAAGCCAGCTTAATTTAGAAGAAGAAAGAAGATTATGTTATGTAGGCATGACTCGGGCAATGGAAAGCTTATATTTAACCTATAGCTGGCGTAGAAATATGGATGGAAAAACAAAATTTAATCAAGTTTCACGTTTCTTTTATGAGATACCTAAAAAATATTTAGCAAAAGTAGATTTTTTATCTGATAGTTTTTTTAGTAATTCAAAAAGATATTCAGATCAAATTAATCAATGCCTCGAAGTGGATGATTGGATTTACCATTCTGACTGGGGGGAGGGATCTGTTATCAGCAAGCAAGAAGTAGGCAATGATCAGTATATATCAGTCCATTTTATGACCAGTGGGATTAAAAGATTATCACTAAAATATGCACCTATCAAAAAGATAGAGAAAGATTTATCTGAATAAATCTTTCTCTATTTTTTTTTAGTTTAACAATCATTTTAATTCTAATATATTCTAATTATATTCTAATATTTTTAATTATCGTTTGTTTCTGGTTTTCCTTCTTGTTCATCGAGTAAGGTAACATTTTTTTCTATCACTGCTTGGTCTTCAATATCCTTCAAATACTGATCAAAGACTTCTTGCTGTTTCAATGGGAGCAATTGGCTTTCAATTTCAATTTGGACCTCAGCCAGCTCTAAATAACCCGAAGGATTTTTTTCCAATACCTTAAAGATATGAAAACCATTTTCGGTTGGTATGATTTCACTGATTTCACCTGGGTTTAGAATAAATAACTGTTCCTCAATTTCAGTCATCAATGTTCCCTTACTAATAAAACCGATATCTCCTCCCTTAGAAGCACTGGAAGCAATTGAGATTTCAGTGGCCAACAAATCAAACTCCTGGCCTTCTTCTAATTGTTTCATTACTTCCTGTGCCTGCTCTTCCGTTTCCACTAATATATTAAGTGCATGTACTTCTTCTTCCTGCCAATAATTCTCTTTATTTTCCTCGTAATAGGATTCGATATCCTCATCGGTTAATGTGGTTTTTTCAACAATTTCCTTTTCCAGTAGAAATTGTATCAATATCTGATCAACAGTATTTTTTATCTGAAAGGCTACATCAGGATCCTCTGGAAGGTTAAGTTCATCTGCTTTCTGAATTAATAAAGTTTGAGTAATGAGCTGCTCTAATACATCTTCCTTATTTAGTTGCATCTTGTAATTATCAGGAATCATATCCCAGTATTGATTAAAATCTTCCAGTGTAACAATTTCCCCATTAATAACAGCCAATGGTTCTTGACTGACATCCTGTTCCTGAATGGCTACCCCCTGTAAAGATAACGACATAAGAAGCAAAAAAGTGACATAAAAAAAAGTGGTAATTTTAGATAGTTTTCTTAACTTTACAATCAATTAAATAAATCTCCTTTCATTTTGGTATTCATTATTTAAACTTTAACAATATATTTTTGACTAGTTAATAGTCTAACATAACAAATTAATTTAGTAAAGAAAATGATTTTTTTGTCTAAAAATACATATAAAGAGACCTCATTCTTTTGATGTTCTTTTCTGACTAGAATATTATTGGAAATAATTTTTGTAAAATATAAAATCTTGAACATTTTGGAGTGATACTATATAATGTTAGATAACTTGTTCAACTTACTGGTCATTTTTGATGACTTATCATGGCAGAAAAGGGGGTGAAGGTATGGCAACAATAAGGGTAAGAGAGGACGAAGAATTTGATCATGCGCTCAAGCGCTTTAAGAAGGAATGCCAGAAAAGTGGCATTATCTCTGATATTAAGAGACATGAATATTATGAAAAACCAAGTGAGAGAAGAAAGAGAAAATTAATAGCGGCCCAGAGAAAAAAGAAAAGGCGAGGAAGAAATTAATTGTCAAAAACTACTTCTACAGGTAAACAAATTTTGAAAAAAGAACTATGTTCAAGGAAAAAGAAATAAATATATAAAGATTTAAAGAAATTGTCGGAAAATATTAGAAAAAATCGTAAATAATTTTTATTACTACCAAAGTAAAAAAGGCTCAGAAATAATATAAACCTGAGCCTTTTCTTTTTAGTATAGTTAAATGCATTATTCATTTATCCTCAAGAATATGCTGGCTAATTATATATTACATACATTGCAATATTCGCCCAAATTCGCTATAATATCTTGTTATTAATAAATCTTGAACCAAGTTTTTAATCCTTTTCATTACTTTAAGAAAGGCTATCTTATCATTGAAATCATCTGAACAGGAATAAAACAGGCAGGTTTAAATATGGTAAAATGAGGTAAGGCATGGATGAACAATCGGTTATTATCAAGAGCAAAGATGAATTAAGAGAACTATTTGGTCAACTTGATACCAAAATAAAATTAATCAGTCAATCATTATCAGTTACTATTTCTACTAGAAATAGTAACCATTTGACAATTTCCGGAAAAAAGAATAATGTCAATAAAGCAGCAAAGGTCATAGAAGATTTATTGGTGATTATACGAGGCGGCTATCCGGTCAATTTATCAGAAATACGATATCAAATTGACATGATCAAAGAAAATGATACCTTCCATTTAAATGAATTATATAAAGAAGCAATTCAAGTATTTAAAAAAGATAAAATAATAAGACCAAAAACATTTGGCCAAAAACAAATATTAGAAAAAATCAATAATAATGATATTTTATTTGTTATCGGTCCAGCCGGAAGTGGTAAAACCTATCTAGCGGTTGCACTTGCAATTTCTGCATTAAGAAAAAAGGAAGTTGATAGAATTATTTTAATCCGACCGGCTGTGGAAGCAGGAGAAAGTCTCGGTTTTTTACCCGGTGACCTGATGGAGAAAATTGACCCTTATTTTAGACCCCTGTATGATGCCATCTATGAAATGATGCCATCCGATAAATTTCAGAACTATCTGGACCGCGGAATTATTGAAATTGCCCCTCTTGCTTATATGAGAGGACGAACTTTAAATAACTCTTTTATTATATTGGATGATGCCCAAAATACTACTCTTGGTCAAATGAAAATGTTTTTAACTCGCTTTGGTTTTGGCTCCAGGATTATTGTCACTGGTGATATCACCCAGATTGATCTGCCTCAAAAGACAAACTCCGGATTAGTTAAAATCTCAAAAATATTAAAAGACATTAAAGGAATCGAATTTGTTTATCTGGAAAAGAAGGATGTCGTCAGACATCGATTGGTAAAAGAAATAATCCGTGCATACGAAAATGAACAACAAGATGAAATGATGAAAGGCACTTTTCAGAATAGTAAAGGTGAAAATGAAAAAAGATAAATTTACTAAAAATAGTAATAAAATATTGAAAAAAAATGTTTTGCAAAGAATATTAATCTTATTTCTTCTAATTTTATCAATCACTTTTATCCTATCGATCAATTTTATTCCAGGCAAAATCATTTTAAACGAAGGAGAAGTTGCTCCAAGGGATATTGTTTCACCGGAGACTATAGAGTTTATCGATGAAAGGGCTACAGAAAATTTAAAGGCAGAGGCGGAAAAATCTATTCGCGAAGTATACAATCTCAATTTATCCAGTATTGAAAATGCGGAAAAAGATCTTGATAATTTCTTTTCCGATATCAGGCAATTAAGAGATGATTACAATATTATTGGGACAGACCGGGATGGAAATATTCAAAATGCAAAAGCGTTGGATAATTCTATAACCAATAATGAATGGCAGGAAATAAGCGAAAAATATTCTCTGAAACTTGAAGATACTGTGATGTTAAATTTGCTTAGAACAGACCAAACTTCATTGGAAGAAATTGAACAGAATGTACGCTTATCTATAAGAAAGCTAATGGAACAAGGAATCAAAGAAGGGGATATTGAAGAAGCAAAAAAACAGATTGTTAGAGAAATCAGCGAGATATCTGATAATCCATTTAGTGCTACCATTGCCAGTGAAATTGGTAAAGAATTTATAAAACCAAGTATGTTTTTAGATATCGGTGCAACAGAAAAGAAAAGACAAGATTCAATAGAAGCTGTGAGGGATGTAAAAAATATAATTCGAAAAGACCAGATTATCGTTCGAAAGGGAGAAATTGTTACTTCAGAACATATTGAAAAGTTAAAGGCATTGGGGTTACAAAATCCTGCCTTACAATTTCAGAATATTCTTGGCTTGTTTTTGATAAATTCTTTGTTTATCCTCTTGATCGGATTATATATCCATACATTTCATAAAAATGTATTTACTGATATTAGCAAACTAATTCTATTGAGCATCATTTATATCTCCATGATGTTCATGGCTAAAATAACAGGAGAAATATCCGGTTATCTTATACCAATGGCTTTTACTTCAATGCTTGTAGCCATAACCATTGATTCCAGACTGGCATTATGGATAACTTTTATTATGAGTTTCAACATTGGCTTTATATTTCTGGGTGAAATAAATTATATGATTGTCGCCTTAGCTGGAGGTCTTATTTCCATTTTCAGTATTCGAAAAGCAACTCAGCGTTCTAGTTTAACACGAGCAGGACTATTAATAACAATGACCAATATTTTTTCGATATTAGCCCTTGGCTTGATACATAGAAGCTCTTATCAAGTGATATTGGAAAACAGTATGTGGGGTGCATTGAATGGATTTACTTCAGCAATCCTGACCCTTGGTATCCTGCCTTTCCTAGAAAGCCTTTTCGATATAACTTCTTCATTCAAATTAATGGAATTATCAAACCCCAATCAACCTCTATTAAAACAGTTGTTAGTTGAAGCTCCAGGTACTTATCATCATAGTGTTGTCGTAGGAAATCTTGCTGAGGCCGCTGTTGAAGAAATAGGAGCTAATGCCTTATTAACACGTGTCGGTGCTTACTATCATGATATTGGGAAGTTAAAGAGACCTTATTTTTTTGCTGAAAACCAGGAAGCATATAAAAATACCCATGATGATATGGAGCCGAGTTTGAGTGCACTGGTTATTGCTTCTCATGTTAAAGATGGTGTTGATATGGCAAAAAAATACAGATTGCCTAAGGCAATTATTGATATTATCAATCAGCATCATGGTACAGGTTTAATCAGTTACTTCTTCCATCGTGCATTACAATCAAATGGATCCAAGCCTACTGCGGTTAATGAAGAAAATTATCGTTATTCCGGTCCCAAACCACAAAGCAAAGAAGCGGGAATTATTCTACTGGCTGATATTCTTGAAGCGGAAGCTAGAACCCTCAACAGCCCTACCTCGAGCCGTATTAAAAGCTTGACCCAGAATGTTATTAACAGAAGCTTAGAAAATGGCCAATTAGACGAGTGTAATCTTACTTTGAGGGAGTTAAATAAAATAAAAGAAATCTTTTCAAGGATATTCACCGGTATGTTCCATAATCGGGTGGAATATCCGGATGAAGATTTAATCAATAAATTAAAGAAGGAGCGCTCTCCAATTGAAGGTACAAATAAAAAATCATCAGAATCAGATAATCAATCTTCAGAAACTAAAAAAAATACTAATAATGGCCATGAAATTAATGGAACAAAGAAAGAACTGTGAAGTAAGCCTTTTACTAACTGATGATGATGAGATACAGAGATTAAATAGAATTTATCGAAATATTGATACACCTACAGATGTCTTGGCCTTTAGTCTGATAGAAGGTTCAGAGGATTCTTATTTACCAGAGGAAATAGATACATATTTATTAGGAGATATTATCATTTCTACAGAAACCGCAGAAAGGCAGGCTAAGCATTTAGAACATTCTTTCCAGTATGAATTGTCCGTTTTAATCATACATGGTTTTCTACATTTGTTGGGTTTTGACCACGT
>Ga0180432_10010589_pt1 | contig 11008 bp, 11 predicted proteins | sample SS_ome_10_FD_132414 | JGI IMG/M metagenome (GOLD analysis project Ga0180432, IMG submission 132414) | Hypersaline lake sediment archaeal communities from the Salton Sea, California, USA - SS_1_MS_2 metaG | ecosystem: Environmental > Aquatic > Non-marine Saline and Alkaline > Hypersaline >... | reverse complement strand
GTCCTACAAACAGCGGATTGACTCCTGATTTGTCAACGAACACGCCCTTGCCGGTAGTGAAGTCGGTACGGACAGTGTTGTCAGTAGCTACGGCATCGACCTCGGCGTCTACATCGTCGTTGTTGGCTGCGGTAGTAGTGAAGTTGCTGACTTGTGTATTCGCAGCCAACAGCTTGTTGACTTTGACCCCAGCCGCACCTACAGCAACCGTAGCGTCTTCGGCTAGCACTGCGGCAGGTGTCCCGCTGCCTCCGGTCAGCCCGTTGCCGAGGAAGGTGGAAGTGACTTCCAGACTTCGACTATCAACAGCCGAGGCTGCGAGGTCAGTAGTCAGATCAAGTTGTCCGGCTTTGATTCCCATCGAGGGTACCTCTATGCAGGATAGACGACTTCAAAAACATCACCGGTGGCAGTGATGTCGGCCCCAATAACCAAGCGGTCAGGTCCCGCTTGGATAAGGTATTCGTCAGCAGTGGTTGGTGCTGCGGCAGTCACATCTTCTACATCGCGCACGCCATTTCGGTAGAGGGCACGGAAACCTTCGGTGCCCGCAGTGAATATGGGGGTATACGCCAGGGCGTGGTAAGACACGCCCGCAGCAAACGTAAAAGATGCCGCAGTAAACGTTTCCTTCCGAACACTACCGATCAGCAGCAGAGGAACGTCGATGAGCACATCGATGTCGACGATGTCGACTGACGCCGCGTGTGTGTCCAAGACGCTGCTGGATTCTCGGAGGATATGGATCCACAGACCATCACCAGCCGCCCAGGCCGTTCCGGTCAGGGTGATGATCTCTTCCTTCAGATCCCCGGCTGTCGCAGCCACAGTGCTGGTGACTGCATCGGGACCGCCAGTGAAGGCCGTATCTTGCGGATCGCCATCGCCGCTGGGCTCGTGAGTGACTACCCACCGGACGTTCCCGGTGTTCACCGCGGATCGATACCGGATGCGTACTTGTCTGGTACTGCCTGCGTAGTTCTCGTCAGCAGGGCAGAAGACGAAGATAGACTGATCACCTACATAGTCCGCGTGTGCGGTGTGGTAGAACTCGGCGGCGCCCCAGTCGCGGTACGTGCCATAGGCAGGCTTGAGATACGCGGGGTAGTATGCCGGAGGACCAGTGCGTTCGTAGGGCGCAATGACAGAGCCGACAGGGACTTTGTAAGTGAGTAGCATTGCGCTACACTCCCGGACCGATGATCGGGCCCGGTACGTTGCGGATCAGCAACGAACCGAAGGCAGTGATGGTTTCAGTGATGGTGGAATCGAAGCGAGTAGTCATCAGCGGAGTGACGACCGGGCCGTTCTGGTAGATGCAGTCAATCTGCGAGGCCACAAACTCTTCTAGCTCTTGTGTCGTCGAATCAAAGTTGCCGCCGTATTCGTAGTCCCAGCGCCCGGACAGATCCTTGCCAACCCAGCCGTCTCCAGTAGGGTCTTCCGGGTCTACATAGTCCGGGTCGGTGATTGTAGCTTCCATCGTCAGTATCGAGCAATCGAAGTACACCGTACCCAAAGCGTAGCACGTCTCGACTTGGGTGTCGAAAGGATACTGCGTAAGACAGATCACAAACTCCGTGGTCTGTACAAAGCGTACCCACGGACGGATGCGGTCGAAGCAACCGGAAGCAAGGATGTAATCCTCTACCGAAGTGTCCGGCTCGTCCTCAAAGTTGCGTAACAAGCGTTGCTCCCCGTCGGGGGAGCCAGTGGCTTCGTCGATGCGTTGAAAGGCAATCAGCGTTTCTGAAAAGCTGTCGATCTGCCATAGCGCCGGGAGGTTCTCCATATACTTGCCAGCAGCCACAAAGACTGCCGTGGCCATGTTGGGCACCCAAACATGCCAGTCGTATCCAGCAAACTCCTCCGGCAGAGTGTAGCAGGGCGACGGTGCGTCAAACAGCTCCGCATCTCCGAGCAGCGGCTCGATCAACGGGGTTGAACCGCTGATCCCAGAAGCCACCTTACGAGCACCCAACCCCGATGTAGGTCGAGCAAACCCGTCGATGAGCAAGCGCATTGCAAGCCGATGTAGGCTGTTCACCCGCGGCAACAGATCGGCATACCCCCCAAACCAACGCTCGACCAGCAATGAACCTGTGGGAGAGAGGACTGTGTTCTCGCGGTCCTCTAGTCGAAGAACCACGTTGTCTTCGGCGTCTTGTGCTTGCACGTAGAGCGCAGTGGCCCACCGAGCGCAACCAACCCGCAGTGACACGTTGCCGATATCACTGGTGAGTGTCACTATGTTGACGCCGCTGGTCAGGGGTAGCCGTACCTGCTCAACCTTGTGTTTCGGAATGACGCGCAGCGTGCTGATCGGGCGCAGGTCTTCTAGTCCGCTGTCATTGGTTCTGCTGACGGTGATGGTGATAGGCTCCCCGGTCGTGCTTACCACCAGCGTGAACTCGGCACCGTAGAAGTCGAAGGGAACTACCATATCCACCGCTGAGTGGAGGTAGATCCCGTTCTCCCACATGGCAGCTAGAAGCTGCTCATAGGTGTCGAGAGTGGCAGTAGTGGAGACCAGGGAGACGGTCATGCTTGCCTACTTGATGACGCGAGGGGGCAGGATCCGCCGAGCAGACCCCGGAGGGGCAAGCCGCTCGGCGTCCTCGTCACTCATTTCTGGCATGTCGGGGAAGTAGCGCTCCTGCGATCCGAGGTCGCCAGAGACCACATCGCCGGTGCGCAGCGAAGACGTGCTGACACGGGTATCTCGTCGTAGCGGGTTGTACGGGTTGTTGGGGTCGTTGGGGTTGTCGTGAGGCATGACTCTCTCCTTGGTTGACTACTGAACGTCGACGCTGATCAATGTGCTGTCTATCTCAGCAGTTTCGTTGGCGGCCAGCTCGATGGGCTCGATGTCGAGAAGGGCGCTCTCGTATAGCTGGAACAGCGATACCGAGGGCTTGCCACTGATACCGATAACTTCCGATCCAATGTGGTCTCGGAAGTCCTTGGGGTAATAGATGGCACCGAAGGTTCCAGTCTCGAAGAAGGTACTGATCTCCTCAATAATCGAAGTGCGCAAAGAGAACTGGTTGAACCCGCTGTCAGCGTTGGCCGACATAGTGATCTGCGGGCTCCTGCGGAAAGACCGGCGTACTCGGATGTCGGTCTCGAAGATCCCTTGGTCACTCCCAGCATACACCTCTGCGATGTTCTCTGCCAGGGCGTCGTACTTGTACTTCACCGAGACCACTGCCCCGGCACCCAGCGGGGTGCTGAAGCTGATATAGCTGGTATCTTCTGTCGATCCCATTGAGCCGGGATCGCTGTCAGCGATTACCTCATAGGTCGCCAGTACGCCGTTGACTAGCACCGAGGTTACCGACAGCACGGGGTTGTGTTCGAAGGACAGCGATACCTCACCACCGACTGCGGTGTAGGTCATGGTATCTTCGGTTTCGTCCTCACCAGAGTAGTAGTAGTCAATCCCCGGCTTGGTGGTTGCTCGCCGGAACAGTTCGTAGTTGGCCGAGGTGATGACAGCAACACTAGCAGCAGCAGGGAAGGCGGCTACAATGGCCGCTGCGATCCCGTTGGGGCTGGCGAACTCTTGTCCAACCAGCTTGCTCTCTGCTCGATCCTTGGTGTCTTCGGCATCTCCGGGGTCCACCCCGCCAGCCAAACGAGACCGGTTCTCGACAAAGTCAATTCCGGTGATTGTAGCAACAATGCGACGGATGCGGTAGGGCGGAAGGTTGTAGCTTCCGCCTACGGCCACCGCCTCGATGGGAACCATCACCTCGTAGGTTCGCTTGCTCGGGTTGTAGTAGTTCTCTGGGTAGTTGCCGTCGATCTCTGCTGCTTCGGTTGTCTGGTAGACATAGGCCAGAGAATCGTCCCCGACCAACGTCCCCTGCGGGATTGACGTAGTAGTCCCTGTTCGGGGACGCGAGCGCGTTCCGAGGAACGCATAGCCGACAGCAACATCCCCCTGAGAAGGCCCAGCGCCAACCGTAGCAGCCATGCGCTCTAGCTCTTCGGTAGTTGCTGCGGCGGTGAAGTCAGCTGAGGCAAGCCTGTCGGTACGGTCTTGGCGCTCTTCGATACTGGACCATACCTGGGACTGCGGATCGATGAACTGATCGAATACCGCACCCTTGATAGTGTCGATAGACGGATCGATTTCTTCGTAGGCGTCCTGGAGAGCGCTTTGAATTTCGGTAACTGTCCGAGCCATCAGCGTTCCTTATCAGGATACAGGTGTCGGTTAGTGATCACGAACGCCTTGCGTACTTCATCAACACTCTTCTCGGCAACAGACACCCGAACCATGTAGCTGACGCCAAGATTGAATGATGATGTATCCACCACGATCTGCTTGACACCGAGGATTCGTTCGGTGTCCGGTAGTTGCCCGGCCGGGAGCTTGCGTTGTGATGCCCGGAGACGCCCAATCGCAGCGCCGACCTCGCGGCGCACCAGCCCCGGAATCGCAGCGCGTTCGAGCACCAGTACGCCATAGTTGAACATCTCGTTGCCGTAGTCGTGTCGAGCATCGTAAGGATGCTGAAGCGCATGAATCACATCTTGTCCGACCTTGGAAAACCCCTCGATCATCTTGGGTTGGCCGTTGGCCTCGATAACCCAATCACCGTCTTTCATCGCGAAGGTCTTGCTCATGTCAAACCCGCAACAAGGCTAATCGGGTAGTGGTGTGCTGCAAGCGAACCTCTCCAGGAACACGGAGGGGCATCTCTCCTGGAGAGACATAGAAGTGCGGCCAGATGTTGTCCTGCCCCACACTCCGGGCATGTCCAGTGTGTCCAGTGGTCGTCATCGCGCACGTGGCAGGTGATGGTGTGTCCGCACACTACGCAACGCTCAACTAGGTCGCCCTCATAGGACTCACCGTCAACATACAGGGGCATCGGGAACCTACCTCTGCCTACGGTTCATCGGTATACCCCCAAGGGTTCCTTCCACGACTGTCGCTGTGCCTCCGCATCGCTGTTGTTCTCTCCGAGTTCGTGAACAGTGCGAATCAGCCGAGCTAGCTGTCGACGATGGTAGTGGTAGTCAAACCCCTCGACCAGCCGTCCCTGGTTGCGTCTGATGTCGTGTTGCAGTGCCGCCACTTCAGGGGCACCGCTGCCGTAGCTGCCGATAAGCGCTTGTCGGAAGGTTCCATAGTCATCCACAGCAACTCGAAAGTCTGCTAGCATGGTGTCGGCGTCGTCTTCCTCTGCATCCAGCGCTTCGTTCAGCAGCGTGTTGTAGTCGTCGTCTATCTCCGAAGCGTCGTCCAGCCGATCCAGGATCTCTTCGCGCAATCCGGGATCGAGGAGGATGGCAAAGTCCTCGAAGGCAGACCCGACTTGCACCTCTTCGGCACGCTCTGCGTCGAAGTAGGCTGGTCGCGAGTCCTCTGGCAGGCGCTTATCGAGAAGCGTCTGTTGCTGGTTGTCTGACAGCACAGTAGTCATGCTACTCCCATAGCAAACCTACACCGTGAGGGCTTCTAGAATACCCCGCACATATTGGTTGGAGGCGTAGCAGTCGGAAGCACGATGCCGGGCAAGGTCCCCCAAGCAGTTGGCCGCATTGATGAGGTCGGCCAGCCCGGAGGATTGCTCGGTGGCCAGAGTTTCGAGGGCGTTCATCACGTCTACCATCTCGAACAAAGCCATATCGGTGGCACCATCTTCATCGAAGGGGCCGCCGTCACCGCCAGCGTCCTCAAGGAGTTCGGTGGTGATACAGCTTAGCGAGATTGCTCCGCAAGTGAGCTGTTCGAGTGACGCAATCAACCCCTCGTAAATCATTCCTTGCATCGAGAAGCAACTGACGCTAGCGCCCCAGGTATCTTCAAAGTCCTCTGCGAGTGCCTCTAACTGTGCGCCAAAGTCACTGAACGTAATACCCCCGAGAGTGCCTCCCCCGGAGGCGGCGCCGGAGCCGGTAGCTGTGCTGGTGCCGCAACTGAGATCGATCCCGAGGAACAGCGCAGCGTCTTCGACCATTTCTGCAATGTCGGTAATACCGCTGCCGATGGCTGTTACTGCGGTACTGAAGGCACTCTGCACTGTGGCTGTTTGCGTGCTCATTACCGATAGAAACGCTTGCGCAGTTTGGTTGTTGGATGACACCCGATCAGCGATGTCCTGAACGAAGCTCGACAGCCTGAAGGATCGTACCGGATCCAGCACCCGAAATACTGCGGCTGTCGGAGGCAAGTACGACCGTGCTCCAGTGCTGCCTACCCGCAATTGTCCTGGCGGGGGGAGATTGCTGAGCTGCTCGGCGAGCGCCCGTGCGCCCTCTCCCGGGTACGGTACTGTTTGGTATACCCCCGCGAAGGTGGTCAAGTCATCGTCTGCCCGAATTTGGTCGCTGTCAATCAGAACCTTGGCAATCTCGCGCGAGAGTAGCAGTGTTAGCTCGGTGTTGGTGTATCCTAGCGTCCGCAACTGCGTGAAGATGTCGGCACGGGGGACCACGAGGGTGGTGATATTGTTGTAGCTCTCGCCACGTACCAACTTGTAGAGCGCTGCCGACGGGAACCCAGCAGCCTGTAGCTCCGAGCGCGCTCCAGTGCGTGGGGAACCTACCCATGCGAAGTAAATGGCGTCGAAGTCAGCAACCCCAACTTCGAGCATGACCTCCAATGCCTTCGGGGTGGTCGCCGAGTATACTATGCCATCGTGTTGGATGTAGTAGAAGTAGTCGCCAGAGCTGCATCCCGACAGTGCAGAATCCAGTGCCGATAACCCCACCACCGCATACAGCGTTCGGTAAGCGGCTAGTACCACCGACGTGCTGGTTTGTGGTACATAGATGCCATTGACGATGGCGATGTTGAAGTTGTCGAGAAGCCACTCTTCGTAATCGGCATCCGTAGTCAGTCGCGCACCGAGCCCGTATCGAGTACGCAGCGCGTCTCGACTAGCAACGTTGTTGAGCTTGAGCATCTCGGTGAGTGCGGTGCTGGCGTCGGATGCCGCAGTGAACAGAGCCAATCGAGTGACAGCAGTGCTGGCTTGATCCTCGAAGGCACGACGGCTGTCGTGCAGCGCGCCCTGAAACTCCGATAGTGCTGCACTGACCTTGTTATCGAACTCGCAGGTGCGGTAGATAATCCCGGCCATCAGGCATTACCCACAGGAAGCCAGTACACCCGAATGGGCGCTGACTGTTGATGTTGGCGCTCGAGCTGGAGAAAGCTGTCCCCCAGTAGCTCTTCGACAGACAAGCGCTGTGTTGTCTCGGGGTTGCGCAAGGCTGCCGGGGCTTCTTGGAGAGATTGAAGCGCGAGCCCCGGCGGGAGCTTCACGTTGGCGCGCAGCACCCGTACTGCATCATCTAGAAGGAACCGAACTCCCTCAGGGAATTGCTGTAGGGCTGCCACCAAGTCGTCTTTGGTCACCCGCACAGTTTGCTCCGCCTCAACCGCTGCGTCGGGATCCCAGACGTGTGCCCGAATCTCCAAATCTCCGTCTGCTGTCCATCGGAAAGTTTCAGAGATCAGCACTCCGGAATAATTGCTGTGAATGATTCGAGGGTGTTGACCAGCGCACCGAGTGCCGCCACTGCCTCGTCACATGGAGTGTCTACGGTAATCTCCGGACACCCCACTTCCGGCATTAACTCCTCGCCTGCTAAGTCGTTGGTGAGTTGAATGAAAGAATTGACAATCGAAAGGATGGCACACATCCCGGTAGCGCTACTAAGCGTCGAACCTATCTGACACTGGAGGTTGGTTCGGGTGGCCTGGAGGATTGGCACAGCATCGACCATGCTGGCATCTCCCGAGATGATGTTCTCCAGGTTGGTCACCCGATCCACTGCCTCACAGAGTGCTTCAAGGTTGTCGTGGAGACACACTACCGACCACTTCAGGAAGTTGATGATCGAAAGAATCAGAGAAGGAAAGGCCAGCGGCGGATAGAGCGCACAGAGCAGTGCGAGGATGGCCTCTACCAACCCCGACAAGCAGTCGACCATCGGCGCGGGGCTCAGCTCGGTGATGCAGTCGGGAATAGCCTCGATGCAGGTCTGTACCGAGAGAAATACGTCGATGAACAGCAGGAAGGGTCCGAGTTGTGCCAGTAACGAGTTGACTTGCCCCATCAGCGATTCGACATGGTTGCATATCGTCTCGGGGCGGTCACCGGTAACCTGTGACCGCAAGTCAGTGCCCCACGGAAGCGAGATGGTGATGTCGAAGTCGGGTTCGCAGAAAATCTGATCGATGACCGGAATGGGCGGAAGCGGCAGGTCTAGTTCGATTGTCTCAACGTATACCGCCATCGTATCGGCATCAGTAGTCATTCCGAGTCCTCTAGATGGGCGCTGTCGAGGCAGCTACCGGCCGGCCATTGATGGTTACAGAAGCGCCTTGAATCGCTACCGCGCCGTCGGCCATGATGTTTACTGCGACACCTGCTCGGAGGTGCAAAACCCCGCGGGCGCGCAGTGTGACGTTTCTCCCGGTAATCTCTACGTCTTGCTTGGCACCGAGTTGCACCTTCTGTCCTGCTGTCACTCGGAAGGTCCCCTTGGGGACCTTGGTAGTCCATCCGGTGGTGGCATCCTTTGGAAGGGTCCACCAGGCATTCCCGTCTTCGTCTATCTGCCACTGCACGTAGCGTGTTCCGCCACTGACGTACCACCGCGAGCGCCGCCGCAACGGTGTTTGCACTGGGGAGAGAATCTCTTCCCCCTCGGCGTCAATGACGTGCCCCTCCAAGTGATCGAAGAGGGTGGCAGGGGAACCACTGAAGGTTAGGCTCCGTGCGTACTCCCGAGCGAACTGGCCGCGGAACTTGACGTATTTTCGCTTGGTGTGGTCGTCGCCCTTACGCCACACCACACCGTAGCGTTCTTCAGCTCCGAAGCCGTCGTGGTTGTGGTCGTGTAATAGCCGTCGATGAGTTGCTGCCTTCTGACCCACTTCCAGCTCGTCGTGCGAAAGCCATAGCCGAGTGATCCCCCCGCGAAGATGTAGGGCCCCCCGATGCGACCAGAACGCCTGGGCAAAGCCGAAGCTGCTGACTTCGATTTCGCCTAACTCCAAGTTGCGGTAATGTCCTTGGCCGCGCATGTATGCTTCGACCTTTGGCAATGCCGGACTGGAGTGGTAGTAGGTGATTTCGGATTCGCCGGTCTCCGCACGCTGCGTCACTACTGCTGCCGATCCCTCCTCCGGCATAAACCGAATCCACGCCCGAACGCCCATGGCCGGGTGAGTGATGCGCGTTGGACGTCCGCCGCCGTAATCTCCTGAAAGTGCCTCCTCCGCTAAGGTGCTGATGCTTGCGAGGTGCGCCTGTACCGGCTTGTCGGCTCCGATGCTATCCCCGGCGGGGCGTTGTCGTGCCTCGCGAATGCTCCGCGACCAGTGTTCGAAGATCATGCGCGTCCCTCAGTTCGACCCGCTAGAGGGTCCAGCCGACTCGGTACTGAAGTGGTTGAGGTTGCTAGACGAATAGGCTACTAGCTCGAACACGGCACCGTAGTGGGTGAATTCGCTACGGCGGTAGGTTGCCAAGTCGCGTTTTACTACCTTAGCGTTGCGCTCTGCGGCGCGGTCTAGCGTGGTACAGCTTTGATTGCCCCGAGCAGAGTAGACCGACTGTCCGTCCTCAGCAATGATGGTGACGTGACTGGCTAGCTTGCCGTCTGCTGCCCCATTCTCGCTCAAGTAGAAAACCAGCTCGCCCGGCAACGGGTCGCGGCCCACCGGGGCTGGAAACATGCTCGACAAAGTGCCTGCACTGTAATCGGCGGTTCTGCTGAAGATTCCAGCATAGCGGTAACAGTTGACAACCAACCCCGAGCAGTCGACACCAACGTCTTCTGGAGGACCGTTACCCTTCCAGATATAGGGGGTCTCGTTGTTGTAGTGCCACTGTGCTCGCTCTAGGATGCGGGACTGCACTCGGGTTACCGTGTCGTCCCCGGCGCCTAACGCCCCGCCCCAGACTAATCCCAACGATTCGCCTAACATACCCACGGCAACGTAGTCGTCGATTCCACCAGGGCTGCCGTCCTCTCGGGTGATTTTGATGTCGAATGCTGGCGAAGGGCTGTTGTTGTGGCCGTAGGGCTCGATGCTCTCGTGAGCGCTACCGGGGTTATGGGTGCAGATCAACTCGAGGGCCAGTGCATATTCCGAAAAAGCATAGGACTGTAGTTCGCGCCACAGACTTTGAGCAGTAACCGTCAAGTCTTCTTCGTTGGTCGAACACTCACCGAGGGCAGCTTCTTGGTCGGGGTCAAACACGGTGCCTAAACCACCGGAACCTGTCTGCAACTGAAGCAGGGTGGTTACTGGCGGTCGTCCGATGATTGCGTCTCCGGGGCACAGTGTGTTGACGGAAGGATCCGGTATCTCCCCACCGGGAGCATAGCTCTCGTTGATGAGGATGCCGCGCTGTGGGTTAATGCCGGGGCCGCTGCCATTGAAGGATAGCGGCATGTTGGAAGACCCGGTGATTAGCCGATACTCCCCGGTAACCGAGTCTCGGCGCCGCACATATCGGAAGCTGGCGCTGGTGGTAGGGATTCCGTGCGCTACTTGCTTGGATAACGACATGTCAACTGACTGGCACCAGGCCATACGCTCCCGGGCGACGTAGTGTATTGGGCGGTTGGGTGTGATCAACGGGCGGAAAACAAAACTTGCTGACAGTGTGTTGGCCTCGGCCAACTTGCGCTGGAAAAACAGCGTAGCAAACTGCCGCAGACGACAGACATCGGTTACGAAGGGGAAGCTGATGCGCTCCACCCGCATCCCAATGCGGGTGGCCACTATCGGAGAGTAGAGGGTCGCACGGGTGTTGGTTAACGATAGCCCGTCGCCTCGCAAGATGGCGTCAGTAAACAACGCGCTGTTGCCGTCGACAGCAGTGGGGTCATAGGCGCCCGTAGCAGAAACTAGGGCGGGTACCTGTGGCTTGTCGTCCTCGAATGATGCGCTCTTGACCTCACCGTCGCTGCGCAACGTAAACGCCTCGGCAAACTCGCCGAACTGCTCAGGGACGAAGTCATACAT
>Ga0180432_10010586_pt1 | contig 11011 bp, 3 predicted proteins | sample SS_ome_10_FD_132414 | JGI IMG/M metagenome (GOLD analysis project Ga0180432, IMG submission 132414) | Hypersaline lake sediment archaeal communities from the Salton Sea, California, USA - SS_1_MS_2 metaG | ecosystem: Environmental > Aquatic > Non-marine Saline and Alkaline > Hypersaline >... | reverse complement strand
GTATCCCGAGCGTCCGCCCTGAGTCTCGCGATTGTTGATATTGTACCACCAGGCGATGTTGAAGGATACAGAAGATTTTGAACGAAGCGTTCGGGGCAAATCCACCCGCATCATCGTACCGATGATGGTATGGGACAGGTCGTTTCCGTTTTTATCCTTCACACCCTCGATCTTGAACCCGCCGTCGAAATCGTCGAGTAGCTGTCTTAAGGTGTAGAATGGCATTTCCTTGCCGATGTGCCCTCTCCGTGTTTTTTTTCTGTCCGAGTCCCTGGCCCTTATGTTCTGATCGAGCTGTACCCAGAGATAGTCGAGATCATCGGGTGAATTGTTGAAGTAGGTGATGGTCTCCGATCCACGAATCCGCTGATGCTCGTCATCCAGTTCCACCTGCATATCGTAATCGGCACGCTGCTGCCAGTAGGCATGACCCGGCGCACCGGAGGCTGTTCGATACGCGTTGGGGGTCGGCAGTTCTTGGTAGAGTTGACGGAATTTATTCTGGTTGGTGTTTTCCTGGCCGTATAAAAATGCAGTAAACATACAACCGACGATGACGATCAGAATCAGAGCTACCCGACATTTCCGGCACCACATTACAGACCTCCTTCTTTTAATTTGACATTCACTGTCTTTTAATCTATATTTACGAATAAAATAAATATTAGGTTCAAATACAAGTAAAACTTTCCGGTGCCTGTTCCTTCAGAAAAAAATAATTCATCATGATCATCGCTGTTTGCCCCCTTGGAAGAGACGTTTTTTGTTCTGGATCGTATTTTGCGTAAACCGATAATAGCCATCAGAAATCTTCGGCTTTGAATTTGTATCGCAACATGTTGGGTGGAATGATGTCCCCGTTGTACACAAGTGAGTGTTTGCGAAGGATACGATTAATCGTTTATTTTTATAACATGGGATGCCTGAGGGAAGGTGTCGATTATAAAAAAACGAGAATAATCGTCGAATAAAAAATTCACAAGCCATTTCTATCATTACGAACATTGGTTGATCGTCATTCATGCGGAGGTTTCCATGAAACGTTTAATACCGTTGTTAATCATCGGTCTCTTCCTGGGATGTCAGAAAAAGACAGATTCCGGGGATGAGGTGTCGGAATCGGTCAGTCCCGCCGTTGCTGAACAGTTGGAGACAAGGCTGGATCTCAACGATGTCATCATCCAGACACCGCCGGCATTGGTTTCCACCACGTCGCCTATAGACATCGAATTCAGAGAAGCGGTGGTTCCGGACCATTTTAAGGGAATCGTTCTGGACAAGAATCCGTTCAGCTTCGATCCGGACGTGTCAGGGCATGCCCGATGGATTTCCACGAAGCTCCTCCGGTTCATCCCAGACGACCACCTGCCGGCAGGTCAAAAAATCGTGGGCGTGCTCCACGGGAAGACGGCTTTTGGCCAGCAGAAAAGCGTCAACGATTTCACGTTTTCCTTCAAGGTGGCCGAGCAGGAGGTTCTGTCCTTGGAAGGTGACTTTGTGGCCGAACCCGGGCAGACGAACCGTGTTGTGTACGAAGGTGTCCTCACGTTCGCCCAGTCCGTGGATCTTCCTCGATTAAAAAGGGATGTTGCGATGCGGGGTCCCCGGGGGAGGGTCAATCTTGCGTTGATCCAGGGGGCCGAAGCCACCCAGGTTCAGATAACGTCGTCCCCCATCGTCCGAACCCAGCAAGGTCAGAATTTTACGATGATGCTCCCCGGACGGTACACGGCCCAACGGAATAAATGGGAGAAGGCACTTTTTCTGCCGGCCGTGGGTGTGTTCCGTGTCCTGGCCCACATGGACATGACCGATCCCGAGGCGGAGAATCCATCCTACGGCTTCCGGTTTAACGATCCCATCAAGAAGGACGCGGACGTATCGGGTTATGTGTCCATCACACCGGCACTCGATTATCAGATGCGTACCCAGGGGAAGTATCTGATCGTGGAGGGCGATTTTTTGCCAGGCCGGGAGTATACCATCACGATTTCCAGAGGATTTCCTTCGGTGTTCGGTGGACAACTGGCCGGTGATTATACCGCCCGGTTTTCGTTGAACAACATCCCTCCGGAAATCCGATGGCTTTCCCAGGGCGTGTACCTTCCGACATCCAACGCGTACAAGCTCCAGTTCAAATCGGTGAACGTGGCCAGAGCTCACATCGAGGTGACGGAAATTTTCCCCCAGAATATCGGGTTTTTCGTACAGAACAACAGGCTGGTCGACAACAGCGGCAGGAGCAGCAGTGTGTACGATCATTTCAGCTATCAGGACCTTCACCGTGTGGGCGAGGTGATTTACAAGGAAAAGCTGGAGATCACGAACCAGCAGAACAAATGGATCAAGACCCAGCTCGACTTGAGCCCTGTTTTCCAGAACAAAACTCAATCGGTGTTCGTGGTTCGGCTTCGTTTTACGATGGAAGACCTTACCGGCCGTCCGGTGAGAGACCGGGGAGACCTGAAGGAGGGCGATCTTTACTACGAGGGGGACAATTACTACACGAATCCCGCCAGTTACGGCTATTACTACTCCCGAGGTACGTTGAATAAACTGCTCATTTCCTCGAATGTGGGATTGACGGTCAAGAAAGCCGATGACAGGACGCATGTGTTTGCCACGAATGTGCTCACGGCTCAGCCTGTGGGAGGGTTGCGTTTGAGCATGTACACCTTCCAGAACCAACGGGTAGAAACCCGGGCCACGGACAACGACGGATATACCTGGTTCACACAAGAGGGCGCTTACATTTTTGGACAAAATGACGATGGGATCGCCCTCATCACACTCAACCATCCTCCCTGGCAGATCAACAACTTCGATGTGTCGGGAAGTTCGGGGGGCATCGAGGGTACGAATGTCTTCATGTATACAGACCGTGGTGTTCATCGGCCGGGAGATACGGTGTTTCTGTCGGCCATCGTCCGAGTAGACAATGCACCGCCGCCGGAGAAACAACCCGTTCTTCTGGAGGTGATGAATCCCAAGGGGCAGGTCGTTCTAAACACCAAAAAAACGTGCGGTTTCAACGGCCACGTTTCGTTTTCGATCCCTACAGACCTGTCCGATCCCACGGGGAACTGGATCGCCAAGCTCGACGTGGGAGGGCAGAAGTTCTCCAAAACGTTAAAAATCGAAACCGTGAAACCCCAACGGTTGAAGATCGCCGTGGATATGCCCGACGCTATTTATGCACCGGACCTGACACTGAGAGGAACCATCACGGCCAAGTACTTGTTTGGCGCACCGGCGGCCGATCTTCCGGCCACGGTGACGGTGGATCTGTCGGATAAGAGTTTCATCCTCGATACGTACGGCGATTATGTGTTTTCATCGCCCTTGAAACGGTACGACTGGAGGAATGTCAACGTGTTCGACGGGAATCTGGATGCCCAAGGGATGCACCGTTTCGCGACGGACATTCTCGATGCCGGCCGTGCCTCGGGACTGATTCAGGCCGTACTGCACACCACGGTGTATGAGAAAGGAGGCAACTTCGCCCAGCACCGGACTGGGGCGACGATCTATCCCTACACCGCGTTCGTGGGCGTTCAGGATGTGTTCCCATGGGGATCGGCCCAACTGGATCAGGATGTGTCTGTCCCCATCATCGTGGTCGATAGAGACGGTAATCCCGTACCGGGACATACGATCCGCGTCGTGCTCTACGTGAACCGGCATCACTGGTGGTACGATTACGACGAATGGGATCGGCGGGATTTTCGCGAGATGGAATCCACATATCGCATCGAGGAAGCCACGTACCGGTCGACGGGAGAGCCTCTCCGGCATCGATTTACCGTGGAGGACGAGGGACAGCACTTCCTGGAAATTGTTGATGTGACCTCGGGTCATGCCACCGGCCTGTTTTTCTATGCCTCTCGCTGGGGGGAGATGGTGCGGGAAGAGGAGAAGCGCAATTTCCTCCAGATCGCTTCGGACAAGAACGTGTACAACACCGGGGATGAGGCCACGTTGAGTTTCGATACGCCCACGAGAGGCATGGCGCTCCTGACGCTGGAGCAGGGCGGACGGATCCTTCACCGCGAATGGAAGCCGGTCAGGGAATCCCGGACCGCTTTCCGTGTTCCCATCAACCGAGAGATGCTGCCCAACTGTTATGCTTCCATCAGCCTGATCCAACCCCACAATCAGAATACCAACGATCTGCCCATGCGGTTGTACGGCATCAAAACACTGTACGTGGAGGATCGGGGAACACGGCTGCCTCTCTCGTTATCCGTTCCCTCGGAACTCCGGCCCAAGGAGCCGTTCACGGTCCGGGTGACCTCGTCGGCGCGGCAGAAGGCCACGGTTACCATCGCCGTGGTCGATGAGGGACTTCTCGACCTGACCGGATTTAAAACACCATCGCCTTGGGATCATTTCTTCCAGAAGATACGCCTGGGCCTCCAGACCAGGGATAATTTCGATGAAATCCTGGGCGTGCTTTATCCCGACATCGACCGATACTTCACCATCGGCGGCGGAGCATTCGAAGAGGCAAGGGAAGAACGGCTCGATCAGAGCCGTGTACGTCGATTCATCCCTGTCGTTCTTTTCCAGGAGCCCATCACTATAAACCCGGGGCAGACTGTGGAGACCGACTTCATCATGCCCAATTATGTCGGGTCTGTACGCGTCATGGTCGTCGGTGCTGCAGGGCACAGTTATGCATCCCTGGAGCAGGCCGTTCCGGTGAAGCAGCCCCTGATGGTGCTTCCCACCATCCCCCGTGTCGTCCGTCCCGGGGACACCTTTGCTGTTCCGGTATCCGTGTTCGCCATGGACAGCACTGTCAGAGAAGCTAGGGTCGCTATCAAGGCTTCTCCAAACTTGAGCGTTCAGGGGCCGGACACACATCCGGTAAGCTTCGACAAGCCCGGCGAGAAGGATGTTCGCTTCATGGTCACCGTGGGACGTGCCATCGGTGCCGATTCCATCACAGTGACGGCGGTTTCTGGGCGCCACTCAGCCGATTATACCGTGCACCTGCCCGTCACCAGTCCCAATCCGTTCTATACGGAGGTGATCGATACCATGGTGATGAAGGGACAGTCGGTCGATCTGACACCCCGGAAATTCGGTTTGGAAGGAACCAATGAGGCCAGGCTGGCCTTCTCCCGCATGCCCGATATCCAGTTGGACAAACGGTATCGGTACCTCATCCGCTACCCGTACGGGTGTATCGAACAGACGATTTCGTCCGTGTTTCCACAACTGTTTCTTCCCAACCTGGTCGATCTCCAGCCGCACCAGAAACAGGCCATCACCGACCACATCAACGAGGCCATGAACCGTCTGAGCCGGTATCAGATGAGCCGGGGTTTTTCGTACTGGCCCGTCTCCAACGATCATCCCGGCAGGTACAGCGACTGGGGCTCCAGTTACGCGGGTCATTTCATCCTGGAGGCAAAAAACCTGGGTTATCATGTCCCGCCCGCCCTGTACGACCACTGGCTGACGGATGCCCGGCACAGGGCCAGGGACGTCAACAAGAACAACCACCGCTACCAGGCCTACCGGCTTTTCCTCCTGGCCTTAGCCGGTAAGCCCCAGATGGGTGCGATGAATCTGCTCCGGGAAAACTACTTGTCCGAGTTGGATCCGCTTTCCCGGAAATGCCTGGCCGCCGCATACTATCTAAGTGGTCAGAAAGACGTGGCCCTGAACGTGGATCGAGCCACGCCGACGGAGGTCACCCGCTACCGGGAACTCAGCGGCACGTACGGATCGGCTCTGAGAGACCGGGCTCTGATGACCTATCTCTGTCTGAAGATGGAAGACATGAAGACGGCTTCCACACTGCTTCGGAGCGTGACGAGATCGTTCACGTCAGGGGGCTGGTACTCAACGCAGGAGACATCGATCACACTGCTGGCCGTTGGTACATATTACAAAGAATCGCCGTTTACCGGAGGCGCCGTGACGTTTCGCGTTCATCAGGAAGGCAAAGGGACACAGACGATGACGCTGGCGGGATACCAGACCACGATGGATCTGGAGGATATGTGGGACAAGAAGGTGACCATCACGACCGAAGGGGACAACCCCCTGTTTGTCAGCCTGCTCGTCGAGGGTATACCCCTGGAGAGCCGCATTACAACGGGTCACAACGGGATTCAGCTCACGAGAAATTTCTACGACGAGAGCGGCCGACCTGTCGTCGTTGACCGGCAGCCGCAGGGTAAACCGTTCTGGGTGATTTACACTGTGGCGAGTCTTTGGAGCGATCCCCTGGAAACGCTGGCCCTATCCAGCGTTTTTCCATCCGGATGGGAGATCATCAACACCCGTGTGACGGGTGATGTGCCACCGGAATGGGTGAGTGCTATAGGAATCACCTCGGGTGAGTATATGGATATCCGGGATGACCGGGTGAACTGGTTCTTCGACCTGCCGGCTCAGGGAAGGCTTGCCTTCGGTGTAAAGATCAATCCCACATTCCAGGGGACGTATGCCTTGCCCCCCATCGTAGTCGAGGCCATGTACTCTCCGGAGTATTACGCACGGATCGAAGGGGGACAGATACGCGTCGAGTGACAAACTTTCTCCCTTATAAGAAGGAGTGAAGGCGGGCAATTGTGATGGATCGGAAGAAATCGGACATCAAGACGATCATGCTTTCATTACTATCGGATATCATAACCGTGATAAAAACGTGTTTAAGCGATACAGATCGTTTGTCCTGATAGGATTGTTTTTCATCGTCACGATTCTCTGGCTTGCCTGGCCGATGGAAAATCCATTTCCCGACGATTACTCCAGCCTCGTGTTGGATAAACACGGTCGCCTGCTGCGGGCTACTCTCGCATCCGACCAGCAGCTCCGGTTTCCCCAGGACAGAGAGGCGCTGCCTGATAAATACGTGTCCGCCGTCCTTGCCTGCGAGGACAAGCGTTACTACAACCATGTGGGTATCGACCCCCTGGCCCTGATGCATGCGGCTGTGACCAACCTCAGATCGGGACGGCGGGTTCGCGGCGGGAGCACCATCCCCATGCAGGTGGCGCGTCTGGCCAATCCTAAGAAACGAACCTACGTGAATAAGCTCGTCGAGTGCATGACGGCCGTCCGGTTGTCTCTTCACTTTAGCAAGGACGAAATCCTCAAGATGTACGCCGCCCAGGTCCCCATGGGGGGGAACATCGTGGGTATCGATGCAGCTTCTTACCGTTACTATGGGAAGCCGATCTCCGAGCTGACGTGGGCAGAGGCGGCCCTGTTTGTCGTGCTTCCCAACAACCCGTCGATGATCAACCTGTCCCGAAAGCGTCCCCTACTGAAAGAGAAACGGAACCGGCTGCTACGCATCCTCAACGAAAGGGGCATTATCGATAACGTCACGGCCAATCTGGCCTGTCTGGAGTCCCTGCCCACGGATACCCGTCATCTTCCGTTCGAAGCGCCCCACTTCTGTCGTTTTGTGACCAACGACAAGTCTAATGGTGAAATCTGCCGGACAACCCTGGACACAGATGTACAGAGCAAAGTGGCCGATGCAGCTCGGATGTATCACCGGATCCTGGCCGATCGGGGGATCGCCAATCTGGCCGTCCTCGTTGTCGAGACACGGACAGGAGAGGTCAAGGCTTACCTGGGATCGCAGAGTTTTCACGACAGTTTGAACAGCGGACAGGTCGACGGTGTGATGGCCTACCGGTCGACGGGGAGCCTGCTGAAACCTTTCTTAACGGCCAAGGCTCTGGATCGCGGACCGTATACGATGGCATCGAAAATTCAGGATGTTCCCACGTTCTACGGCACGTTTGTTCCCCAGAATGCGTCCAAGACGTTCTACGGTCTGGTTAGCCTGAATGCCATGCTGATTCAATCCCTCAATGTGCCGGCCGTCCGCCTTCTCAACGCCTACGGCATTCACGATTTCTACGATTTTCTCGTCGATGCCGGTCTGAAAGGGCTCTTTCGCTCTGCCGATGGGTACGGCCTCACCCTGATCCTGGGCGGTGCCGAAGCCAGTCTCTGGGAGATGGCCCAGCTGTACCTGTGTCTCGCCAACACGGGAACGTGGCGGCCGCTCCAATTTGAAGCGGCCGATGCGGTGCAGTCGGAAAAGTGTCTTTCGAAGAAGCTGTTCAGCGAGGGCGCGGCCTGGTTGGTCCTGGATGCTCTGAAAAGGCTTTCCCGGCCGGGATCGGAGTACTACTGGCGCTATTTTGATAATCAAGTGCCCGTGGCCTGGAAGACGGGAACGAGTTACGGACAGAAGGACGGATGGGCCATCGGCATGAACAGGCAGTGGGTCGTGGGTGTGTGGGTGGGTAACTTTACGGGCGAGGGCAACGCGTCTATCAGCGGGTCTAAATCGGCGGCACCCCTGATGTTCTCGATTTTCAATACCCTTACACAAAAGGATCATCCCGTATGGTTCGAGGAACCAGAACACGATTTGATCGACGTGGAATGCTGCGCGGAGAGTGGTTATCCGGCAGGGCCGCACTGCCCTGAAACGGTCATGTTGAAGAGACCCATCTCTTCTTACACGGCGGGCATATGTCCCTATCATCGCAAATACTTGGTGGATAAGAAAACGGGGAAATCTGTCTGTTCCTTATGCTGGGATGGTGTTGAGACCGAGTGGGTGCACCGTTATATCGTACCGGCGGCCGTGCGGGATATTCTCATCCGTCGGGGGAGGTCTGTGGATGCCATTCCGCTGCATTCGGCTCAGTGTCCGCTGTTTCAGGACAAAAGACGCTTTGAACTCGTCTATCCTGTTGACGGGATTAAGGTCTTCATACCCAGGGATTTTGACGGCCTCCACGAGAGAGTCATCCTCTCGGCTAAACATCAACACCCGTCGATGCACCTTTTCTGGTATCTGAACGGTTCCCTCATCGGCGAAACCGTGGAACGGCATGAATTGGTCGTGGATCTAAACCCGGGGGACTATCGGCTGACAGTTCAGGATGAGGAGGGATTCACGCGCACGGTGGCTTTTGAGGCGTACCGGAAAGAAGCATCCGATCCCTGATCTCTCCCTCCGTATTTCAGGCGGAGGAACGAGCGATGGGTACCGTCGCCCATCATAGAACGTGATCGCCGTACAACCGCTTCGTGTTATCCAGCGTTGTTTCGATAATTTGCTGGCGGTTCTTGCCTTTGATCTCCGCGACGGCATCGACAGCTCTAAGGATGTGGGCGGGCTCGTTCCGCTGGTCGGGTTCCGAACCCAGTACGGGGCTGTCGGTTTCCACGAGTAGACAGGAAAGGGGCAACTGCTTGACGAGCTTTTGTTTCTGGCGAGATCGTACGATGGAAGGGGGAATCGAAAAAAAATAGTCTGCCTCTACGGCGGGTAAAGCGGTCGAGGCTTTTCCGTCAAAGGCGTGGAGTTGCACTTTTCTGGCACAGCGTTCCAGGAGGAGATCGATGATATGCCGGCCGGCCGACCGGGAATGGACGTTCAGGGGCAAATTCAACTGATTGGATAATTCCACAAATCCGACAAAAATATCTTTCTGTACAGTACGCTGGGATTCTTCTTTCACCGCCCAGAAATCCAGTCCGACCTCGCCGATACCCAGGAGTTCGTCGTAGTGCTGACGGATGAAGGTCATCATGGTCTTCGCTTGCTCCGGGTCGATGACCGTGGGGTAAAGACCTGCCATAGGGCGGAGCATGGTATACTTGTTCGCCAGCGTAAGATTCTTCAGGGCATCGTCCATGTTTTCACTGGCGAGGAGTATGGAAACAACGCCCGCATCCCTGGCACGCTCAAGGACCTCATCGCGGTCTTTATCGAATGCGGGATCGCACAGATGCGTGTGGGTATCGACGATTTGGAATGGGCTCGTCATCATCGTCCGATTTCGCGTTCACCTGTAACCGTCAATATTCTGATTTCAATTTATCGATGATTCCCAGCAACGTCTTCTAAGAAAAAACAAAGATCGATACGATTTATCGTCTTGATTTCTGAACGTCCTGCCTCGAAGGAGTCTGGACTGAGAGGCCGCAAGAATGATCGTGAGATATTTTTACATATCTCTGATATTCCCCTCACCGGATGAGATTCATCGTACACCTGGGGATAGAAAATAAGGAATCTCTCACTCCACTTTCCCCAGGGGCATGATGTACAGGGGTTCTTCCTCTTTGGTCATGCCAACGACTTCTTTCAACCACAGGTCGACAAAGGCGCCGATGGCACAGGTGCCGATTTTCAAGGCATAGGCCTGGAGGTACACGTTTTCTGCCGAATGTCCAAGGTCCATGCACACGTACCGCTCCCGACCCCTCTGGCCGTACTTCCGCATATTCCGGTCGAACACGGCCGAGTACACGATGGCAGCGGCCGCTGTTTTAAAATGGGGCTGGTGGAATGCCGATGCGCTCAGGGCTTCCCATTTGTCCTCTTGGGAAATACGTACCAGTGTGTGCTCTTCCGATTTGTACCAGTACACACCCGCTGGGAGGCCTTGCACATTACGAGCCACCACGTACAGGTCCAGGGGATACAAGGCACCGGCCGAGGGCGCTGTGCGGAAACCACCCCGTAAGAACTCCGGACCATCCTCCACGGGCCGTGTGATACCGAAAGCAGCCCAGAGGAGCTGGGAAATCTCCTCCAGAGTCATGGGCTTATCCGCATAAGACCGGACAGACCGCCGGTTTTTCAGGGCTTCTTCGACGGAAACATCCCCTGTGAGATTGGGCTCAGGAAGGCCGACAACCTCGCCTTCGGGATGGGTTTCGGGAAAGAAGGATGCGATGGTTTCCGTTTTTTCCTCTAGTTCATCCATGACCTTTTGCCACCGGGGATCCTGGCGGAGACCGACAAGACGCGAATTCTTTTCAAGCCGGGTCTTTTCGATAAAACCCGCCTTAATGGCCTCGTGAAGATAAGCAAATGCGTTGTCCGAACGGCCGAGCTGAGCGCATGCGACGGCCGCGTTGATATAATCGTTGTAATGAAATTCCCCGGACTTTAAGGCTTTTTCGTACAGGTCCAGAGTCTCCTGATACTTTCCGGACGCCAGTGTTT
>Ga0180432_10010585_pt1 | contig 11013 bp, 8 predicted proteins | sample SS_ome_10_FD_132414 | JGI IMG/M metagenome (GOLD analysis project Ga0180432, IMG submission 132414) | Hypersaline lake sediment archaeal communities from the Salton Sea, California, USA - SS_1_MS_2 metaG | ecosystem: Environmental > Aquatic > Non-marine Saline and Alkaline > Hypersaline >... | reverse complement strand
GCCCTTGCCCGCCACCCCCCAGGGGGGCGTGCCACAGCAACCCCAGCAGGGTGTGCGGGTCTTCCAGCCCGGCGTTCCGGGCCGCGGCCACCAGGGCTTCATAATATTTCTCCGGGGTGGCCGCGGGGGCCAGCAGGGCCTGCAGCACCGCGGGATAACCGGTGATGGTCGGGTAAATTTCAGCCCAGGTGGGCACTTGGGGCAGGGAAGGGGGGGCGGCTGCTGCTGACAAGGACGGGGCGCTGTCTTGTAAAAATTTACACAAAGCCGGGCTGGGGCGGTTGGGCGGACTTTCCCACGGCGGTCTCAGCCAGCGCAGATTGGCCTGGGCTCTGGGCTCCAGGGAGGGCGGCGCCAAAACCATGCCTTCCTCCCCAAAAATCATCACCTGGAAGGACTCGAGGAAATAGGACGGCGGCGGCGGCCATCCCCGGGGCACCACGAAATAATGCTGTTCCCGGTCGGTCCCCACTTCGGCCACGCAGGCGGAGCCCCATTCCCCCCGCTGATTAAAAGGGGCCAGGCTTTCGTAGCGATGCACCTCCAGTACCAGCAGGCGGGAAGGGCTGCCGGTGCGCACCCCCAGGTTGACCTGGGTGCCCTCCAGCCCCATGGAGGTCAGCTTGGCGGACCACCTTTCCTCAGGCTCCCGGAAATCCAGGTCCAGGGGCATCTCTCCCAGGGCATTGACCGCCACCAGGTCCCAACCCAGCTTGAGGTACTTATTGGCGTATTTAATCAAAATGTCACTGTAATCTAAGTTCTTTTTCAAATTATAGATTTGACAGACTTCTTCTTCCCGGACCCCCGCCTTGATATTCCGTGTCTTCCGAAGGCTTCGGCGCTTCGCATTGTGTTCTTTCTGGTTGGCCATGGTCACTGGACACGCTGAGACCGGGGAACATATCCAGGAGTTGTCATTCAGGGATAAGGCTCCCGGTCCCTCTGGGAAACAGCCAAGTGTAGGCGCCGGCGCCCCGGTCTTTTGTTAGCGAAAACTCTGACGCGGTGATGGTTTGCAGATAGATTCATGACCAAAACATCCTGTTCGGCCCGGAACCCGGCGCTGCCCTCTAAACGTGTTCCTTCACGCGTTCAACAAGATAATCCTCTCCAACCGGGCGGATCGATTCTAATGGTGCATCGGTTTTTAAGCCGGGAAACTTGAATTTTCCTGGGGATGCCGGATATTTGGGGCCAGCCGAACCGACGTTCCGGGTTTTCCCTTGACACCCTTGCAGGGGGTTGCATATAAACACACAACTTCGAATTGCCAGGAGACTTGGTTGTATGGATGATTTCAAGATTAATCTGGGTGAAGCCGAACTCCCCCAGGAGTGGTACAATATTCAACCGGATCTGCCCCGGCCCCTGCCTCCCTATCTGCACCCGGCCACGGGTCAGCCTCTGGGGCCGGATGACCTGGCCCCCATTTTTCCCAGGGGGCTGATTGCCCAGGAAGTGAGCCAGGAGCCGGTCATTCCCATTCCGGACGAGGTGCTGCGACTTTACCGGTTGTGGCGGCCCACCCCCCTCCACCGGGCCCGGTTTCTGGAAAAGGCCCTTAAGACCCCGGCCCGGATTTACTATAAAAATGAGTCCGTGAGCCCGCCGGGCAGCCACAAACCCAACACCGCGGTGCCCCAGGCCTATTACAACAAGGTGGAGGGGGTGCGGCGCCTGGCCACCGAAACCGGGGCCGGCCAATGGGGGAGCGCTCTGGCCTTCGCGTGCAACGTCATCGGCCTCGAGTGCACCGTGTACATGGTCAAGGTGAGCTATTATCAGAAGCCCTACCGCCGCTCGCTCATGCATATCTGGGGCTCGGAGGTCTACCCCTCGCCCACGGACCGGACCAACGCGGGGCGGGCCATCCTGGCCGACGATCCCGAGACCTCCGGGAGTCTGGGCATGGCCATCTCCGAAGCGGTGGAGGACGCGGCCACCCACGAGGATACCAAGTATTCCCTGGGGAGCGTCCTCAATCACGTCATGCTCCACCAGACCGTCGTGGGCCTGGAAACCAAAAAGCAGCTGGCCCTGGCCGAAGAAGTCCCGGACGTCCTCATCGGCTGCGTGGGCGGCGGCAGCAACTTTGCGGGCTTTTGCTTCCCCTTTGTGCCGGATAAGCTTAAGGGCCGGGATCTCAGGATCATTGCGGTGGAACCCACCGCCTGCCCCACCCTGACCCGGGGTCTGTACGCCTATGATTTCGGGGACACGGCCCGCCTCACCCCGCTCATCATGATGTACACCCTGGGACATTCCTTTGTGCCCCCCGGGATTCACGCCGGCGGCCTCCGGTACCACGGCGACGCGCCTTTGATGTGCCTGCTGGTGCACGAGAAGGTCATCGAGGCCCGGGCCTATGGGCAAAACCCGGTGTTCGAGGCGGCCCAGCTTTTTGCCAGGACCGAGGGCATTATTCCGGCCCCGGAGACGGCTCATGCCATCAAGGCCGCGATAGACGAAGCGGTGCGCTGCCGGGAGGCCAACGACCCCAAATGCATCGTGTTCAACTTCTCCGGCCACGGCCACTTCGACCTGGCGGCTTATGATGTTTTTCTGGAGGGCAAATTGGAAGACCTGGAATACCCCGCCGAAGTTTTGACCAAATCCCTGGGCGCCCTGCCCCAGGTGCCGGGGTCGTGAGGGGATTCTGTGGTGGAATTCACACGTATAGGGCGTGCCGGGCACGCCAGTCTCTAAAAGGTTTCAAAAGGCGGGATGCGCTTCGCTTTCCCGCCCTACCACTGAATCGGCGGCCACGGGCCGCTTTAGGAACTGGTTGTGTAGGGTGGGCTCTGCCCACCAGAATTATCTGCAACCGAAGAGGCGCCATGACACCAAACAATGATCAGGTAGTGTCCTTGAAATGGCGGGCCCTGGCGCCCCTGGCCGCCCTGATTTTGTTGGTGAATTTCACTTCCGGGGTGGCCGCCGCGTTGGAGTTTGCGGCTCCGGTGACCGCGCCGGACGGGGACAATGTCGAGGAGCCGGTGCCCGACGATTTTCAGATATCAACGCCGGGACCAAAATCTAGGGGCAGGTCCCGGCAGGCGGCGGCCGCCAACAAAAAGACCGCGGCCCCCAAACCCGGGCCGGTCCAACAGGTGAACCTCAATACCGCCAGCCAGGGGGAGCTGGAAAAACTCCCCGGGATCGGGCCCGCCAAGGCCCGGGCCATCATCAAGGGCCGGCCTTACCAAAGCCCCGAAGGCATCATGAAGGTGAAGGGGATCAAACAGGGAACTTACCGAAAACTCAAAGAATTCATCACCGTCAGGTAAGCCTTTACTCAGGCAATCGCGCCTGAGCCTCCTCTCTGGAAAGGATGAAAAGGTTGGTGGGCCGGGCGTGGCGCCCGGGTCTTTGGGCCGGTGTGCGCTCTACTTGACCTGTGGATTTTTGTGAACCTCCCTGCCGCTTGGGGGTTACGATTCTATCAGGCGGTGAAAGCGGCGGGCAGTGCCCGCCCTACATTATCCAATCATGGGCAGGAAAGACCCGGTTTGCCGCTGCTCAAAGGCGCGGCGGGCTGCCTCCTCGGTAAAGGAGGCCACCGCAAATTCCGGCAACCGGTCCAAGGTGACAAACCGGGCGTCCGTGATATCGGAGGCGGGCGCCAGGTTCCCTGAGACATAATCGCAGGCGAAATCGATGAGCACATAATGATAGGGTATGTTGTGGTCGCCATCCCGGTAAATCCTTTCCAGGACCGCGGTGATCCCTAAAATCCGCACGGTCAGGCCGGTTTCTTCCAGGATCTCCCGCCGAACGGCCTCCTCCAGGGTCTCCCCCACCTCCACCAGGCCCCCCGGCAGGCTCCAGGCGCCCAAGGCCGGCTCCTGACCCCGACGCACCAGGAGAAACTCCTGTCCCCGAAAAATCACCGCGCCCACCCCCACCAGGGGCCTGTCCGGATAGAGACGTTTGATGTCGGTTCTCCTTGGGTTTTTGCCACAAGCTATGACAAAACCTATTTTTCGGTCATCCTGGCAGAGGCAGGATCTCAACCTATTGAAAAGACCAGATTCTTCGCTTCGCTCAGGATGACACCTGGAGCCAAGGTGGTGCAATAGCGAGACCTCTGCGAAAATGCATTCATCAATCTTTGGGCCTTACATAAAATCAATATCTTGTAGAGCAGGCGCCCTCGCCTGCAAAATACAGCCAAGGACGGCTATTCTACATGATTTTCGCAGAGGTCTCGTAGCTTGTATACTCTGATAACGAAAATCAGTGTCAGAAAAATAATACTGTCCTCCAGAATCAGGAGGGTTGGTGTCTTCAAAAAAAAGAGCCGGGAGGCTTGATTCTCCCGGCTCATTATACCCGGCCATCCGGGTAAGTTCTACCGTAAGCAGGTTGTCTCTTGGGAAAGCTTTCGGGGACTGCCGCGCAGGGCGGGGGCTATTCATCGAATCAAGCCCCTACACAGGGTCTGAGAGGCGGCGGGGCAGGCGGATGTGTCCATCCGTCCCCGAAAAAACTTCATTCTCAGTATGTCCCAGAAAAACTTTTCATAATGCAGAGGCCTTTAAACTCCCCCTCCCCCGGCGGGAGGGGGTTGGGGGGAGGGGAATTAAGTAGTGTATTGAGTTACTTATTTCACCCCCACCCCAGCCCTCCCCCATCACGGGGGAGGGAGTTAAGGGCTTGAATTATTGTAAGATAAACCTGGGACGCCACGCTAGGTCGGGGTGGAGAAATTTCCATCCGCCTGAACCCTCTTCCTCTCATCAACCGATATGTTGGGTTCCGTCCTGGTTCAGATCAGTAACCGTACTCGTAATAGGGACTCCGGGCCTGATAAGCGCCATAGTGGGGCTGGGGCCGCGGTGGCTGATTGTAATACCCGCCCTGGTAAGGCTGGTTGTAACCGTAACCGTATTGCTGGGGCGGACAATCAGGCGGACAATAGGGGTTGGAGCGCCCGTACATTTCCCCGGCGATGGCTCCGGCGGCGCCTCCCACCAAAGCTCCGATACCCGCACCTTTCCAGGGATTTTTGCCATTGGCGCCGGCCCCGATGGCCGCGCCCACGGCCGCGCCCAAACCGGCGCCCTGGTAGGTGTAGGGATTCTGGGGCGTGGCGCAGCCCATGAGCAAACTCAAGGTCAGCACCAGGCCCAGCAGCGGCGGGCCCAGCTTCAACATTTTCTTCATGGTGATATCCTCCCCCAATAATGAAGGTGTGGTGCTTCGGTTAGTTAGACCCGCGGGGCAGAAAGAATGTTAGGGAAATTTTGGAGGAGATCTTTGGAAGATAAAAATTTCAAAACCTGGGTTGGTCAATGGCCCCTGAAAAATGGACCCATGGGATCTCAGGGTGCACCGGGTGGGACAACGGCCCGAAGTTTGATGCTCTCGGGGAACCTGGAAGGACAGGAAAGAGAAGGGCAGAACCCCTCAGGTTCTGCCCCTCCGTCATCCGTCCGCCGCGGCGCTGGCTGTTTTCCAGCCGAGCCTATCCTTCAGGCGGACGGACAGAATATACCATGACCCCATAATTTGGGAAAAAGCGAAATTTTCTCACTCAATTTGGTCCAAGAAAGGGGTATCTCCAGGGGAGCCCTTCACCCAGCCACCCCCTTACGAAAAATTCACCTACCGCTTCAGTGCCAGGACCTCCTCCATCATGGTGTCCGTGGTGGTGATGATGCGCGAATTGGCTTGAAACGCGCGCTGGTAGAGAATCATGTGGACAAATTCGTTGCCCAGGTCCACGTTGGACTGTTCCAGCGCGTTGGAATTGATCTTGCCGAGACCGTTGGTGCCCGGGGTGCCGGTCAGGGGTACGCCGGAGTCCTGGGTTTCGGTGTACAGGTTGGCCCCCTCCCGGTAGAGTTTGCCCGGCGCGTTGAACCGGGCCAGGGTGAGCTGGTATTGGGGAATGATCTGGCCGTTGCTGTAATGTCCGGTGATGATGCCTTCGTTGTTGATGGAGAGGCGCTGCAAAAAGCCCGGACCGTAGCCGTCCTGGGACGCATAGTTGGTCACCGAGGAGGCGGCGTACTGGGTGGTGCTGCCTCCCGAAGTATTGCGGGTGCTGAGGTCCACGGGGCCGATGTTGTAAGCGGTCAGGTCGATGGTGTATAACCCGCCCGCGGTCATGACACCGTTGGCGTCGAACAACATGTCCGTCGGGCCGCCGCCTCCCTGGTCGGTAATGTTGGCGGAGATGTCCACGCCGTCCAGAGTGCCGCTCACCGACCAGGTGTTGGCCAAAGCTTTGGTGTACACCATGTCCAGGGTATGACCATTTCCCAGGTTGTCATAGAGCATGATGGCCGAGTTGTAGGTGTCCGCCACCGCCGCGTTGGCGTCCAGGTTCATGACCATATCCACCGCGGTGGAGGCTTGCGGGGAGGCGTAATTTTGACTGATCACAATGTCAGTATCCACGCCGGTCGGGGTGCCGGTGGATTGGTCGATAGTCTTGCCCTGCACCCGATAGCCATGGGGATTGATGAGATAGCCCTCGTCATTCAAGGAAAAATTGCCGTCCCGGGTATAATAGTGGGATTCATTCAAGGGATCTTTGACGATGAGAAAACCGGTGCCGCTGATGGCCACGTCCACGTCGTCGGCGCTGTTTTCCAGGGACCCCTGCTGCCAGATAGTGCTGATTTCCGACAGGCGGGACCCGCGCCCCACCTGGCCCGGCCCGGAGCCGGTGGGAATGAGCTGCGCCATCAGGTCCTCAAAATGGACGCTGCTGTATTTGAAGCCGGTGGTATTGAGGTTGGCGATATTGTCGCCCACGACGCTCATGGCCTCCCCGAAACAATTCAGGCCGCTGAGCCCGCTGTACATGGCGGTGGATAAAGACATATTTGACCCCTCCTACTGAAATGACCTCAGGGGTTGGCCCGGCCAACCCGAAAATTTCTCCACACCTGGTTAAGGCTCGTTGACAATGGAAACGATGTTATCCAGGAGCACCTGGCGCCCGTCCACCTTGACCCAGACACCCTGGGAGTCCTGAAAGACCTCCTGCACCTTGCCGCTGAAGTAATTGTCCACTTCGATGGCTTTGCCGCTTTCGTCCTGGGCCGCTACCTGGTAAATGTAGATCCCGTCCGCGGCCGCCTTGCCATGATCGTCCTTGCCGTCCCAGGATATGGTCACGTTTCCGGCCGGTTGGGCTCCCATGTTCAGGATGCGGACTTGCTGCCCGTCGGCGTCAAACACCCCCACCACGAGCGCCTTGGCATCCGTGGGCAACTGGAAGGACGCGGTGGTGGCTTTGCCTCCGGCCACCGTAATCTGATTCCCGGCACCCGATACGGTTTTGCCCAGGAGAGCCACGCCCTGGGCCATGTTCTGGGCTTCGGTCAGGGCCTGGAAAACCTTGCTCATGTCCTGGAGGCTCTGGTTGGTGTTCATCTGCTGCTCCAGGGAGCTGAATTGGGCCAATTGAGCCACGAAGTCCTTGGGATCCTCGGGACTCATGGGGTCCTGGTAGCGCAGCTGGGTTACCAGGAGTTTTAGAAAATCTTCCTTGCCCATGGTCTTGCCGATGGCGCCGGTGAGCGCGGTCGTGGAGGTTTGGGAATTCTGGTTATCGGAACTGGCACTGGCTTCCGCCATCGAGGTGGCTTGCTGGGCCGCGGCCCCGGCAGCGCTTGCGGCAGCAATATCCGCCATGGTTGCTCTCCTGATTTCTCGACAAGATTAAGTTGAAAAATTATTGCCCGGGGTCATTTTACCCGGAGTTTTCATGGTCACACAAAGCGGTCCACTTCACTGCTGCGGCGCCTGGGGGAGGAAGGCAGCCTTTCTCCCGATTCCCCGGATTTATCCCGACCACCCGCCAGGTTAGCGGTGGTCAGAGTTTGGGGCTGGTCTTGCAGGCGCACCTGAAAGTGAGTCAGGACCAAGCCCTGCTGGGCCAGGGCCTGAAGCAGTTGCTGCACTCCCTGAGTGGCCAGCTCGGCAATTTCGGGGCGGCTGGCCACCGCGGTGACGGCCAGTTCCTGGCCGCTGAGGTGCAGGTTAAGCTGAATTTGGCCCATCTCCGGCGGATTCAGGCGCAGACTGACCTGATTGTCCCCGGGTTGCAGATTGGAGATGATTCCCGACTGGAGCTGGCTCCACAGGGATTCCCGCACTTCCGGCGCCACCGGGTTCCACAGCGGTCCGGTGCTGCTCAAAGCCGCGGCCCCGGTCACGTTGGGGTTGAACATGGACAGCTCGCCGGTAAAAGCCGGCAGCTGGAAGGCTTCTGGCGCGTTGGCGGCCCATTCCGCCGCGGAGCCGAACTGCTGCTGTTCCCCGTTGCCTTGACCGTTCAGCTGGGACTGGTCCCAGTTGGACTGGCCCTGGGGAAAAAGGGGCCGCAGCCGCAAATTTTCCGGGAGATACAAGGGCTTGGGATCGGACAGGGCCGGAGGCGGCTCGTCGGGAGGGGCCATGGCCAAAAGGGTATTTTTCAAATCGGCCTGGTTGGCCGGGGAAGCCTGACCCAGCATTTCCTCCACCACTTCGGGCTGGAGGCCGGCCTTCAAAAGCAGTTGCCGCCACTGATTCACTTCCTCGGTGGTCACCGGCTGCTCCGCCAGCAGGTCCGCCGGGGTAGGGTTTTCCCCCACAAAGGGCCGGTTCTGTTGGCTGACTTCAGGTTGAACCGCCCGGTTCTGAGCCTGCTGGATGACCTGCCACACCCGGGAAATGGGCAGACCCTGGCCCTGAGCTTCTTCCTCCAGTTGAGCCAGGTCCTGGGGCGAACATCCCAGACGGGCCAAGGCCAAACGCAGCTCCGGGAGCGCGCTCTCGGGCACCAAGGAGCGTTCCCACCGGGCCCGGTAGTCCGGGGATTGCAGCATTTCCCGGGTTTCCGGCGGCAGGTTGACTTCGGGCTGGGGCGGCGGCGCGGCAGCCGTGGCCTTGGCCGCGGCCTGGGGCACAGTTTCGACGGACGCGGCCTGGGCCTGGGTCCGCTGCCACGCGGCTTGCAGAGCCGCGGCACTCAAACCCTTTGCCGCGAAATCAGGAGACCACAGCAGTCCCTGTACTTCCTCCTGGGGAAGGCCGGCGTTTAAGAGATAGCCGGCTACCGCCTGGATTTTCTCCGGCGGAATTTTCATGGCCCCTTGGGGCAATGATTGCAAAAAATTAATCAGGTCCTGCAAGGCCTGGGGCAGGCCGGCCGGCTTGGCGTCCGGCTGGCTGGGCTGCGGGCTTTTGACGGTCTGGCTGTTATCCGCGGCCAGACCCGGGGCCGCAGTTTGAGAAGGCTCGCCCTGTTTTTGGGTTCTGTGGGTTTCTTCCCGCCGCTTTTTTGGCGTGGCTCCGTCGACTTCGCGAGGCTCTCCTGATCTGGCGGAGGCCTGGAAATTAGACTTGTCCGGCTTGGCTTGGGACCGGTGGGCCAGACGGCTTTTTCCCAGTTCCGAACGGTGGTCGGCATTTTGGGCCACCCGGTTCCGAGAGCTCAGCCGGGCCAGCAAACGGTTCTGGAAAACCTCCCGAAAGTCGTCTTGCCTGGGAGGAGCCGAAGCCTTTGCTCCTCCCCTCCAGGAGAGGAACATGGTGGCTGGATTGGGACCGAAGGCTGTGAGCATAACCGAGACTTTCTCAAAAACCGGGTTTGGCCAGACAAAAAGGCAAAATCTGTGCCAGAGCCGGGAGGCCCGAAAAACCTAAACTCCAGGGCAAAAAAGCTCCACACCTGTAAAAGTAACCGGCAAAAACCGTCCCGGTCACCCGGCAAGAAATGCCTGTCCCAAGTCTCAAGTCCCGGGTCCAAAGTCCCGGGTCCCGGGTCCCGAGTCCCGGGTCCCGGGTCTCGGGACTACTCTCAATCCCAAGCTCTGTTCCGAAAAGTTTTTAGTGCGTAACGAAAAGCTCTTTAATTACAATAAGTTATAAAATTAAGCAGCAATGCTTAGTTTACATAATATCTTTTCATCGTTTCGGGTGAGCCAAGGGCTCAAGAATTACTGCTTAGGGACGCGGTGGTTTCCAGTCAAAAGCATACGAACCGGTTAAAATATCTCCCCGTTTCACCTGCCTTTCATGTAACCGGAGCACAGGCATCTTGCCGGTGAATCACTTGCTGTATCGCCATGCCAGCCCACCAACTCTCAAAACCTTGAATATATAGGGTGCGTCTTACGCCCCATAAATTACCAAGACCCATGTCCGTTACCCATGCTACACCTGGCCTGGACTTTGGACTTTGGACTTTGGACTCGGGACCCCGCTGAATTTATTGATATTCATTCCCGGATTTTCTATAATTTCACCATATTAGTGCTACCAGGATTCATTTTGGCCTGCTGTAGCGGCCAGGCTTAAAACCCATAGAACGCGGCCTTTGGCCGCGGATTTCTCCTTTACGAGAATTATGACAACCACTGTGCGCAAACCCACCCGGCCCATATGGATCGGCCCCGTGCAGATCGGCGGCGGGGCCCCGGTAGTCGTCCAGTCCATGACCAACACCGATACCCGGGACGCGGCCGCCACCCTGGCCCAGGTGGAACGTCTGGCCGCGGCCGGCTGCGAAATCGTGCGGCTGGCCATCCCGGATCAGCGCTCGGCCCGGGCTTTCCGGGACATCAAACAGGCCAGCCCGGTCCCCTTGATCGCGGATATTCACTTCAGCCACCGTCTGGCCCTGGCCGCGCTGGCCGCGGGCGCGGACGCGGTGCGCATCAATCCCGGCAATCTGGGCGGGGTGCACAAGACCAGGATCGTGGTGGAGGCCTGTCGGGACCAGGGGGTGTCCCTGCGCCTGGGGGTGAACGCCGGTTCCCTGGAAGCGGATCTATTGGAAAAGTACGGCGCGGCCACGGCCGAGGCATTGGTGGAAAGCGCTCTCCGTTGGATAAGTGTCTTTGAAGACTGGCATTTTTATGACTTTAAGATATCTTTGAAATCTTCCGATGTTATCACTACTGTCAAGAGTTACCGGGACTTAGCCCGCCGGGTGGAGTATCCGCTGCACCTGGGGGTCACCGAAGCGGGGGGCTTGATCGCGGGCACGGTGAAATCGGCCCTGGG